>JAEAMF010000583.1_pt1 | contig 41941 bp, 50 predicted proteins | sample 8958721 | NCBI WGS metagenome assembly JAEAMF01 (sample SAMN16933255, study PRJNA681124) | bioreactor sludge metagenome | isolation source: anaerobic bioreactor treating anionic surfactant - SDBS | place: India: Bengaluru | collected 2019-02-28 | reverse complement strand
AGCACCTGATTTATTCGTCAAGAACGTGCGTAATCATCCGGGACCTGACACCTAACGAACGTAAAGCCCTCGGTACCCATCCATTTGCTGTAATGCTTCTTTAAAGCTCAATGGAGCCTGTGAGCCTCTTGCCATAAACAATGATGTCGGTATTCCGGTGAAAACAATTTGGATATCAGGATTTTCCTCCTGTGCTTCGTTAGCTTGCCGGTTTGCTTCCTTCAGCCACTCCGCCTCAAATTGTTTAGTAATTTGTCGTGTCAAATCATTGATATGCGCATATACAAGTTCGCAATACTCAATAGATACGATTTGAGATGGCATCAATCCTTTATGGATAACCTGATTTCTAAACTCTTTCCAGTTTTTTGTTTTTGACTGAGATATGCCCGGCAGTGTTGGCTTTACGTTGTCTATTACTGGGGGACACTCTTTTAGCCATAGAAGCATTGTTAAGGAAAATGCTCCAAACTGCCGCTCAGAGGCCATATCTATGAGCTTCCAAGCCTTCTTAAGTTCTTCATCAGGTATTTGAAGTCCGGCGCTTATCACACGTATGCATAACTCATAAAATCGCTCAAGAGCCGCCGCAATTGTAGCAATTGCTTCTCTAGGATATCCATCCACTAAAGCCATAGCTCCCAATTCAAATAGAACCTCATGCTTATGCTGAGTCAAGCCAATGAATGTTGTGTGGCCATTTTCGCAATTTACTTCATGAACGTTATTTTCCCCAAGCTCCAAATATGAAAATACCGGCTCACTTTTACCATTTTCATGAAAACACGCAAAGCAAGGAAGTTTAATTTTCAATTGATGACCTCATTATCTATAACTTGGCTTATTAGAATACTATGTGATAGGTTATCCATGAAGGACCATCTGCGCAATCTCAAGTTACCGTTACCGCAAAGGCTTCACCCGTTTGCCGGCCCGGTGGCGGATGTAATCGGCCGTCATGGCCTCGGTGGTGTGCCCAAGCAAGGCCTGGGCAACCCGAATCCCCGCCACGTCATCAGCTTCTGTCGCGGTGCGGGCGCGGAAGTCCCGGAACTGAAAATCTTTCTTCGCAATGCCTGCCTTTTCGCGGGCCTGGTCGAAGCGGTAGCGCAGGGCGTCAGCGCGTAGCGTCTGGCCGCTCTCATTTACCAGCAGCGCAGGAACAGCGGATTTCACCTGCCGCTTGAATTCGTGAATCTCGGCCATCAGTCGCTCCAGCTCACCCGTGATTTCGATACGCAGGCGCGCCGCGGTCTTGCCCTGGCGGACGTGCAGCACCCCGTCTTTTACGTCCAGCTCGGTGAGCTTTCGCACATCAGCAGGGCGCTGGCCGATCAGCTCAGCCAGGCGCATGGCGAACTGCAAAGGCAGGTCTGCCACGGCAAGCACTCGCGCCACCATGTCGCCATCGGGTGCTGTCTCGCGCCCTTTCTCTTTAAATCGGTGAATGCCGGTGCATGGGTTTGGCATTTTCGTGATGCCTTCGCCCCGGGCCCAGTTCCACATATGCGACAGCACGGCCTTGGCACGGTTTGCGCGCACCTGGCCGAAGGTGGCCGGAATGCCTGATGCATCCTGCCCCTTGCCTTTGGCGCGCTCAACGGCTGCATTGCGCGCCTGGTCGGCACGCCAGCGCATGAACTGCCGGATATGCTGCGGCTCCACCACCTCCAGCGGGGCGGGTGGGTCATCGAAGAAACGCAGAATCCAGGCCTTTTCCTGGTTGTCGCTGGTTTGGCTCCCGGCGGCCTTGGTGGGCACCACCTCGGCGTAATACCGGCCCACCAGATACCCCACGGTTATCTCCGCGTTTGGCGGGGCATTCTTGGCTGTCAGCTCGGCCCACTTCTGGACGGCTAGCACGTAATCCGACCCCAGCGGGATCTCCTTTCGCGGCCGGCCGCCGGTGTCCAAGTAGTAATGCACTTTCTGCCCGCGCTCACGGGCACGCATCCCTTTTGGCATGTTGAGCCACTTTGTCGGCTTTCGACCCATTACGCCCTCCCTACAGCGTTGGGTGTCCAACGGGACACCAAAGGCGTCGGGGTGTTGGTACGCCCCTCCACCACGGCCCGGGTGACCACCGGGTGGCCTGTGGCATTGATGCTGAAAGGTATGCCCTGCGCACGCAGTCGCTCGATCTGCTTTGATTTGAAGCATCGGCCCGTCAATTTCCGCATCTCCATGTCATCCAGAAACATGCCGGGCGACTCAGCGTGTCGCACTGCCTCTCGCAAAACCTCTGTGCTCTTCATGATCCTGCACCCCCGTGTCGAATATCTCGCGGCCCCTGAATTACCGACGCTCCCACACGATCAGCAATAGCCTGGCGCGCAGCCAGCAGGTGTCCTGAGACTTCATCGGGCAGGACGCTCAAGCGGGCCGCATCAGGCTGACCAGATTGGTACGCCCCAAGCATCCCCATGAACATCGGCGCCATTTGCGGGTCGATGATTGCAATGCACTGCTTGCCGCCGATCTCAACGAAAACGTTGATAGCGGTAATGCCCTCCGGCAGTTTGACCTTGACTGTAGGCACAGCTACTTGTGCAAGTCGGACAGGGCATGTGCGGCCCTGGTTGCAGTCGCCATTGCAGCATTCGGCTGCAGCGTTACTCAGATTTTTTGCTTTGATTTTCATAGCGTTATGCATATGCATGGCCTTTGAATTCTTCGGTTTCAGCTTCACGGGCCGGCGTCGCGGCGGCGGGCACCTGTGCAGGCTCGGCAGCAGCGGGGGCCATGGCCGGGGCGCTCTGCACCAGTTCGCCCAGCCACTCCTGCAGTACGTCTTCTTGCTGGTGGTGCTGCATGACCTGCAGGCCCAGGCGCTGGGCGATCAGGTATTCCAGGCTGGCGCCCTTGGACTGCTGCCATCCGGGCAGCAGGTAGATGGCGTGGCAGGTCATCAGCTGGCTGACGCCCATACGCATGTATGCGGTCCAGTGGCAGCTGGCGTCCACGTGTGGGTCGGGGTTCTCGGCCGGGTTTTCCACATGCCAGCCCTTGGCGCGCAGGCGGGCGGCGGCTTCGTGGAAGGCGGGGTAGTTCATATCCGGCAGGCCAGACATGGGGCCGGCCACGTACACGCGCTGGTGCGGGCTTTCGTGCATCAGCCACATCTGCAGCGTGCTGATGCAGTGGAATTCGCCGCGGCGGACGAAGAAGCCGCCCAGGCGCTGGCATTCGTCCACGATCACGCGGTGGGCCATGCGCCATCCGGTGAAGAAGCTCAGGAACAACATGGCAGGCATCAGCGCCACGCGAAAAATCATCATGAACATGTGGATTCCCTCAGTGTTTGGTTTCGTTTCGGCCTTGCTGGGCTGCTGCACTTGCAGCCAGAAAGCTGACCAGCGCTCGGGTGACAGCTTTCCCTGCTGCAAGTACCGCCGCTTCCAGGCTCAGCGGATACAGCAGGGGGGCGGTCGGCTTGCGCCAGGCCTGCACAGCTCGTCGGCGGGCGGCTCGTCGTTGGCGGCGGTTCATTGCCCGGGCTCCATGATTTGCAGCGGGTGCTGGACCAGACCACGCAGCACGCGCAGGGTGGTGTGCAGCTCCTGTTCGCGGTTGGCCAGGGCGCGGCCTTGCACGGTCATCCATGCATCCGGCTCCATGGAATTCAGCTCGGACGCAACCTTGATCTGCTCTTCTGTCAGGTGCTGGATCAAGTAGGGCAGCGTAGGAGCGGTGCACCCTGCGAATATCCGCGGTGCGCGATTCCGGCCCTGCCGGGCTGTGCGCAGCTCTGCCATCTTCATGGACATGCTCTCCATTAAGATGGCCACGGCGCCGCCCAGCCGTGCATCCAGTTGGAGAGGCAGCCGCGCGGCTGCATGGCATGCGGCGTGCGGTTGCTGGTGTTCCTGTTGGTTGCTCATGGCCTTTTCTCCTTTTTCTTGGTTCATGTCTCAGACCGTCAGCGGTTCGATGCGCTCCACGCGCAGCACGCCTTTGCCGCTTGCGATGTGGGCTTGCGCTTCGGCGTGGGTGGCGTTGGCTGCTTTTACGCGGATGGTGGGCAGCAGACCGTCCTCGGCCAGGCCTTCCAGGGCGGTTGTGTCGGCGTTGGCCGGAATCAGGATGGCGCGGTAGCTTTTCAGCTCTTGGACGTTGTGTGCGGATTGCATGTGTGTTCCTCTGTTGCTATTGATTTGGTAGCGTCAGGCAGCGCCTGCCGCTTTGAAGGGCAGCACCTGGCCGCCGGTGTCCAGATCCAGCCGGGCCTGGGCGCCTTCGGCGGCGCGCTGGGCCAGGGTTTGCTGGCGGCGCACGGCGGCGAAGCGCTTGCGGATGTCGGTGCTTACGGAGTTCGCGTACTTGAAGCCGGCCTTCTGGTGCGTGGCGTTTTTGCTGGGTTCTGTGCGTTTTGCGGGCATTGCGGGGCCTCCTGTGGGTGTCAGGTCAGAAAAACGGGGTGGGGGTGGTGCCGAGGGCGCGCCATTCGGCGTCGGATCGGGTGGGGGAACCGGGTGTCCAGTCCTCTTTTTCGTGCCGGCCGCGTCCAAAAAGCTGCCGGTGGAGGGTGTTGGTAAGCCGGGCCGTACAGTTATTGAAACGAGTCCAAGCGGGCGCCAGCGGCGCCCGGTCTGTGCCCTGCGCGGGTTCGGGGGCGGCCATGTCCAGCTGGGGCGCACCAGCGGCTGACGGGGCTGCGCCCAGGGCTTCCTGCACTGCCGGGCGCCACGCCATGCGGCGGCTCACCAGCCAGCGGCCATGGCGGGTTTCCAGCCCCACCACACGGCCCTGGCCTTCCTTGATTTCTTCGCCGTAGGCGTTGGTGGTGCCGGCCGGCACCGGGCGGCGGGCCAGGCCCATGTGCCACTGGCCACGCTTGCGGCAGTGGCCGCCCATGGATTCCATGTACCGGCACCAGTCAGCGCGGATCACGCCGCCGCCTTCCACGGTGCCGGGTTCCTTGCCCCAGCGGTGGCAGGCCAGCCAGGCACGCCATGCGGTCGCATCGCCATCACGGCCCACGCGCAGGTCTTCGATCTGGTCTTTGCTCACGCGGCGCAGCTCACGCCACACGGACACGCTGGGCATGCCGATGGCCTGAAACTGGCGGATGCCCCATGTGGCGGCCCAGGCGTCCACGCGGCGGTGGCCGGGCATGTCGCAGGTTTCCACATCGAACAGCTCACCCTGCACCACATCCAGGTGGTCGGCCAGGGCCGCGTGGCCCACGCTCTTGGCGATGTACTTGGCCACATAGCCCGCAGCGCCGCCGCCGGTCATGCGCTTGATGTTGATGCGGTTGGTGCCCGCGCCCGGTTCGTCGCCGTCATCGCTCAGCCAGTAGCGGTGCAGGGCGGCCACGGTCTTCTGCAGCTGCTCTTCATCCTCTACCCACACCATGGCGTGCCAGTGGGGCGTGGCGTCGTGGTGGGGTTCTGCCACGCGGATGCCGTAGAGGTGCACATCCCGGCGGCCCAGGTGGGAGCGTAGCTTGGCCCACATGCCGCACAACCAGTCCTGCGCATCGCGTGGGGTGCTGCGGCCGTCGTAGCGCTTGTTGGGCAGGGGCTGGCCATGGCGGCCCAGCTTCACCGGGTGAAAGCGGCTGGGGGTGGTCAGCGTCAGAAACAGGCCAATGTGCTGGCGGCGGTCGGCATATTCCTCGGCGCCGCGGATGCGCGTCATCAACTCACCGCCACGGATCACCGGGTTGGAGTTGGACAGCGCGGCCAGCTCACCCAGGTTGAACACCTGGCCCGCCTCATTGCGGTACAGCGTGCGCTTGAGGGTGGCTGCATTGCGGGTTACCTGCTCGGTGCGGCGCTGCAGGCCCTTGTTGCTGACATAGCCGCCGTCGCGGCGGTTTACCAGGCCCAGGCGGATGGCACCGGCCTCCACCACACGGGCCACATGCCGGCGCAGTACACGGCGCCACCACGCGGCATCCAGCGCGCGCTTGATGCCTGCCTCACCGGCCAGGGGGCCATGCTCACGCACACCCACGGCGCGGATCAGCATGTAGATGCTGTCCACACGTTCCTGCAGGTTCAGGCCTTCGCGCAGGGCGCAGGCATCCAGCGTGCCCACCTCATATGCCAAGGTCTTGGCCATGGTGCAGATCTGGCCGTCATTCAAATCCCAGCGGCTGGCCTGGCCAAAGTCCGCATCAAACCGTTCCACGGCCTGCAGCGCGTCGTGGGCGTTCAGCCATTCGGGACCGTCGTTGTCCATCTGGCCCAGGCCCGCCTTGTCCAACGCGGTGCGCCACTGGGGCGGCACCACCTTGCGCAGCACCTGCAGCGCACGGGTAACGTGCCAAGCCTGGGGCTTGTTGCGCTTCCATGCGTCCAGGCTGTGGGTAGGGAGCTTGCGGGCCATGCTTACCGTCCTGCCAGGCTGGTGACCTTGGCCATGGCCGCGCGCATGGCGCGTACCTGGCCCTTGATGGCATTGCGCTCGGGCGGCGGCACTTCGCGCCAGTGGCGGTCTGCCAGAGCGGACAGGCCGTCAAAGTCATCACCCACGCCCGCCAGAATCAGCAGGCACACGCGCACACCCAGGTCCATCGCAGCCCATTCGCGGGCCTCCACGTCGTCCCAGCGGCCACGGGTGGATCGGCTGAGGGCTTCGTTTTGCAGCACACGCAGGCGGGCGCGGCAATCCGCCGGTGACAGGTCGCGCAGGTGCTCTGCCACCGGCTCTGCAGGCATCAGGGCCGGCGCCAAGCTGGGGGCGTGCGTCGCCTCACCATGCTGCACGCGCAGCATCAGGTCGGTGAATTGGCCCAGGGTGACTTCGGACAGGTTCACGCCACACCCCCAACGCGCACAGCGGCCACATACCAGCCGTGGCCGTAGATGCTTTCCACGCTGGCCAGGGCCTGCACGCGGTTGGCGGCCAGCACCTGCATGCGGCGGCGCTGGTGGTTGTGGTCGATGTGGGTGATGCGGTAGCGGCTCATGAAGGCTCCACAGGTTTTTGGGCGTAAGAAACCCCGCAGCGCCTGCAAACAGGCTCTGTCGGACGGGGTGGCAAAGGGGAAGGGGGAGCGCTAGGCGCTGGTGGTATCAGTCAGATGGCGCCCCTCCAGACTGGAACAAGTCACCCGTGACGGGCGCCGTGTTTTCTGTGCAGTGCTCGGCTGGCCGGGCGTGGTCCATTTGCACGCGCAGCAGGTCGCGGCGGACGTGGGTGGACATGGGCAGGTTGACCGATGGGTCAGGCGTGGCGCTTGGCGACACGGTGTGCTTGATTTCCATGTGGGCCACAAAGGTGTGGCCGCATTCGTAGTTGGTGCAGCTGTAGGCATATTCGCGGGTCAGCTTTGTCACCGGACGGCTGCTGCGCACCACGCTGGCCCAGCCGCAATGCGGGCACTCGATACGGATGGCAGTTGCAGCCCGCTTTGTATTGGCCCGGTACTCTGTGTTACAGGCCTGTACGGCTTTGCTTGCGGGCTTGTCAGCAGCTGGCACCTGCGTCACCAGCTTGCCGCCGACGTAGACGCGGCGGGTGGGCGCAGCAGAATGCACGCCAGAGAGAGAGATAGCTTGCATGCCCACCCGTTAACCCCGCGCAGCTTGAGCGCCTTGCACCGTGCCTGTCAGCACCTCGGCGGCAATGCGGTCCACCACATGGTCGGCCAGCTTGAGCACACCGGTTCGGCGGTGCAGCTGCTCACCCATGCGGTACATCAGCCGAGCATAGGCAGATGTGGACAGCTCCAGCCCATCCGCAACCTCATGGGCGCGCTGGGTGTCTGCCTTGGGCAAACGCAGCGGGATAGGCCGTTCATGCTGGATCTTGTCCAGCTCGCCCGAGGGGCGGCGGTGTGTGGCAGTCATGTACTATTGGTGCTGGATTGTTACAACGTAAGCAGGATCATTGCCGAATATTTTCGGCATGTCAATGGATGAGTGTAGAAAATTTTCAGCAAATTGGCGATCGCCTAAAGGCAGAGCGTCTTCGGATCTCGTACTCGCAGGTAGCTTTTGCGGATGCGTGCGAGATCAACCGAGGCACTCTGTCGAATTGGGAGAAGGGCGACCAGACCCCTTCCGCGGCCGCGCTCGGCGTAATGGCCAAGCTTGGGGTGGATGTGCTCTACGTTGTGACAGGCCAACGTGCTGGCGAGTCTGAGTCCACGTTGGCGCCTGTCGAGCGCGAGCTGCTGCAGGCGTGGCGTCAGAGTTCAGAGCAGGGACGTGCCCTGCTATCGGCAGCGGTCGATGTTTTGAAGCCCGTGTAAGTCACGGGTGACTGCAGCGCTCACGGCACAAAGAGGCTGGGGCGGGAGAGGGAAACTATGGCGTTCAAGCCATGCAAGGTATGCACGATAGAGGCAGCGCCTCTGCCACTGATTGCCCACACTACTGACCCAATCACCAGCGATGCGCAGTAAGTCGCTGCTGACCGCTTTTCTGCTGGTCTTTCTGGTGATGGCGGTGGGGCATGCCAATGCCCGCAACTACCCCTGCTCCGGCAAGAAGGGCGGCGTTTCGCACTGTGCAGGCGACACCTTTGTGTGCAACGACGGATCTGTCAGCGGCAGCAAGCGCAGCTGCAGCGCTGAGATGGGCGGCGGCAACAGCCCGCGCCAACTGCTTACCCAACCCCAACGCAACAGCGCCGCACCAGGTGATTGCAGCTGCCGCAGCGGCAATGTCTGCACCGGCCCGCGTGGCGGGCGCTACTGCATGACGGATGCGGGGAACAAGAGCTATCTGAAACGGTGATGCCCTCTACGGGCAGACGCCACATATTTAAAAGGGAGAAGAACGAAATGAGTAACGACCATCAAACCCCACCACCACCACCACCACCACCACCACCACCACCACCACCGCCACCCCCATCTCCACAGGTAAATGAGAGATGGGTGCCTGGTGTGGAAGAGCACATCCTTGATGACGCTTATGTCACTCGGAATATAGCGCCGCCGCCACCACCACGCCGCTGAATCTATGACTTCCTTCGTAGTGGCAGAGTTATTTACGCACCAATGCTCTGCTGCTGCTAGTAATTTGGGTTGAGGATTTACGGATGAGTCATAACAACACCTTACTTCCCAGCCCGACATCCAGACCGACAGAACTTGAACCTGCTAAGTATCTGCCGTTTGAGAAAGAGCGGTGGGAAGTCTTACATTGGGCAAAACTCTCGTACCGTTATCACAAGAAGCGGGAGTGGTTTTTCAATTTCTGCGATGTATCAACGCAGGTCATTTGCACGTTGGCTGGCTTTGCTATATTTGCTGATTTCTTCAACAAGGTCTGGATTGCCGGAGCAGTTGTCGCTGCGCTTTCGATTCTTGCATTGGTTGTGCGATATAGCGATTGCAAGCAGCTTCATATAGAGCTGGCACGGCGTACGCTAACATTGATTGCGGATATTGAGGGAATTCCGCTCAGTGAAGTGAACCAATCCAATATCGCGGCATGGGTACGTGTGCGCGGTCATATTAGCTCGGATGAGCCACCCAGCATTAAGACATTGGTAGCACTTTGTGAGTGGGAGCAGGGCGTGGAGGATGGCTATCCCGGCCACGCGGACAAGCTGAACTTTTACCAAAAAATTCATAGGCATTTTTTTTGAGTTCGCTGCGGTTAGCAGATAAGGATGAATTATGAAATTGACTCTTGCTTTGTCCGTGGCTGCGCTGGTCGCGGGCTGTGCGACGAACCAAATTGATTACAACAGTAGCTCTCGGCTTCTAGGGCTTGGAATGAGTAAACCTGAGGTGACGGCCATATTGGGTAATCCGCGCCGAAGTGATGTGAACGAGGATCGGGAACGGTGGATCTACTGGAATAAAGTCCTTATCGGCTTCACTCCAATCGACAACGAGAACCTTGCTCAAGATCGGCTTGTAGTGACATTCAAGGATGGAAAAGTTACCCGTTGGGGAAAACAGACCATAGCCGATGATGTGACTGAGGCAAGCCAAAAATCAATTGAGTCGTCTTACAAGGCTCTACGCGAGATGCAAAAACCAGTGCCTTGACACTTTCAGGCGAAAGACTTGAGTACAAAAAATGCCCCTCATGAGGGGCATTTTTGCGTGCATCGCGAACCCAGCGGATGTTAGGTCTTCGCATGATGTCCGTTAACCGTTGACAGGGTCGCACAGAATTAAGGGTTACCGCGCCACCGGCACCTGATCCAGCCGCGCGGTACACATGCCAGTACGGCGCCCTTGCCGCATGCCCCAGGCACCCACCTGCACGTCACTGCCCACAGCCACAGCACCTTTGCCCCAACGCTGGTTGATGCGGTCCATGGCCTCCATCAGTGCGCTGTGGTTGCGGCCGGTGGGGGGGCCGTTTCTTCGGGTAAAGGTCAACGGCTGCTTGCGGCCATACGGAGCCAATCGCAGCCAGTGAAAGCGGACGCACAACGTTCAAGGTCAGCGAGGAGCCGAAAGCGCGCTTCCTTAGGCGACATGCTAGACCAATGTGCCTCCATCTGAGGCTTAGTTTCCTTGCCGGATCGCAGGTTTACGGAATCGGCTAAGAAACCATGAAAATAGGGCTGCAGAAAGTACAAGAACTGTTGAAAAACCTAGTGCTGAGAGCTTCGACGAGGGGAAGTAATCGTACCAGATTGGAGCCGTGACATACCCAGACACCAGGAACGTGCCACACGAAGAGACGACAATTGCCGCGAAGGGAAATGTTCGCTGTGGGTTTTGCTGCATTAGATTCAGCATGAACACACTAGCGGCGGCCAGCACTGCAGCGAAAAAGATAACCAATGACCTGAGCGGCGACTCCCTTTTCACAGAATTTTCGATCGATTCTATGTCAGGGATTCCTGCAATTCGCGCACGGGGCAGCAACGTTGGCTTTCCGTTCTCAGTCAAAATTGCAACGGTAATTTTGTCACCGGGGTTTAAAAGTAGAGGCTGCACAGAAGCAGTTTGACCAGCGGTGGTTAAAGTCGGAGCCAAGGAGCGGGGCCGCTTTTCGATAACTTGTGCCTGTACTAGCCTGCTCTCGCCAACCACCTCCAAGTCGATATTTCCTTCAATATCTGTCGCCAGAATCGGTTTCGACCCCGAGTTGGATATCTCAATGATGGTGCTGTATGGAGCCTTCAGGGTTCGCCCCGCGAGACTGATTTGAAGATCAGCTGCAACGTGGGATGAAGCAGGAGTTAGGGCGGTTGAGGATGAACTGGAGATAGACAGAGCACGTGATTGCAGGTCAAAACGCCAAAGCCACAGCGGACCAACTACGCTCGCAATAGTGGCCGCAAGCACAAGCCAAAATTTCCAATCAAATGATATTTTCATGAGTAGCAATATAGCGGAGCGGCGAGGTCAGTGACTGCTTTGTGGCGGATAACTGAAAGTCGCCTTGGGGTCGGTTGCAGCCGGCGGGTCGGCCGGTCATTTCAAGCCGGGATACAGGCTTGGACACAACATCCACCTTACCGCGCCACCGGCACCTGATCCAACTGCGTGGTGCACATGCCTGTGCGGCGCTCTTGCCGCATGCCCCATGCGCCCACTTGCACGGCACTGCCCACCGCCACGGCGCCTTTGCCCCAGCGCTGGTTAATGTGGTCCATGGCTTTCATCAGCGCGCTGTGGTCCCGGCCCGCAGGCTCAGCCTCTTCGGTCAGCCGTGAGGGCTGAGTGAAGCCCGCATAGCGTTGCGCGCACAGTCCCAATACCTGCGCCCAAAGAAAAAGCCCCTCATCAGGGGCTTTTTCTGCATCATCCAGACACCAACTGGTGTCTGGACCGTCCATGCCGATCAGCACGCACCAGCGGCCTTGGCTCCATGGGTTGCCTGTTCTTTGGTGTATTTGTCGCCCGCGCTGGATGACAACTGGAAGATCAGCCCTTTGCAGGAGAAGCCCTGCAAATCCAGATACTGTTTTGCCGAGCGTTCAGCCTGCTTGTTCCAATCCACTTTCAAGCTGTCCACTGCCGCTGTGGCGTCCGCCTCTTTGTAGCCATCGCCCGCATCAGACGACAGCTGGAAAATCAATCCATTGCGCGAGAAGCCTTGCAAGCTGAGGTATTGCTTTGCCGATCGTACGGCGTTCTTTTGCGGGCCGGTCAGGCTTTGCGCAAACGCTGGTGCGGCAAGCACGGCAAGTGCGATGACTGGAACGCCTACGCGTGTGAGTAGTTTTTTCAATTTGAGCCTCCCGGTAATTTGTTAGCAGATGTTAGGCGGATACTCACCGTTTATCAACCGCTAACCGGGTTGCTATAAAAGCGATCACACTGCATTCCGGTGAGAGTTCATGATCGCTTGAGACGAACCTTGCTGGAGAATGTGCCGTCGTCTGGATGTGGACCAGCATGGAGTAATGCTACGTAGCGCACTCCCTCGAGATCAACGAAGGAGTAGTAAACGCGTGCTGCAGCTTCTCTTGTTGTTCTATCGCCCTGTTTTAGGTGAGTCTCGCATTTGACTTGTTCGATCCTGTCATCACCGTCGTAGATGCTCATCACGAAAGCCGTTCTCCCATTTTGGGCATGCAGTAGACCGCGCTCGCCGCAATACGCTTCAAAGCGGCCATGCAGACCATCGATGGCTGCACTTGTCATCGCGATAACTGCATTGCGAATAAATTCGTGGCGATGCGGGGCGGTCTTATCACAGCTATCAAGTGCAGCGTCGGCTATAAGCAGAACCCCGCATTCAATGGCATGTTGTTGTATGAATTCGGAAAGGGTCTCTTCGCGTACCGGCGCGAATAAGCGCAGCTCTTGCTTAAGTCTTTCAGTTAGGGCCCTGTTGAAGTCATGAGCCGCCGGCTTTCGTCTGGTCGGGACTTGGGGCCAGGTTGAATCAGCCGCAGGGTCTGGATAGCTGACAATCGCTCCCATGGCCGCCGCCACCTCAAGCTCGTGTAAACACTCGGGCGGGACACTTGCGTACGGCAGTACTACGATATGACAGCCTGAATAGTTGTCCGCTCCTTGGCTGGCCGTGTCGAGATACGCGCTGATTTCGGGGAGGCAATGTTCCGGTCTTGGCAATAGGTTCAGCGTACCTTTGTTGCCCAGTTCTGCGTACACGCGTTTCACCAGCAACCCGATGCTTTTTGCAAAGCCGTCGATGGGGTGCTGGATTCCCTTCGGGAGACCTATAACAAGGATATGCGGCACAGGCACAGGCTGCCTCTACGCCCTTAGTTCTTTTCCTTCACTAATAGCGTGCTGAGAAGGATTGGAACGACTATTCGGGAGATCTCGTCGTTGGATAGCAGGTCAAGTAAACGGACGGCGCGCTCCCGAGGGTCTTGAACGCCGCCCGCGCCAACATGTTCAGTTCGAGCAGGTTTTTCAGGAGCAATGGCGGTCAGGCTAGCTTCTTCCTCAGATGAGGCGTGAATGTATAGATGATTACGCGGAATGCTATGCGAGTCAGCCCACTCATGTATGACCGATGTGACGTTCTTTATGCGTTGCTGGCGCCATTGGTGAGTCAATGCGCCCCCCAAGGCGCTAGCGAACGCCGCGTTGCTCCCGGTGGAATACGGCATAGAGAGGATGCCTTCGATTGCGGCCAGTCGCTCCTCGGGGATCGCGTGCTGTTTGATAAATTCGCGCATCCAGGACACTTGGGTGTCAGCGGGAACAAAGTCAATTTCAACGTAGCTGTTTGGCGAACCCTGAACTTCGCGAGCATGAAGAGAGTCTTCGTCTTGAAGGTAATGTCTCACGTGATTCGTGAGGATTCCCCAAAAGCGTGCGCGCCGGGAGTCTGGATTGGTAAAAGCTTGCCAGACGTCATTGCGAAATGAGTGGCCGCTGCTGTTTGACGCCTGTATTTGGTGGGAGTGAGCGCCCGACGAACCAATAAGAGAAACCAGGACATCCGAATCGGGAGCACAAGGTTCAACAGAAAAAAGCCCTTGCGTGCCACGCTCAAGAAAGTCGCGGAAGCCCTTGAAGCCGAGTTTGCGCTCATCGAACGGAGGTTCCTCTTTGGCCTGCAGGGCTGCGGTCAGTCGCGGTTTCAGCCTAGCAGCGAACTGCGGCGATTGTGCGGTCAGGATTTCTGTAAGCGCTTGCAGAACAGCAGAAGGAACTTGTGTCATTGAACCCTCGGAAATGATAAGGCCCGCGTATGCGGGCCTAGAAATAACGTAAATACTCTAAGTTTCTAACTGATCCAACGTCGTCCTATGGAGTAACTCAAAACATCCAAAGGCTCACAGGCGATGTAACAGCACTCGAGACTAACCAAACATCGTGTGTAAAAGAATTCGATGTGGAACGTTCAAGCTACAGCGATGCGAAAAATCGCGTGCCGTGGGAGCACTATACCAGATGGTGCCGTTGAGGGCAATTGTTTGGTGTTTATTTGTTACACGTCTTCGCCTGGGGCCGTCTCTCGGGTCATGCGCCCGCCTCATCCCCACCCTCCACCCCCTCGGCCTGCTTGGTCTCCATGGTCATGGTGCTGGTGTAGCCGCTGGTGCTGAGACTGTGGCGCACGCCCACAACTATCCATTCGGTTTCGTCGATCTGCTTTTTGTAGCCGCTGACCACCACGGGGCGCTGGGGCATGAGGTCTGCTCGGCCATAGGCCAAAGTCATCTCGAATGAGTAGATACCGCGCTGAATGCGCATCCACTCGGCACGGGCGGCTGCAAGGGCGTCGGCTTCGCTGGCAAAGGTTTGGCGCAGGGTTTTGGCGCGGCCAGCGATGCCGGCAATCACGCTGCTGCGTGTACCGCCCTTGATGTTGTTGTAGAAGGCCTTCACGCCGCTGTAGGAATCGCGGTCTGCCCTGGCCCAGCGGTGCTGGTCACCATCGCCGCGCACGATCAGCACGGTGGGCAGGGTCTTGCCGCTGGGGGTGCGGGCCTTGCGCGCCTGGCTGAAAAGCAGGGTGCCGTTTTTGATGTTGCACAGGCAATCCATCTGCCGGCCCAGTCGGCGCAGAAACGATGCATCCGATTCGTGCGCCTGGTCTGCGTGGGGCACCTTGCGGGCTTCGATTTCCTTGTCGATGCTGACCTTCAGCTTGTTCTGCGCGGCGATGCTGCGCACGATGGTGCCCACGGTGGTCTTGTGCCAGCTGCGGTCCTTCACGGTGCGCAGTTCATCCAGCAGGTTGGCCGCACGGGCACGCAGGGTGATGGTGTCGGGCGAGCCGCTGTATTCCACCGCCTGAATGGTGTAGCTGCCCTTGTCGATCAACCCCAGGGGGAAGCCTGCGATGTTGGGCCGTTCCGCCTCTTTTTCCTTGTCCCCGGCATCCGCCGCAGGCTGCTGATGCAGCTGGTGCCGGCCGCCATCAAACTGCCAGCCAATGGCCACGGTGAGGGTTTCGCCGGTGTCGGGCAGCTCTACGGCGCCGTCATGGTCGCTGATGACGATTTCCACTTCATCGGCTTCACCGTCGCGGTTGTCGCTGATGCTGAGACTGACCAGGCGCGGTGCAATGCGGCCCGATATGTCTTGCCCTTTCACTGTGACGCGCCACACGGGGCGCAGCTGGTCAAAACGCGGCGCTTCGCCGGTGGCGGCCATGACCCGGGGCAGGCCGGCGCGGATGGATTCGGTGTCTCCCATGGGTAGCTTTCAGTCCATCGCCACGGCGTCGGATTCTTCGAGGTCGCCCATCTCTTCGCTGGGCGGTTCGTCGTCGTCTTGGTCCACGCGGCGCAAGCTGAGCGTGAATTCAATCTTGCGGGCCGTGCCGTCCACATAGAACATGGACTTGGTTTCCTGCAGGTCGGTGATAACGAAGGCGCCGTACACGGTGCCAGTGCCTTCCACCAACACCCAGGCATTGCCGGTGTTGCCCATGCGGCGCAGTTCATCCAGGCTGGCCACGTCGCCGGCGAACTCCGGCACCATGCTGCCGGTCAGGGTGATGGTGTCCTCGCCAGCGCCCAGGAATTGCGATGCATCCCGCGCGCCCACCAGCGATTGGGTGGGGTGCTTCCAGGCCGTGCGGCGCTGCAGCTCTTGGTAGGAAAGGGTGTCCAGGCTGAAAACGAAAAGCCCGAGGCAGAGCATTTGCATGGCTATCCAATCGGGTCAAAGAAGGCCGACTGCATACGGGCAGCCTTGGACTGGTCACGGCGGCGCAAGGCATCCTCCACCGCACGGCCAATGGCGGCTGTGTCCATGCCGGGGGCAGCATGGATATGGATGGTGATGGTGTCGCCTTGAATGATGGGCGCAGGCCCTGCAGCGGCTGACGCCGGGGCGGATATGGGCGGACGGGAGTCGATGGCCACAGCGCCTGTGCCCTGCACGCCTGGCGCCTCCATGCCCATTGCGGGCAGCGCCATGGATGCCGCAGCCACCATGCCCGCCGCTGACTTGCGCACCATGCCCTGCGTGCTGTCGATACCGATAGCCGCGCCTTCGCCCACGTTGACGCCGGCGGCCATGAATACCCGGCTTGGGGAGTGGATGCCCAGCTTTTCTTTAAAAAATCCGATGGTGGAGCCGGCCAGGTTGGATATGGTTTCCGCCACGGCGCCGATCATGCTGGTGATGCCGCCAATCAGGCCGGACACAATGTCGCGCCCCAGGTTGAAGAACTTGCCCACCAGCTCGGCCGCCAGCACCACCAGCGATGCCAGCCAGCCGCCAAAGCCTTGGCCGGCCTGGGTGGCCGAATCCAGGCTTTGCCGGGTGGCTTCAAACGGCCCCAGCAGCTTGCTGACCCAGCCCCACACTGCAGAGAAGGTGGCCACCAGGCCGTCCCACAGTGGGCGCAATGGGGCCAGCATGCTGGCCAGCACGCCGAACACACCGGAAAACATGCCGCCCAGCGGGGCCAGTCCCTGGGTGAAGCCCTGCCAGAAGCCGGTAAAGAAGGCGCTTATGGGCTGCCAGTATTTGACAACCAGCAGCGCGCCCAGTGCCAAGGCCGTGATGGCCAGACCGATGGGATTTAGCAGCATGGCACTGCCCACCAGCTTGATGATGTTGAGCAGGCCTTTGAATGAGCCGGTAACCGCGCCCACGCCTGCCTGAGCGGCGGTCAGGCCCATGTTTTTGACGCCCTTGGCGGCATCCATAGCCATGCCTGCAGGTCCGCGCTTTGCAGCGTATGCGCCCACGCCGGCCACGCCACGGCGCGCACCGGCCACTGCTGCGGCCTTTTGCGCCGCAATGTAGGCCCACAGCCGCAGGGTGGCCGATTTGATGGAGCTGCCCGCTGCAGAGAAGGCCCCCACGGAGGACTTGCCCAAGGCGGCCATGGAGCCCGGCAGGCCTTTGAGCGTGTTGCCGATGCGGGCCAGCGCCGCCGGCACCAGTTTGCCGGTGGATGCAGCCGCCACAGTGGATCCTTTCAGGCCTGCGGCCAGGGCCGGCAAAGCCGTGCGCATGCCCATGGTGGCGGCCTGCGTGGTCAGCAGCGTGCCGCGCAGGAAGGTAAAAGCATAGGCACCCGCGATGGCCGCAATCTTGAACAGCACCAGGCCAGCGGTGCCCAGCACGATGGCCCGGGTGACGCCTGGGTAGGCCTGGGCCAGCGCGCTGATGCGCTCCATCCACGGCGCCATGGCTTTGAGCGTGTCATTCAGCGCGGGCAGCATGATGTTGCCCAGGCCGATGCCGAATGCGGCCATCTGGTTTTTGGCCAGCTGCAGCTGGTTGGCGGTGGTGGCCGCACGGGTGGCATATTCGTTTTCAACGGCACCCGCATAGCGGCTGGCGTCAGCCACCTTGCCGAAGTTGTCTTTCAGGGTGTCCAGCTGGGTCAGCAGCGGGGCAATGGCCTTGATGGATTCCTTGCCAAACAGTTCTGTGAGCGCCGCCGCCTGCTCATGCTTGGGCAGCTTCTTGACGCTCTCCAGCACCTTGAGCATGGTTCCCTGCGCATCGGTCTGCATGGACTTTGCGACATTGCTGCTGTCCAGGCCCAGGCCTTTGAGCATTTCGCGCTGCTTTTTGCTGGCACTGGCGCCGGCGGTCAGTGCCAGCATGAAGTTCTGGATGCCGGTGGCGGCCACTTCCTCCTGCACACCCATGCCTGCCAGCGTGGACCCAAGGGCCGCAATCTGCCCGGACGCCACGCCCGCCACACCGCCCAGCGGTCCCACTCGGGTGAGAATGTTCAGGATCTGCTGCTCATTGGCGGCGCCGGTGTTACCCAGCAGATTGACCTTGTCGGTCAGCGTTGCCACTTCGGCAATGGACATGCCGAAAGCCGATTTCATCTTGGCCATGGCGCTGCCGGCATCCTCTGCCGACATGCCGAAGGCGGTGCCCATCTTGACTGCGTGCTCAGCAAAGCCCACGTCTTTGCCGTTGCCCAGAATCTCGTCCATCTTCAGCCCGGACTGACCGCCCAAGGCCATGATCTGGGCTATGTCCTTGGCAGCCATGGGCAGGCGCTTGGACAGATCCAGGGCGGACTGGCTCATTTTCTCCAGGCCGTTTTTGTCGTCGCCAAAGTCCATGACCTTGGCCACGTCTGCCATAGAGCTTTCAAAGTCCACCGCCATTTTGAGCGGCGCACCCAGCGTGGCGGCCATGGCCACACCGTCGAACAGCGCACCACGGGCCTGTGAGCGGTCGGCCTGGTTGGACTGGCGGGCGTTCTTCAATGCCGCAGCACGCTTGCTTTGATCGGCCAGGCCGCGCAGTGCGGCCTTTTGGGCGTCTATCTTGGCGGTGGTGGCCGCAATGTCAGCGCCCATAGTCTTTTGGGCAGCGCTGACACTGGTGATGCCCATGTTGGTCAGGCCGGACCGCAGCTGCAGGACGCTGGCTTTTTGCTTGTCGTACTTGGCGGTCTGTGCCTCGATTTCGCGTTGCAGTTTGGCCGCCTGGGCACTGCCGGCCTGGCCGGTGGCCTGCAGCGCCTGCATGTTCTGGCGCAGCACCTTGATTTGGTTGCCGGCCACGCTCAGCGACTGGGCGCTTTGTTCAAAGCGTTGCAGGGCCGCCTGCTGGCTTTCCAGCTGACGCAACTGGGCACGGGTTTCAGACAAGGCGCGGGCGGCATCCTGGCTGCCTGCCGCGATGCCCCGCAGCGGGGCCATAACCTTGTCTTTCAGTTCCAGTAAGAGTTGCAGGCGGGTGTCTGCCATGGGGCGCAAACTTTCTAAGACTGTCGGATGCGTGCGCGTTCACGCCATTCCATGAGTTCATTCAATGCCATGGGGTCCATGTCCGCAGGGCGCCAATGGAAGGCCATGGCAATGTCTGCCATGGCGTTCTCTACGCAGTCAGCAACGCCTCGCGGGTACTCTTGCGGACGAAAAAACCCGCCACCGTCGTGGCCAGTTCGGTGAAGTCCGCAGGGTCCAGCTGGTCCACCTCATGGGGCAGCAGGGTGGGAACGGTGACGCGCGGCAGCAGCAGGCGCACAGCGCCGGCTTCCAGGGTCAGCAGGTCGGTCAACTTGACGCCGCGCAGTTCGCCGGCCATGGGCTTGCGCAGGGTGATTTCGGTGATTTCGCCGGCACCGCGCTTGATAGGAAAGTCCAGCGTGACGGTGTTGTCAGGCTTGGCGGGTGCTGCTGCAGCTTCGGCTGCGGCGGTGACTTCGGTTGCGGTGTCTGCAGTGGCGTCGATGGCGGTGGCAGCGATGGCGGCGGTCTTGGCTCCGGGCATGGTGTGATCCTTAAGGGGGGGGAGGGGCGCCAGGACATGGCCTGGCGCCGGGGCAAGCGGATGGGGGAGTAGGAGGATGGGGCGGCTTACAGGCCGATGGCGCGGCGGATGCGCGACATAGCGTCTTCGCCGTCCACGTTGAAGATCAGGCCGGGCAGATCAATTTCGATGACAGCAGCGCCGTCCACGCTGAGCTTGTAGTAGCTGCAGCTGATGGCGAAGTTGTGTTCGGTGTCGTCGCCGGTCTTGGCGTCGCCGGGGTCGATTTCGCGCAGACGGCCTTGCACCAGCACTTCGACGGACAGCACGTTGCCCGTGCTGTCATCCTCATAAGCGCCGGCGAAGCGCCACTGGTTGCCGTTGTGGGTCTTGGTGCCGAAGGCGCGGTAGGCATCCAGCAGGAAGCCGCCGGCCTTAAACGACATTTCGATTTTTTCCAGGCCCAGATCCACTTCGATCGGGCCGATCATTCCGCCGCCGCGCCACTCTTCCACCTTGCGGGTGAGCTTGGGCAGGGTGACGGAATCAATCAGCGAGCGCCAGACGTTGCCGTCGCCGAAGAGGTTGAAGTTCTTGAGTTTGTAAGGCAGTGCCATGGGGATGGGTTCCTATTTATGTGGTCAGGCCTGAATAGCGGCGGCGAAGTCGGCCAGGTATTCATCCGTGATGGACTGCTCAAAAATCAGGTTTTCCAGCGGCGGCACGGGCGTGTAGCGGTAGCTGATGAGCAGGCGACCGGCGGCGAGGTCTTCCTTGGTATTGCGGTCGGGGTCGAAATACGCCTCTGCGCCGACCAGATAGCCCGCCTTCACCAAGTCGCCAAAGCGCTTGTTGATGTAGCCCAGCATGTCTTTGACCAGGCTGGGGTGGACGGGCTTGTCGATGAAGGTGAAGTGGGCCTCGGCAATGGTGTCGGCCAGCACCTGGGCCGTGCGGGTGTAGTTCTCGAACGGGAACTTGCCGCCTTGTTCTTCACAGGTGCGGGAGCCCCAGAAGCGGTAGCCGCTGCGGCGGATGATGGTGGTGACTTCCTGGGCGTTCAGGTAGCCCGCATCGCTGGCCGGGTTCTGCAAATCGAAGAACACGGGCACGGTGATGCCCTGGGGGCCGTTGAGCACGGCATTGGAAATGTTCTTGTGCCAGCCGACTTCCTGGTCCAGCTTGGCACGCAGGCCCATGGCGTAGGCCGTGGCGCCCATGGTCACCACACCGCCCTTGCCATCCTCGCCCGCCGTGTTGTCCCAGGCCAGGAAGTTGGGCCAGATGACCATCAGCTCACGCTGGCCGAATTCCTTGCGGTAGGCGGTGGCCTCTTCCTTGGTCTGCGCGTAGTCGCCGGCGACATTGCGCGCGGACACATAGGCAAAGGCGCGCAAGGACTGGGCCACGGTGGCCAGGGCATTGGCCACTTCCTTGGTGTCCAGCTCCGGCACGCCCAGGATGCGGGGCTTGACGCCCAATTCCGACTCAGCCGACAGCAGCGCCTGCAGGCCGGTGCGCTGGCCGGTGGGCAGCACGGTGCCGATGATGTTGGATGTGGTTTCCGCCTTGTCGGCACCTTCTTCCACGCGCACCACGATGGTGACGGCGCGGGACTGGTCGCCCATGCCCTTGAGCGCGCGCGCCAGCGTGCCGCCTGCGCCGGCCTTGCCAATGCTGCCCGCCGGGTTGGTGAGCAGCACCGGGGTGTTGAGAGGGAATGCGTCTGGGTCGGCATTGGGGGCGGTGGCGACAAGGCCAATCACCGCCGTGGACACGACGCGGATGGCAGCGCCTACGCCATTGACTTCAATGACGCGGACGCCGTGGTGGTATTCAGTTGCAGCCATGGGCAGGGTTCCTTTGGATGGGATTGCCCATGTTTGCAGTGGCGGCCCGCTATGGCGATCTGCCTATGTTGTGCCGCGCTTAGGCACAGATTGCAGGTGTCAGGGGACGATTTGGGACGCCGTGATAAACAGCTGGTCCATTTCCGCTTCAGTGAGCCCGAGGTGCTGCGCAGAACGCTTGAGGAATGGGCTTTGTCGTTCCCAATCCGTGGTGTGGTTGAGGGCGTTGTCAGCCTCAAACTGGTCTGCAGGATCTTCAATGGCCGCCACATAGGCCAACACCTGGGGCCAGAGCCCGGCACGGAACAGCGCGGCACGGCCCTGGGCGCGGCTGATTTTCTGCGGCACGGTGGGCGCCAATGCGCTACGTGGCACCAGTACAGGCAAACCGTCAGCGCCAGGCTGGATGCAGAGCCCGTCAGCTTGACCTTGCAGCAGTTGCGCATGCAGCTCGTCGCCGATCCCTTTTGCACCTGGCGGGATGGCGTCAGCATGCAGGTCGGAGTGATAGAAGCCGTTTGCAGCGGCCAGATAGAACCAAGGCATGAAGCCCCCTTTAAACGCCGATGGCGATATAGCTCATGCCTTCAGTCGGCACTGTGCAGCATGCGGTGAAACCGGAAGTCGTTTTATTGATTGCGCCGAATGAGGCTCCAGCGGCGCCGGCAAAGCCGTCATCGTGTACATCGACGATCAACACGCTGGACGGGAACGTGAGCGGGAATACAACCGGGACGGTGCCACCATGGCCAAGGCGGCCCCACTGGAGAATCAAACCGCCCGGAAAAATCTGGTAGCCGCTGGATGCAAGATTCTTGGAGGCAAACGCGGACGCGAAGTCCACTACGTGCGAGTGACTTCCGGCGCTGACGCTGTTGGTGGTTGAGCTGCTGAGCGTGCTGGGCGTGCCAAGAGCAAGTGAACGATTGGCAGCAAGGCTTCCGCCACCAGTCAGGCCGTTTCCTGCGGTGATGGTGCGTGCAGAGGGTGTCGCATCAGTAATTCCGTAACCGGCCAGTGTGGCGGGCTTGCCGGTGACGCTGCTCCAGGGCGGTGCTACAGCCACGACGCCGGCAGCTGTGAGGCGGCCCTGCGCATCGACGGTGAAGGTGGGTATGGCTGCCGCACCTCCGTAGCTGCCGGGCGTAACAGCCGTGTCTGCCATTGCAATGGTGCGGTTTGCAGTGAGATTGCCGCCCCCCGTCAAGCCAGTGCCGGCAGTGATGGTGCGCGCAGAGAGGGCAGCATCGGTGATGCCGTAGCCGCCCAAGGTGGTTGGCTTGCCGGTGACACCCGACCAAGCTGGGGCCGAGGCCACGGACCCTGCCGCCGTGAGGCGACCCTGCGCATCGACGGTAAAGGTGGGCACTGCCGCTGCGCTGCCGTAGCTGCCAGCCGTAACAGCCGTGTCTGCCATTGCAATGGTGCGGTTTGCAGTGAGATTGCCACCCCCCGTCAAGCCAGTGCCGGCAGTGATGGTGCGCGCCGAGAGGGCCGCATCGGTGATGCCATATCCACCCAGGGTGGTGGGTTTGCCGGTGACGCTACCCCAGGCGGGCGCAGAGACAGTGGACCCTGCCGCAGTGAGGCGACCCTGTGCATCGACGGTGAACGTGGGCACCGACGCGGCGCCGCCGTAGCTGCCTGGCGCCACAGTGGTGTCTGCCAGCGAGAACGTGCGGTCTACAGACAGGTCCCCACCGCCGGTCAGCCCCGTGCCTGCCGTGAATTTGCGCGTAACCAGCGCCCGCGCAGCAAACAAGGCCTTGACGCTGGCAGCAGTCAGGGCGCGGGTTGCATCTTCCAAGGCGTCGGCAATGGCTGCCGTTGCCAGCTGCACCACGCCCTGGCGCTCTGTGGTGGCCGGCGGGTTGATGAAATTGGTTTCCCCAAACTGCAGCGTGCTGATGTCCACAGAGCCGTCCAGCACGCGCAGGTCGGTAGACAGCAAGAAGATGGATGCCGAGGACTTCTCCAGAATCACGTCTGCTTGGCTGTAGCTGCCCAGCAGTACGCCGTTGTCCAGATACAGGCCCAGGCCGCGCACGGTGTAGGTCTGGTCCCCGTCATCGCGGACGGTGACGTGGATGGTGTCCTTGGCCACCACATCGCCCGCCAGGGTGTCGATGCGTTTGATTTCGCCGGGAATGGCAGCCAGCGAATCGGTGGGCGTGAATGCAGCGGCGGTAATGCCAACGCCGACCAGAGTGCGCGCTGCTGTGCCGTCCTGCTTTGCGTTGACCAGTGCCTGCCGGCCTGCGGTGGTGAGTTTGAAGATGATGGCCATGGTGTTGCCGTTGGTCAGCCCACGTTCATGTCAAGCCGGGCATATGCCACGGGCCTGCCCACGCATGCGAGCTTGGTTGATGCCTGGGCGCTGAGCCCTTGAATGAAAGTGAAGTGGGAGCGCAGCGGTTTGACACGGGCGACCTCGGCCATAACGTCCTGCACGAATGCGGCGCCGGCCTGGTCGCCGTCCTGGCCAGACATGGTGAAAACCAGTTCAAACGTGTGCGGCTTCCCCTTTGGCGTGGTCTGCCACCATTCCCGGATGCTGATGGCGCCCCCGAAACTGGCCACGGTGTCGCGCACGCTTTTGACTGTGCCGCGCTGCCGCTGCACCTGAATGGCATTGCGCACGATGGCGCGCTTGATGTGTTCGGGCCATTCCGTGCGCCAGGCCTCCACCCCCATGGACCACGCCAGCCAGGGCAGCAGCTCGATGGGGCAGGTATTTGGGTTCCACAGCGAGCGGTGCGGCTGGGGGATGGCAGCCAGGTGCTTGACCATGACGGACTCGGCCGCACGGTCAAGCGCCGTGGCGTTGGGGGGCAGTAGGGAATCAGCCAACGGCGCCCCCATGCGTCACGTCGATGGCGGTGCACCAGCTGGCCTGGGTTGCACCCACGGCCACATCATCCAGTGGACTGGTCAGCTCTACACGGTCTACACCCTCAATGTGCAGGGCCGCGTGGATGCCCGAAATGGTCGGGCGCCGACCAATGCGGTGCATGGATTCCGCATAGACAGCGATGCGCTGCAACGCGGTGGCCAGCACGCTGGACGAATCCGGGCCGGGCAGTGTGTAGACCTTGCCCGTGATCTGGTAGGGGACGATTCCTGCAGCCCGCACCCGTACTTCATCGGTCAGCGGGCGAATGTCCTCGGCGTTGACCGCCTGCGCCACCTTGTCCAGCAGGGCGGCGCTGGGTTCGCCGCTGCCTTCACGCGCCAGGACGGACACGATAACCAAGCCCGGCTCCGGGCTGGTTGCTGCGGCATCCAGCACCTGGCCGTCTGCGGATTTGGCGTGGTACACGTAGGCGCCCACGGGACCGGCCACGCTGTAGCCGCGTGGTGCCAGCTGAATGCGGGCGCGGAAAGTGTCGTCATCCTCCTGCACGGCCTCCACTGGCGGCACTGCCGCTGGATCTGCCGGGGTGATGGTCAGGCGCTCCACGCCGAAGAAGGCACCCAGCTGGTCCAGATCCTCTTTTTGCGAGTAGGCCAGCATGACGGCGTGGGCGCTGTCGTTGCGGTCGCTGCGCTCCACCACCAGCTGGTAGGCCAGGCGCTCCAGCCACTTGGTCAGGGGCTCAGACTCCAGGGCCAGCGTGGAAGCGGTGGCTGTGCGCAGCTCTGCAGGCATGGCGGCCACCATGTCCGCCTTCAGATCGGCAAGGATGGGTTCAAAGGCCGGCACCTCCACCACGGCAGGGGCGGGCAGCTTGCTCATGTCGATGATCTGGGCGTTGCTCATGTGGCAGCCCCCCCGATGGCGACGGACTGGCGCACGGTGGCGGCCTGCTTGCGGTCCCGGCGCTCTATCTGCATCAGCGCCCGCCCGCTGGCATCGAATGACAGCACAGCCCGTACCAGGCGGGTGCGTGGCTCGTGCTTCATGATGGCCTGCGCGGTGGCCGCCTGCACCCGCAGGATGTTGGCCGGCGTCATGGGCTGGTCGATCAGCTGCGGTATGACGCTGCCGTAGCGGCGGCGCATGAGGCGCGAACCGATGGGGGTGGTCAGAATGTCCGCAATGGACTGGCTGATATGGGCGCTGTAGCCGATGCTGCGCCCGGTGGTGACGTTCATCATGCTGCGCCCCCAATGGGTTTGCCCGATGCGCCATCGCCTGGCTGCACCCGGTCATGGGCGTGGCCCGCCACACTGACGCCGCCGGCAATCACGTCCTCAGTGACGCGGATGACGCCTTGAATCTCTGCCGTGCTGCTGGCCCCCTCGGCCTTGCCGCTGCCGAGCATGCCGCCCTGGTAGACGAGCGTTTTCTTGACCAGGCAGTTGCCGGTGATAGTCACCTGTTCGGTGTCGATGGTGACGCTGACCGGCACGGTCAGCACAGCCGTTCCGCCGCCGGGCAAGGTGGCGCGCAGTGCATGGGCTGCGTGGTCATATTCGATTTCGGCACCATCGGCATAGCGGGTGACGGTTTTGTCGGGGTCGTTGCTGGGGGCCGGTTGGCCGGTACTGTTGAGCCCGACGATGACCACGGCGGCGCTCAAATCCCCACTGGGGGACAGTACGGTGGCTTGTTCGCCCACGGTGGGCGGGTTCCATGTGGAGGTGCCCCCGGCACGGGATTCGTGATACGGGCGCCAGTCGGTCAGCAGCTCACCCACTTTCACGCGCACCCGTGCAGGCTTGCCGGGGCCACCATGGTCTACTGAATGGATGGTGCCCACGCGCACCATGTTGTGCACCAGGCGCATCAGCTCAGATATGGCTTGGATGGGGTCGGAAATGGACATGCCCCGACTGTGCTGATGCAGCCCCGCCCAGGCGAGTGACCCCCGTTGTGTTTGCCATTGGCACGCAACGGGCGCTTATTGCCCCTGCGCTATGAGCTTCAAAAGCATGTCCTCGATGGCCTGGCGGTCGGCCTCGGTGTAGCCCAGCAGCTCACGCCTGGCGTAGCGCACCGTGGGGCTGGCTGCCATGCGCCGGTCCACCTTGTCGCGCAGGCCGAAGTGGTGGACCACGGCCACCCGGGAGACATTGGGACGCATGGCCACCATGGCCGAATCCGGGGTGGCGCGCTGCTGCAGGTTGCGCGCTTGGCGCAGTCCAGCGAACATGCCCCGCCGAATTGCACCAGTGCGCTGGGCCAGTTGCTGCCGTGGGCGCCGGGGTTCATAGGGCGAACCATCAGGATTGCGCTGGGATGCGATGCGGGCCGACTGGCTTGCCCGCAGGTATTTGGCCACTGCCTGCATGGCCGTTTTGCGGCTGGCCGGCTCCAGCCGCTGCAGCAATGGGGCAGCCCAATTGGCCAAGTCTTCCAGTGCATCAGCCATTACCGCAGCCCTGGTGTCAGGTGCCACTCTTCGGTGAGCTTGGCACCCGGATGCTGGGTGTAGTCACCCGTGGCGTAAGGCAGGGGGTATTGCGGCTCCCCCTTGTGGGTGGCCGTCAGCCGCTGGCGGCCGGCGCCGTCCACATCCTCGGTCACCACCACAGATTCGGTGAGGTCGATTTCCACCACAACGTCCATCTTGTCGGTGCTCAGGGGCTCGGCCTCAAACCGCACACCCTTGGCGGCGGTTTCCTTGTTCCGCATCATGTCGGGTTGGTAGCGGTTGAGCCAGGCCATCAGCGGGATGGCCAGCAGATCCAGGCTGCCGGCAAAGTCCAGCAGGACCAGTCGCAGGGTGAAGCGGTATTCAAACGACAGCGTGCCGCCACCCAGCCCCACCATATGGCCCGATTCCACAAACACCTTGAGCTGCTGCGGGTCGGCATGCAGTGCGGGAATGGCCGCGCACAGGTAGTTGCGCAGGGATTCCAGCTTATTCATGGGGTGTCGGGCCTGGCGGCGCCGTTGATTGCAGATTGGATGGCGGCGTAGCGGTCAATGCAGGCGTTGAGGTCGCGGATTGCGCTGTCTCCATCGGCGGTGATGCCGAGAAGCGCTGCAGCATCCGCTGGGTCAAGTTCGGCGTGCGCTTGGCCAGGCCCAAAGGGGGCACCGTTGGGGCCGGGGTCAGGCTGGGCGGCTGGTGTGGTGCGGACGTGCAGGCGGATAGAGCCGCTGCGCAGATCAGCGCCCAAGCGGTCGATGGCATCTTGTGCATTGGCTTGTTCCTGTTGGTGCTGGCTGATGAACTGGCTCAGCACGCCAGCCAGTTGGCCGCTCTCGCGGATGGAGCGGGTCAGCTGGCCCACCGTGTCTGTCTGCTGCTGGGCCTGAGCTGCCAGGCGGCCCCGCTGCTCGGCGCGGTGGTCCACCCCGTAGAGGGCGGCCAGCAGCACCAGGGGCAGGACAAGGCGCCCCAGCCAGGGGAGGATTGCGGCGGCAGTCATGCGGGCAGGAAGTTTTTACCGCCCAGGATCTCGCCCAGTGCGCGGTTGAGCTGCCAGCCGTACTGGTACTTCTCATCCTTGGGGCGGCGCTCTGCCAGTTCCAGCAGGTAGTTGGATTGCTGGGCAGCCAGCATGCCAAACAGCACGCCACCGCCTTCACGCCCGCGCTTGGCAAGGAAGGTGCGCAGCGCGGCCAGCGTGATGCTGCCAATGCGGCCATCCACCGTAACGTCCGGGTAGTCCGCCTGCTGGCGGTTGAGCACGTTCAGCACCCGCTGCAGGTGCGCACTGGCAGTGGCTTGGCCGGCCAGGACGCCGAAGTCCAGCAGGCAATCCGCCAGGGCGGGGTAGATCTCGCTGACCTTGTGAAAGCCGGGCTCCACCCAGTAGCGGCGCAAGTAGATGCTTTGCGCGGTGGCGTAAGGCAGGTCACGCATGGGGCCGGTGTAGCCGTAGGCGCGCGCAGTGGCCACAGTGATGCCGTACTTGGTTTCTCCACCGGAATCCTGCGGGTCGTTGCTGTGCCCGCCTTCACGCTCGATCAGGTCGTTGATGTATTGAGTAGCGCTCACAGCGAACCCCCTTGCTTGTTGCCTTGGTCGGGGTTGGAACGGCCCAGTGCCCCCATTTCGTCGCGCAGATCCTGGGCAATCTCGGTGATGGTTTTGCCCTTGCGGCGCTCCAGCCACAGGAACACCCCGGCCACGATCCATGGCCCAGGCATGGAGCACACGACGAACACGCAAAAGGTGATGACAAAGAAGCCCGCAATCTCAGGCATGGCGGCAATGATGGCCAGCCGTACTCCGGCATCAAAAATGCCCGGCCAATGCTGCATGAGGAACACCAGGCAGGGCACGCCCAGCACAAACCCGCTGACCAGGCAGGCCAGCACACGGTTGAGCAGGTCGCCACGCGGATCTGCAGTGCGCAGCGGCACAAAGCGCATGCCCAGCCAAAATGCAATGAGGCTGGCCACGACAGGCAGGGAAAGCAGGGCGAGCTTGTAGCCAGCGAAGGTGCCAGCGGCGGAAGTGGGATCAGACATGAGGAAGCAAGGCCTATAGAGAGAGGTAAAGGGGTCAGTCCCAAAGGGATACGGTTTGGTTGGCAGTGGCTGCGGCAGTTGGCTTGTCCGGCAGCAGCACGCGCTGGCCAAGGGGGAGGGTTGGCCCCAGCGCGGCCAGGCCGGGATTGAGGGCGTAGGCGGCTTCGGTCACCCCGGCGGTCATGCCCAGGTGACGCAGGCACAACTGGTCCACGGTGTCGCCTTGCTGTGCGCGCACTGTGATGGGCATGGCTAGATCAGCTCCGAAGTCATACGCGCCACTCCCAGGATGTCGCGCACGGCATGCAGGCCGTCGCGGCGGTATTCCTCTGCCTGGGTGCGGCGGCCGTCCTCTCCACGTTCCGCACGGCCCGTGGCGTCGGAGTCCGCGTAACGCTCGGCCAGATTGGCCTTGGTGTAGGCATAGACGGAGCGCATGAAGCGGCGCACATGCACGCTGGTGCCATTGATGGCCAGCGCAGGCACAGCGGACAAGCTGGCAATACCCACTGCTTGGTGTGCAGCGGCCCAGGGGGCCAGCTGGTCTATGACCGTGGCCATGGCTTCGGTGGCGGCTTCCTCCAGGCGCTGGACGGTCACGGAAGCATCGACAGCCACGGCAAAGCGCAGTGCCGCCAGTTCGATGGCAGGCCAGAAGGCATCCGCTACCAGTTGCCCTTGGGGGGCGGGCGTGTTGGGCGGGTCGGCAACGATGACAGGCGTGGGCAGCATGGGCATGGTGATGCAGCGGTTCATTGGTGGGCGGTGGTCGCAGGGCGTTACCGTTGGGCCGAAGCCCTGGCGCGGCCCTGCGAGCCGCCCGGCACTGGGGGTGCTCGGTGGTGTCAGGTCTTGGGGGTGCGGGGCTTTTTGGCGGCGCCGCGGACTGCGGCCTTTGCGGTAGGCGCGGGGGCAGTCGGGGCGCGCTTGGCCGGGGCTTTGGCTTCGGCGGGCCCGGCCTCCGTGGTGGCTGCAGGGGCAGCCTTTGCGCGCTGCTTGCGCTCGATGCGCTCAATGTCTTTTTTGACACCGGACAGCGCATCCAGATGCAGGGCTTGCACCAGCAGGGCGTGCACATCGGCCAGGGTTTCAGGGGCCAGGCCATCTAGCTTGGGCGTCTCGGCCGTCTGGACCTTGCCCAGCATGGCGTAGGCCGTGGCCTTGAGCAGCTTTGCGCGGGCCTGGTCCGGGGCATCCAGTCCTTGCGTCAGACCAGCTAAGGCGGTCAGGTGCTCGGCAGGATGGGTGTCATCCGGCACCAAGGCGGGCTGGCCCTGGTCATCCGTTCCCAGGCGCAGCGCTTGCCATTGGCCGCGCAGGTAGGAGTCGGCGTATTCATCCAGCAGCAGCGCAGCGGTGCCGCGCTGGTAGTTGTCCGGCAGTGGCAGCTTGTGCTGGAGCACGTAGGCGGCCATGCGCAAAGCCAGACCGTAGGCGCCGGCATCAATGGCCCACACCATGGTGGCGGTGAAAACGTCATCCCGCCCGCCCTGGCCTTGGGTGATGGCGCCTTCAATCCACGGCAGGTAGTCGGGCAGCAGCTTGGCCTTGGCCTGGCGCTTGAGTTGGACGGATTCCAGATTCTTGAGCGTGCGCTTGTCGCCGGCCAGTTTGGCCAGCATCAGCTCGTAGGCGCTGCCCTTGAGCTCGATGCCGAAGGGGCTCTCGGCCTGTGCCTTTTCTGCCAGGACGCGGGCGCGGTGACGCTGGGCGGGAGTGAGTGCCATGGTCGTTTCCGGGTAATGGGGAAGGGAGGGCCGCCAGCCCCTGCTGGGCGGCCCGGCGGGCTTAGGCTTCGGTCAGCTCGATGTTTTCGACCAGCACGGCCTGGCCCACGTCTTCCACCACGTAGTCATCGTTGCTGGACTGGTAGTCCTCCACACGGTCGCGCTTGGGGTTCTCCAGGATGTGGCGGCGGCGGCCACCGCTCTGCCAGTAGATGGACAGGTTGTCGTAGGTGGTGATGAACAGACCGTTTTCCGGGAAGAACGGCACCTGTACGGCCTGCAGGCCGCCCACACGCTTTTGGCTGATGACGATATCGGCGGCCAGCGTTTCGGTAGGCGCCTGGCTGGTGTTGACCAGGGGGAAATACTTGTCATGCAGCAGCTTGCTGCCCAGGATGCAGACCAGATTGGGGTTGTTGCGGTGCCAGGGGTCCAGCAGTTCGCGGGCGTCATACACCGCAGCGTCGAGGTTCTTGTAGTCGCTGTCGGCACCGGGGCCGATCAGGAGCTTGCCGCCTGCCTTTCCAGAGTTCAGGACACGCTCCGGCGCTTCTTCGCGCATCTTCTGCAGCCAACCCTTATTCACGTCCTGCAGCAGCGGGTTGGCAACGATGTCTGTTTCGGCCGCAATGGAAATGCCATTGAAGCCGATGCAGATACGGTCCAGCGCCTGGCGCTCTGCCAGCATGCGGGCCACGCGCACCTGAAAGTCCGGGAACTTGGCCCAAGCGTCGATCTTGGCGTAGGTCAGGTGGGTGTCGTAGTTGGTCTTCTGGCAGTGGTAGCCACGTTCTGCCAGGTTGGTCAGGTCGCGGGTTTGGCGATCCTTGGCCGTGGTGTTGGTACGGCTGGCGATGGGACCGGCCAGGGACAGGCCTAGTTTGGCGCCCTGCAGATCGGTCACGGGGGTGATGTTGATCTTCCCCAGGAATGCGCTGGATTCCTGCATGGCAGTTTCCAGTTTTTGCTGCACGCTGGGTGCGACAGAAAAAGTTTTGCATACGTCATCCGCATGGATGCCGGAGAGCAAGGCCATACGGGCCAGGTAGTCGTTGAAAACCTTGCGGCTATCGTTGCGCATGGATGTTCCTTTGAAGTGATTCGGGATTGGTGGGTGGGTGGTAAGGCCGATCAGAAGTCGGCCTGTTGGGCACCGTCGCCGCCGCTGGCCACGGGGCGCTTGTTGGGCTGCTCGGTGTTGTCCAGCTGGCTGTACTGCTGCTGCAGCTTTTCGACTTTGGCGCTCAGTGCTGCCACCGCGCTGTCCGTTTCGGCCTGCTTTTGGCCCACCTTTTCTGCGTGCTCGGCAAAGCTGGCGCCCATTTGCTCCATGGATTCAGCCACCACAGAGAAGCGCGCGTCATCCGTGCCGGCCTTGCCGGCGAACTTTGCGACTGCCGCAGTCAGGGAGGCCTTGAACTTGGCCAGTGCACCGGCTTCGGCTTCGTCCTCAAATTCCAGGGCCACGGGTTCTGCCACCGTGAACAAGGCATCGGGGTGGTCCTTGCGCGCCTTGAACGGGCTTGCATCCGGGTTCTTCGCGGCAAAGGCCAGCATCTCGGTGCCCAGGCTGGCAGGGTTGTCGGTGACGGCCAGGCCCGTGAGATAGAAGCCGCCGGTGTCGCCAAAGTTGGGGCGAATTTCCAGCGAGGTGTAGATCTTCTGTCCCTTTCGGACCAGCTCCACCAGCTCATCGGTGGCTTGGATCTGTGCATACAGAGCCAGCTTCTTGACGCCGCCGATTTCCACTTCCTCGGTCTTGACCGCCAGCACATCGCCGTATGCGCGGAAGTCGCTATTGGGGCTCATGCCCCGGATGTGCTCGATGTTGATGCGGGCGCCATAGAGCTTGGGGTCATAGCTTTTGGCGACCTGCAGCAGCCAGGCGCGGTCAATATCGCGGCCGTCGGATGTGGCGCCTTCGACGGCGACACGGAAGAAACGGGATTTCTTGGGGTCTTGGCTCTTGGACATGGTGGCGGTGGTCCTCACTGGGTTGATTGCCGGTGTGTTGGCGGTGAGTTCCCATGTTGTCCGGCGTGTCCGCGTCTCTCAATTTGTGTGCGTTGTGGCTGCAGTTGGTACGTTTTCGGGTGCTGGTTGCGGCGTGCCTCGGCGGGAAAACTGCCTGCCATGCCACGAAATAACCGCGCAGGGAATGCGCTTGCACTGACCACCGACACAGCACCTGTGCCCGACTTTGGCGCGCTGGTGGTTGCCCAGGCGCATGAGGGAGAAGCGGTGCGCCAGGCTGCTGCGCTGGCGACCGATACGCAGCCGCGTACGGTGGCGCGTCACCTGTATTGGCAGGGCTGGCGCGTCAAGCTGATTGCCGAGCACCTGGGCCTGCCTGCGTCCACGCTGTACGGCTGGCGCGATGCCGAAAAGTGGGATGAAGCCGCCCCGCTGGAGCGCGTAAACGGGGCGCTTGAGCTGCGCATGGTGCAGCTCATCATGAAGGAGGCCAAGAACGGCAGCGACTTCAAAGAAATAGATCTGTTGGGCCGGCAGCTGGAGCGCACCGCGCGCATTGAGCGCTACCAAGACACCGGCAAGGAAGGCGACCTAAACCCCGCCATTGCACGCCGCAACGCCGCACCGAAGCGCAAACCCAAGCGCAACGAGTTCAGCCAAGAGCAGATCGACCGGCTGGTGGAGATATTCCACGCTGGGAATTTTGGCTATCAGAACCGCTGGTATGAGGCACAGAAAGAGCGCACCCGCATTCTGCTGAAGTCGCGCCAGATCGGGGCCACGTATTACTTTGCCCGGGAGGCATTGATCCGGGCCGTGTTGGAAGGGCGCAATCAGATTTTTCTGTCCGCATCCAAGGCCCAGGCCCACCAGTTCAAGAACTACATGATTGCCTTTGCACGGGAGGTGGATGTAGACCTGAGCGGCGATCCCATGGTGCTGTGGAACAACGCAGAGCTGCACTTTTTAGGCACCAACGCGAAAACGGCCCAGGGCCGCAGCGGCGATTTCTACTTCGACGAGTTCTTTTGGACGGGGAACTTCAAAGAGTTGAACAAGGTGGCCAGCGCCATGGCCACCCACAAGCACTGGCGCAAAACCTATTTCTCCACGCCATCCGCAAAAAGCCATGAGGCATACCCGTTCTGGACAGGCGCAGACCGCAACAAGGGCCGAGACAAGAGCAAGCACACCAACATCGACCTGAGCCACAAGGCACTTGCGGCCGGCATGCGCTGCATTGATGGGCGCTTTCGGCACATCGTGACCATCGAGGACGCATTGGCCCAGGGCTGCAACCTGTTCGACCTGGCGGAGCTGCTGGACGAATACCCGGATGACGAATTCGCCAACCTGTTCAAGTGCGAATTCATCGACGACAGCAATTCGATGTTCAGCCTGCAGATGATGCAGACGTGCATGGTGGACAGCTGGGAGCTGTGGGCCGACGACTTCAAACCCCTGGCCACGCGGCCCTTTGCCCATCAGCCTGTATGGGTCGGCTATGACCCGGCATACACCGGGGACCGTGCAGCCCTGGTGGTGATAGCGCCGCCCAAGGCGCCGGGCGGCAAGTTCAGGCTGCTGCACCGCCAGCAGTTCCAGGGCGCGGACTTTGACGCGCAGGCCGAGTACATCCGCAGCATTACGCGGCAATACAACGTGACGTTCATCGGCATCGACACCACCGGCATGGGCCTGGGTGTCTATCAGAACGTCATCAAGTTTTTCCCCCAGGCGAAGGCGTACCAGTACGACCTGGCACTCAAGTCCCGCCTGGTCCTCAAGGCAAAGCAGGTCATCAGCAAGGGCCGGCTGGAGATGGACGCGGACTGCACCGATGTGGCCGCCGCTTTCATGGCCATCAAGAAGGTGCTCACGCCCAGCCAGCGGCATGTGACCTACCACTCGGGCCGATCTGACGACATTGGCCACGCCGATCTGGCGTGGGCCGTCATGCATTGCTTGGACAACGAATCACTGGCCGGGGATCTGCTCGGCGCCAATTCTTCCGTGGAGATTTACGAATGACGACAGCGACCATGCCCCCCAACACTGAGCAGGCCGCAGGGCACACAGAGATTTTCAGCTTTGGCGAGCCCGAGCCCATCAGCCGGCTGCGCCTGCTGGACTACGTGGAAGCCATGTTCAATGGCCGGTGGTATGAGCCGCCCTATCCGCAGGAAGGCTTGGCCGGTGCCTTCCGGGCATCGCCGCACCACGGGTCTGCCATCTTCCTGAAGCGCAACCTGCTTACAAAGCGCTTTATTCCGCATCCGCTGCTGTCGCGTGAAACCTTTAAAGCCTGGGCGCTGGATTTTCTGGTCTTTGGCAATGGCTATCTGGAAGCACGCAAGGCAATCACCCGCCGCACGATGCGCTTTGAGCATGCCCTGAGCAAGTACATGCGCCGAGGCAAGGACAACCGCTATTTCTACGTGCCGAACTGGAACGAGGCACACGAATTTGCGCCCGGCTCGGTGTTCCACCTGCGTGAGCCAGACATCAACCAAGAGCTGTACGGCCTGCCCGAATATCTGAGCGCGCTGCAGTCGGCCCTGCTGAACGAGTCGGCCACACTGTTCCGCCGCCGCTATTACGAAAACGGCAGCCATGCCGGCTTCATCATGTACCTGTCGGATTCGACGGTGGGCAATCCCGATGTGGACAAGCTGCGCGAACAGCTGCGCCTGAGTAAAGGGCCGGGCAACTTTCGCAACCTGTTTGTGCACGCGCCAGGTGGCAAGCCGGACGGCCTGAAGTTGATACCCGTCAGCGAAGTGGCGGCCAAGGATGATTTCAGCGCAATCAAGAACGCAAGCAAAGAGGACGTGCTTGCCGCGCACCGCGTGCCCCCCGGCCTGCTGGGCATCATCCCCAACAACACCGGCGGGTTCGGCAATGCCAGCGAGGCGCTGGACGTGTTCATTGAGAATGAAATTGAACCCCTGCAGACCCTTTTCGAGACCTTCAACGAATGGGTGGGGGACGAGCTGGTGCGGTTCGAGAAGCACGTACCCAAAACCAAGACCTGACCACAGCTGAAAACAACCCATCAGGGCGCCTAGGCGCCCTTTTTTGCGCCCCATGTGGGGAGTGGGTGACGCAGGCGCAATCGCGCGCCTGTGGGGCCGTGCGGACCCCCTGCAGGCCACCCCGACCACCCCAGACCCGGGGTAGGGCGCAACCCCGAGCCTCGACCCTGCGGCGCGCCACATCGCCCCCGCCGCGCCTCCCCGCTTCGTGGGCCTCAAATTACGAGCAGGTCGGCTAGGTGGAAACGGCGCCAGCGTTGGGGCCGCATGGCATTTCAACCTGGGTTTTTATTACGGGAAATTACGAGGATTTAGCAATCAGTACCATATCGGCCACTGAGCCCGCCACCACATCCAGTTTGCGGGCCACGGGGCACAGTAGGGCATGGATTGATGCAGCACAGATAGGCGCATGCTGCGCTGCTGCGAGCAGGTCGCAGAGCGCCCCTACCGATGTGCTCACTTCGTCAATTTCGCTCTGTAGCCGCTCATTTGCTGAGTTCTTGGGTGGCATGAATGCTTTCAAAACACTGTATATCCATACAGTATATGACTGCTAAGTTCATGTGAGCAAACGCTTTTTGTACTGTATGGAAGTCGGATCAGGCCTGCGAATGGGGAAGCGCCATCCTTGGCACAAGTGCCGCCGCATAGGCTTGCAAAAATGTTCCGCAAACGAAAAAGCGCCCGCGTGGGCGCTTGCTTTGCCGTTTGGCTTTTCTCTCAGATTGCGGAACAGAACGCGCTGTATGTTGTTGTTTTTACTAACTTCCGCCCTAGACTCATAATCCCTGTGCTTGAGGCAACGACTGAAGGTCACTGTGTTACGTTTCAACGACTTACGCACCACTTCCCGTGGTGCATGGGTCGGAAAAATCCCTGAGACGGCTCATTTCCGGGCTGTTTCGGAAAATACACAGGCTCCGAGCGCTTTTACCAAGCGCCCCGAGCCTGTTGCATTGAAAGCTTCGGGCCTCTAGCTCATGCTTGGTTAGAGCAGCGGACTCATAATCCGTTGGTGCCGGGTTCGACTCCCGGGGGGCCCACCAGAATTGAAAAAGCCAACCTCTTTCGGGGTTGGCTTTTTCGTTTGTGTCGCCATGTCGCCACTGTCGCTAGACAAGCTCGTTGTTGTCCTCAAACGCGCCAACCCGACTGCTTGCTAGACGTTGTTCAAGCCCCGCTTCTACAGAGACAACCATGTCTCGTAGTTCATCGCACGCAAGATCGTACTGTCCGGGGTCGAGCAGACTAAAAGGCGTAGTTAATTCAACCAACCCACCATCAAAACTAAAGTTGCTGGGCTTATCTTCGACGGCCAATATCAGCTGTTGATCATTCGGCGTTCGCTTTACGATGAAGCTGAGCATCTGGCGAAGGTGATCAGCATCCTGCCCTTGCTGATTTGGGGAGTCTATGACGACGGGAAAGTGCTTTGCGTCTCCCTTCTCCTTTGCTGTGTGGAGTACAGCAAACTGGTAAGCGAGAAGTGACCTTGGCAGCGCACTGCCGCTGGCTGAGATGCCAGCGTCAGGACGCTTCTTCACGTCCTCCCGCAAATCATGCACCCCAAGCTCACTTGCGAACAGTTCCATGCGCTCTGAGTAAAAGTCGTTGATGGCTTTTGTCCTTTCAGGAAGATCAAACTGACCAACCTTGAATTTGGCATCAGCAGCTATCTTTTCCTTATCAGACAACTGGCGCTTTAAGGTGTCAATGTCCTTGGCAAAAGCACCTCGGATTACTTCAGAACTTTGGCTGTCCACGACGTCTTGAAGGCGAAGCATCCCTTTTTTGGTTTGTAATGTCTTCTCGATATCCAGCGTTTTCCGCTTAATCCGATTTATCTTCCCATAAATATCAGCCAATTTTTCTTCACATTTGCGATGCTCAACTTCAAGCTCAGCTATGACCTTCCGTAGTGTGACTGCGTCATCAATCAGCTCCAAGCGAACGGGGAAGCCACTTTCGTGATTTGTCCCGCAGGTTGGACAAGTGATTGCCAGCTCAGTCTTGGATTCCGTGAGGTACTCCAGATCTCCTTCAAGATCACGAAGAGCGTCACGCGCCATCGAAATTTGGCTAGATAGGGACTCTCTTTGGGCTGCGCAGTCAAAGGCCTTCTTTCGCAACGATTCCTGCTCAGTTTTTAGAAGCGTGGAAGTGCGAAGCAGGTCGTTAATTTCCTGCTTGAACGCTGCTGTATCAAGCCGAACGGCTGGACGTGGTAGGGTTTTTCGAACTCTCGAAAGTGCTGACTGAACAACACCCAATTCTTGGTTGAGTTGAGTCAGCGACGCCTTGGCCTTCGATTCCTCGAATTTTGCAAGGTAGTAACCATTAGGGCGTTGCCCTGTAACGTAAGCGGCAAGCGGCTTTTTCCAACTCGCAAACTGTGTCAGCTTGTCAAATGAATTCCATTGGTGAAGCCAGCTCCCATCCTGATCCATGTAGTACGGGAGAAACAGATAAGGTGGAGTTGCTTGCGCCAGAGTTTCCTGATGGGTAGGAAGCATCAGGCGGAAATCAAATAGTCCTGCCATGATTTCTGCCCACTCAGGGTAACTAGTCGTCACACGAACACGCGAACTCTCATCGTCGCGCAAAGCGTAAACGTTGGCTTTCCGGTATGCCGTGTACGGCTTACCGTCCAGTTCAAACTCCAGAACAGAGATGGCCAGGCTATCCCATCGATCGCTAGCCCCCCTTGTCTGGCATCCCAAGGTTCGGAAGAGATGCTTGACCACCGTGGATTTCCCCGTGTGGTTCCTGCCTACTAGCAGCGTCCTGTTTTGATGAAACTCGATGTTCCGTGCTGCTCGCGCTGTTTCGGATACGAGCCAGAGTTTTTTGAATCGCAAACGAGTCATGTTTGCCCTTCCTCAAATTTCTTACGAGTTGGATCGTGTTTGCCAGATGTTTCATTGGTTCATCCAGTAGAGCGTCGCGGCAATCATGTAATCACGGTCGAGGATTGAGAAATCAGTGCCTCCCGTCTGAGCGAGTACTTGTTCAACAATCCAATTGGCAACCTCCCAAGATGTGACCAAATTGTTGGGAATTCCCAGGAGTGATTTCTCAACCTGCTTTTGCAGCAGTGACAGCAGGCTGCTGCCCCTGCCTGCTTTTTCCACGACAAACTGGCGTGCTGCACGCTTTATCGATTCACGTTGAATGTAAGGAACATTCTCCTGCGCGAGGCCAGACAAAAAACCATCAATTACATCGCTGTCGGATTTGCGCGATAACGTTAGCGCAACCATCGCAGAAAACTGTTGCTTCGAAATTCCACGAATTCTTTTCAGGTCTACGAAGGTGGCGGCATCTTCCGTAGAAGTGGCTTTGACTTTGAGTTCGCTATAAATGGCCTTGCACAACACATCTGCACGAGGAGATTGATCAGGAAACTTGGTTGCAAGAAAAGTTGCCACCTTACCTGTTGCGTGGCTTTCAAGGTCATCCATTGCCAATGGGCTTCGGATGAATTTCAAGTTGTCAAAATCAATGTCATCGAGGTCGCACCCTAACTCCGTAGCTACCGATGATTTGAGATCGGCAAGTAGCGTTGATTTAATTTGACTGGCAGAAAACTCAGACAGTCCGGTTGGATCGTCGCCACTGCTGAGTGTGAGATCGACGGGCACATTGCTTACGAAAGCAATGGCTGCCGTCTCATCTTTTGCGATAGATTTCGAGTCATGTAGCTTCGCTAGTATGGACTTTCCTTCCTTCGGCGGTTTCGCCAGATTAGTTTTTGTCCATTTTGTGGAGCTTCCCTCTTTCTTTTTTAATTGGTAAAGCTCCATTTGACCTGGCGAGAATTCGCTATTCAGGACTGCCACATCCTCGATAAATTCCAGAAGCAGTAGGTAGTCGTCCTTTTCGAGATCGACTTGCAGGAGATGGCAAAGGGCCCAGTAGCGTTGAAACTCATGGCCTTTTCCGCCATGCCTTCCACCTCGCTCCTTGGTGAGTGAGTCGTTCAGTACGTCGAGAAAGGCCATAGGTTCACCATCGCAAATCGTTAAGAAGATGGGCAGGCATTACATGGCCCCCCTTCCGAGTTGAGAGCCAATGTCCTTCGACGAAAGCATCCTGAAAATGCTCGCATCAAATGCCCGCTTGAAATCCGGGTCTGACGCATACCGCTTGTAAAGGTCCAGCTCCCGTCGCCGCTCGACGCTGATCGCCTGTTGGATCAGGCGCTCCAGCGCCAGCTGCCGGTTCTGGGTGTCCGGGTTGTCTTCGACCTGAGCCTTGTAGTCGGCATGGTTCATCACATGCTTGGCGATGTTGATGAACTTCACGCGCTGCTCTTCTGGTGTGGCCTCCCAGCCTGCGAAGTGGCGCTCGTTGAAGGCACGCACGATTTCGTCGAGCGGGTCTTTGTCGCCGTCGCCGAAATGCCCACCACGGACGTTCGGGTTCTGGGGCTCCAGTTCAGTTTCCGAATCGTCGAGGCTAATCTTCGTCTCAAGGCGTGACCTTTCCAGCCCATAGGTGGAAAGGTCAACGCTGTTCAGTAACTCGTCCAGCTTGTCCTGATCCGGGTCTTTCACTTTCAGCTTGGGGATCAGGAACTTCAGGAACCAGTGCAGCATTTCCCAGTTCACGTTGTTGAACGGGATGATGGCCGCCACCTGGGCGTAAATCTTCACGAACTGCTTGGCCTTGATCTTGAAGTCGATCCGTTGTTCGTCGTCGAGGTCTGCGTCGAAGCGGGCCACAACCGCATCGATGATCGGGTGCAGTTCCTCAGCCTCGGCACTGGCAAAGAACTTCTCGTTGAAGCTCGTCACCTCCGACCAGTCGTAAATGCCGAAGTTATCCAGCACATCCTTGAGGTCGTGCAGCACGTTGACGTCGGTCGGTTCGCTCAGGGTCGTGGCCGTGTAGAACGGATCGAATGCGGCCTTGATGTCGTCCACCGTGTTGTAGAAGTCGAGCACGAAGGTGTCGGTCTTGCCCAGCTTCCAGTTGCAGCGGTTCAGGCGTGACAGCGCCTGCACCGCGAGTACGCCTTGCAGCTTCTTGTCCACGTACATGGTGTGCAGCATGGGCTCGTCAAAGCCGGTCAGGTACTTGTTGGCGACGACCAGAATCTTGAAATCGTCTTTCTCGAATTCCTCGGGCAGGTCACATCCGGCAATGCCGTTGATTCCGTCCTCGGTGTACTTGATGCCATCGACGGTTTTCTCGCCCGAGAAGGCCACCAGCGCCTTGAATGGCGCGTTGGCCTCCTGCAGGGCGGTGCGGATGGCGAAGAAGTAGCGGATGGCGCATTCGATGTTGCGCGTGACGACCATCGCCTTCGCCTTGCCCTTGAGCTTTTTGGCCTGCCAGACGTTGCTCATGAAGTGATCGACCATGATCTTGGCCTTCACCTCGATGGTGCGGGGGCTGGCCTCCACGAAGGCCTTGAGCTTCTTCTGTGCCTTGGCGGTATCGAAAAGCGGGTTCTCTTCGACCGATTTCTGGACCTCGTAGTAGCTCTTGTAGGTCGTGTACTTCTCCAGCACGTCGAGGATGAATTTCTCCTCGATGGCCTGCTTCATGGAGTACAGGTGGAAGGGGTAGAACTTCCCGTCCGGGCCTTGCCGCCCGAACTTCTCCAGGGTGGCCGGTTTCGGGGTGGCAGTGAAGGCGAAGTAGCTGGCGTTCTGGCTCATCTTGCGGCCCTTCATGGCCGCAAGAATCTTGTCCTGAAGGTCTTCCGGCACCTCCTCGTCTTCCGCACCCAGCGTCATGTTCAGCTTGTCGGAAGCACTGCCGGATTGCGACGAATGGGCTTCGTCGATGATCACGGCGAAGTTGCGGTCGGTCAGATCATCGATGCCGTCCACGATGAACGGGAATTTCTGCACCGTCGTGATGATGATCTTCTTGCCCAGCTCCAGATGCGCCTTCAGTTCAGCTGCGCTCTCGGCATGGGCAACGATGTTCTTGGTCTCGGAGAAGAGCTTGATGTTGTCCTTGAGCTGGGTATCCAGCACCCGGCGATCGGTCACAACGACCACGGAATTGAACACGTTGGCCGTGCCCGCCGTGTCGTACAGCTCCACCAACTGGTAAGCCAGCCATGTGATCGAATTGGACTTGCCCGAGCCTGCCGAATGCTGGATCAGGTAGGTCTGGCCGACGCCATTCTGTTTGGCGTCGGCCAGGATGCCGCGCACTACATCCAGCTGGTGATAGCGGGGGAAGAACAGCGCCTTGCGCTCCTTGCCGGTCTTCTTGTCCTTCTCAACGGTGAACTTGGCGAACTGCTCGATGATGTTGGTCAGACTGCGGCGCGGCAGGATGTCTTCCCAGAGGTAGGCGGTTTTGTGGCCTTTCGGGTTGACCGGGTTGCCCTTGCCGAAGTTGAAGCCCTTGTTGAACGGCAAGAAATTGCTGTCATTTCCGGCCAACTGGGCGCACATAAAGGCCTCGTTGTTGATTTCCACCCAGAAGTGACCCACTAGCCCCCGGTTTTTCCATCTCAATCT
>JAEAMF010000581.1_pt1 | contig 42139 bp, 36 predicted proteins | sample 8958721 | NCBI WGS metagenome assembly JAEAMF01 (sample SAMN16933255, study PRJNA681124) | bioreactor sludge metagenome | isolation source: anaerobic bioreactor treating anionic surfactant - SDBS | place: India: Bengaluru | collected 2019-02-28 | reverse complement strand
CTTGGAGGAGAGCGGTACCCGGGGCTCGTCCTTGCGGTCCTGGCGGGCGTAGCCGTAGTATGGGATGACCGCGGTGACCCGGTCGGCGGACGCGCGCTTGAGCGCGTCGATGAACAGCAGCAGTTCGAGCAGGTTGTCGGCCGGGGGCGGGGTCGGCTGGATGACAAACGCGTCCGTCCCGCGGACGTTCTCGCCGATGTTGATGCGGATCTCACCGTCGTAGAAGTTGCGCACCTCGGCGGCGCCGAGCGCCATGTCGAGACGCGCGCAGATGTGCCCGGCCAGGGGCAGGTTCGCCCTGCCGGAGAACACCTTGAGTTGTCGCTCCATACGCCTCGCTTTCTTTCTGAAGGGATGAAGGGAAAAAGGGATAGAGAGACAGAGTGAATGCCCGATGGCCACTCGGTCCCTTCATCTCTTTGTCCCTCTTTCCCTGTCTCGTTTTTCATCTGGGGCGGAAGGACTCGAACCTTCACAACAGGATCCAAAATCCTGGGTCCTGCCAGTTAGACGACACCCCAATCCTTTCGGAAAGGACAAAGTGCGAAGGACTAAGGACATAAGCGGATGCGGACTCTGGTCAGATGGAGCGGGTGAGGATGAACGGGACGCCGTGCTTTCTCAGGGCGGCCATCGGGTTCTCCTGGCTGCGCTCGAACAGGCCAAAGACCGTACTGCCGGAACCGGACAGCGCCGCCGAGTAGCAGCCTGAGTCAAGCAGCAACTGCTTGACCAGGGCGAGGCCAGGATGGCGCTTGAACACGACCGGTTCAAAGCTGTTCCTGACCAGGCGGCCGGCGCCTGCCAGTTCACCTTGTCTCAGCTTCGCGGCCAGAAGCTTAGGGGAGAACTGCGCTGATGTCAAACCCGGGGCGTAACGACCGCAAGACCGGGGCGGCTGAGCGGAGGCGCGCTCGCGCCACCGGTCGAGGGCAGAATACGCCCAGGAGGTGGCTACCGGGTAGCCCGGAAAATGGAGCAGGACATGGAGTCCGGGCAACCGCACGGGCCTCAGTTTCTCGCCCCGGCCGCGAGCGACACTCGCACCGGCCCGGAGGAACGCGGGAACGTCGCTGCCCAGGTCGGTGGAAAGAGAATGTAACTTCCTGTCCGACAGTGCGTTACCATGCAGGCGGTTGAGGCCGCTCAGCACCGTCGCGGCATTCGACGAGCCGCCGCCCAGGCCAGAGCCCAGAGGGATGCGCTTGTTGATGTGAATCCGGCAGCCGCCGATGATGCGCGCGGCAGCGAAGAAGCGCTCTGCGGCCCGAAACGCCAGGTTGTCCGGGCCGTCGCCGAGCCGCGGGTCGCTGCTGCTGACCCGGACGCCGGACCGGGCGCGCTCGATGGTCACGGTGTCGCCAAACTCCAACGGAACCATGATAGTGACGATATCGTGGAATCCGTCCTGCCGCCTCGGCCCGACCCAGAGTCCCAGGTTGACCTTGGCCGGTGAGTGCAGGCGCAGCCTCGACACTGCTGGTTTCACTTCGACAGGAAGGCCGAGGCCGGGTCGAACCGCCAGTCAGGTCCGAAGAAGCCGGCGGCACGCACGCCTGCCCAGCCGTAGCGCCGGACGCTCTTGTCAAAGACCATGAAGTCAGGGATGCCGGTGCTCGAGGAGGCCAGCCCCCAGAACCCGGACAGCCGGACATGTTCCGCGTCCGTGCCCATGCGCACCAGCACCAGCTTCTCGGAGTTGAGCGGGTTCGGGTAGACGAACATCGAGGCCAAGCTGTCACCGAGGTCCGTGTTGAACAGCCGCAGCCGGCCGTCCTGCACCTGCAGCGGCAGGCCGGAGGACAGGCGCCGTGTCAACCGGTTCTCGGCCGGTCCGCCGTAGAGCACGAGGTTGAACTCCGCAGCCAGGCTGTCGCTCACCGCGGTGTCGGGCAGGACTTCGGCCTGGCCGTTGCCGATGAGCCACCAGCGCAATCCTTCCTGGGTCGCGCTGTGGCGGAGGAACCGGGCAAGGCCGGTATCCTGCGTGCCGTAGACCAGCAGGAACGGCTTCATCATCGCCTGGCGGCACGGGCCGTACACCGACGGCTGCTTGGCCAGCGCCGGCGCGCGGGCCGGGCCCATCAACCAGCGGCCGCGGTCAAACCGCAGGGTCAGGTGATAGGGCAGGGACGGCACCTTGCCGACCGGCTGGTCGTCGACGCGCACCACGACGCCGACCGGGAAGAACAACCGTTCGTCCAGGCTCAGGCTGAACTGGGCGACGTTACTGGTGTGGACGTGGATTTCCGAGTCAGTGGCCCAGGCTTCGACCTCGGCATCGTTGCCGACCGTGCGCACCCGGTCTATGGAAACCCAGTACGCCTTCGACGTCGTGCCCAGGTCCGCGGTGCGGAACCGCACGTGGCGCGGCCCGGCGACGCGCTGCTTGTCCCGGATGTAGTCGAGCAGTTCGGGGTCATCGCAGACGGTGACGCCCAGGCTTTCATAGTTCCACCAGTGCTTCCGGCCCGGCACTTCCCGGTACCGGTAATCGTAGCCGAGCTCATCGAGCCAGGCGGCGAAGTTGCGGCCGTGCAGGGTCGGGACGTTGTCGTCGACGCCGCCGTGCAGGATGAACGCCGGCAGGTTGGCCAGGTTCGTCATCATCGCCGGCACGTTGTCCGAGCGCAGGACCTTGTCGCGGATGGCGAGCTGGCCGGGCTCGGCAAAGATGGCGCTGCGCTGCAGGAACCAGGGCACGTAGAGCTGGTGAGTGGGCCAGCTGGCCTGGGGCGCGACCACGGCGAAGCGGTCCGGGTGGGTGGTGCTCAGGTGCCAGTCGCCGTGCCCGCCCATCGAGCCGCCGGTCAGCAGCACCCGGTCCGGGTCGATCGGCAGCCGGGCAAGGATCGTGTCCAGCACCTCGACGCCGTCGAGCCGGCCCCAGTCCTGCCAGTCGAATCCATACGGCCGCCGGTTGGTCGGCGCGACGACAAAGGCCCAGTCCTTCTGCCGGTAGGCGTTGGCCTGGCCCCAGGCTTCGACCCCGGCACCGTGCAGCGTGAAAATGACCGGGTAGCGCCGCGCCGGGTCATAGCCGGACGGGTAGCGCACCGCGTAGTACTGGCAGGAGTTGTCGATGGCGGACAAGAACGTCTGGCGCACCGGTTCGGCCATCGTGCGGACGGCGATTCGGATGGTGTCCGTAGCCGTGTCCGGACCGGCGATGGCCTGGCAGACCAGCTTGAGCACCGGGCTCGTGCTGTCACGGGCAGCGGCGGGCAGGGGCAGCCGCAGCGGCACCTTCTTCGCTCCGAACGCCGGGAGGTTGTTGACGGTGGTTTCGGCCAGGATGCTGTCCGAGTCGAGCACGCGCAGCCGGACACCGTCGAGCCGGGACGCGGTCGTGTTGAGCAACGGGATGCCGGCCCAGGCGGTGAGCGGGGAACCGGCGACAAGGTCCGGTACGGTGGCATCGGCCGCAATCGGCAGCACGTCGTGCGCCGCCGGGACAAGCGCGAAGCGCGCGCGCTGGTCACCGTAGCCGGACAGCCGCAGCAGGACGCGGTTGGGGCCTGAGTCGAGTTCGACCGGGGCCGTGAACCAGCCGTTGCCATAGACGTCACCGACACAGCTGCGGCCGTTCAGCACAAACCCGCCCAGCCGGGGCGCGACGGCCAGGGCGCGGCCGGCCTTCGGGCAGTCGAACTCGGCGTATGCGAAGCCGGCACAGAACAGGCCGGTGTTGCCGTAGTAGTCCTGGATCGAATCCCAGAGCACGTCCTGGTAGTTGGTCTCCAGCCAGCCGGTTGAGTCGGCCGCGATCCGCCGCGCGACGGTGATGCCGCCCTGCACAAGGCTCGTCCGAAACGTGTCGCCGGCGCGGGGCGCGAATGTCAGCGGGTCCTCGACCGCGCCGGAGAGGCCCTCGCGCGGCCCTGAGGAGAACGGGCCGCAGACAATCCACTCGCGGAAGTCGATAGTGTCGGTGATGCTCGGCAGGGCGGCAAAGGCGGATGACAGGATGATGGCCAGGAAAAAAGTGATTCTCATCGCGCTAATATACGCCGGGCGAGGGAGTAGTCAAAACCGATGGTCGGGTGGTCAGCGGGCAACGACGAACAGCCGGCTGAGCGGTCGGCGGAAAAGCGTGCGGGCAAGGCGTTCGATGTCGGACGCGCCGTCGATCTCGGTGACGACCTTGGGTCGCACGTGCAGGGTCAGGATGCGTTTCGAACCCTTGCGGGAGAAACTGACTGAGACCGAGCGCGAGTCGCGGCGGGTGATGTTCGCCTTGCCCATGGTGCAGCCCGAACCGAGTTGCACGCCGTCAATGAAGCAGGAGTGCGGAGGACGCGGCGGGCTTTTCACAGCGGCATTCAGCTCAAATGGGGTAGCCCGGAAGGTGCGGCGGGCGTGGATCCCGGCGCGCAGGCCGAGGACCAGCCACGGCCCGAGGTGGCCGTGAAACCGGGCCGCGGACGCGAGGACAGAATCACCCATCACGTGCCAACATTACCTGGCCAAACCGGCCAGTCAACGCCCGCGGTGGCTGAGCGCCATAACACCTTGACACCAGCGGAGATGCTCCTATAATCGGCCGTGCATCCGAACCTCGGGGTCCGGCAACGGCTGGGCCTTCAGGTCCTGTTTGATTTCACCGACATCATCGACGCCATCGGCTTCGCCAGCCGTCACGGCTTTAGCGCGCTCGAGCTGAACCTCGGCAACATCGAATTCCAGCGACAACTGGCGAGCGCGGCGCGGCGCCGGACCATCCGGCGCGCCGCCGAGCAGACCGGCGTCACGCTGGCGATCCATGCCATCGACGGGCCATCGTACTTCATCGCGAACGACCGGGTGCGCCGGTGCGGCGTCGCCGAACTGGAAAGGGTGATGGACCAGGCAGCCGACATCGGGGCCCGAAACGTCATCATGCACCTCGGGTTCGACATGGGGTTCAGCCGGTGGGATGGCAAGCGCTTCACGCACGAGGAGTTTCCCAAGTACTACCGGCAGGCGCTGGCCGATACGTTCCGGGCGCTCAAAGACCACGCCCGGGGGCGCTGCCGGCTGTGCGTGGAGAACGTTGCCGGGTTCCGGTATCCGCTGGTCAAGCCGCTGCTCGAGCGCTTCCTGGGCGGCAACTTCGGGCTGTGCTTTGACGTCGGACACGTCAACGTGCTGCCGCCGGACCAGCGCCGGGTGGAACTGGCGTTCCTCAAGAAGCACCTGCGCCACGTCCACCACAGCCACATCCACGACAATCGCGGGCAGCGGGACGAGCATCTCATCCTGGGGCAGGGCAGGATAGACTTCCTGCCGTTCTTCCGGCTCCTGGCGCGGACCGATGCGCTGCTGGTGTTCGAGGTCCGGCCCCGGCAGGCGGCCGTCGCCTGTCTTGACTACTACCGCCGAGCGATAGCGCCGAGGCTGGGCGGGAAACGGAGATGAAGGCCTTGGTTACCGGCGCGAACGGCTATATCGGTTCGCACCTGTGCGAGGCGCTGGTCGCCGCCGGTCACGAGGTAAGGGCGATGGTGCGCGAGACGAGCGACCTGACGTGGCTCGAAGGGGTCAACGTTGAGTTCGTCTACGCGGACCTGCGCTCGGCCGAGACGCTGGACGCCGCGGCCGCGGGCCAGGACTGGGTTTTCCATCTTGCTGCTACGCTCAGGCCCAAGAACCCGCGTGATTACGAGCGGGTGAACGTGCAGGGTACCAGGGCCATGGCCGAGGCTTGCGTTCGGGCAGGTGTGAAGCGGTTCGTGCTGTTCTCCAGCTCGTCGGCCGGCGGGCCGGCGGGCGGCCCGCTCGAACCCAAGACCGAGAAGGAGACGTCCGAGCCGGTGAGCAAGTACGGCAGGGGCAAGCTTGAGGCTGAGCGCGTGCTCCAGGGAATGGCCGGCAGCCTGCACTCGACGATACTGAGATTCCCGGCCGTGTACGGGCCAAGAGACCGGGACAGCTTGATGCTGCTGCGCAACCTGAAATCCGGCGTGATTCCCGACTTCGGCGGCACGTTCTCGGTGCTATACGTCAAGGACGCGGTGCGCGCCGCGGTGATGGCCGCCGGCAAGAGCCGCACCCCGGGCGCGGTCTACAACATCACTGATGGCAGGGCGCATTCCTACGAAGAATCGGGCCGGCTGGCGGCCGAGCTGTTGGGCCGCAAGGCGGTGCGGATGAAGATCCCGGGCTGGGCGCTGAAGGCCGCGGCCCAGGTCAGCGACTGGTTCAGGCGCGAAGGCTCGATATTCAATCGGGACAAGGTTGAGGAAATGACCCAGGCTTGCTGGGTCTGCAGCCCGCAGAAGGCGGCGGACGAAATCGGCTTCACGCCCGAGTACTCGTTCGAACAGGGCATGAGGGAAACAGTTCGGTGGTATCAGGAGAAAGGCTGGCTGTGAAGTCCAAGGACGTGCTGGTTCATCTCGAGCAGTCCTGCCGGGACCGCGGCATCCGGCTGATCTACGACGACCTGCAGACCGAAGGCGGGTTCTGCCGGGCGCATGACACTTACTACGTGATCATCAACCGGCGGGCGGCTGCCGAGACCCGTGTCCGGCTGCTGTCCGACGCACTGGAGAAGATACCGAAGCAGTTGCCCGAGGAACTTGTCGTCGAGGACGCATCCGCGACCGTCGTCCGGATGCAGTCCAGTCGGGCGGATTCAGCCCCGCCGGATGCCTGGCAGTAGCCGGCCTACTCGGCCAGAGGACTTGCCGCCTACGATTCGGCCGGCAGTTTCCGATACAACTCGCGGGCTTCCGGTTTGTCGTCGAGTTCGAAGTCGGCCGGGTAGGTTGGGTTCTTGATGGCGAACAGCGTATTGAGCCGGGCACGTGCCTCGGCCCAGCGTTTCTGCCGAACGTAAACCCTGGCCAGGTCCAGGTAGAGTACCGCGTAGTTCGGATCCCGGCCGATACCCTTGAGTAGGAACTCTTCCGACTTCTTCAGGCTCCCGCCGGCGAAGCCGGGTAGTTCGTAGTACAGCACGCCGTAGGCGTAGCAGGCGGTGGGCTGGGTCGGGTCCAGCGCCAGCGCCTGGTTGAGTTTCTTCTTCATATCCGGCACCATAAACAGCGAGTTGAGCACGCCGCGGGTCTGGCCGACGCGGCCGTGGGCGGCCGCCCACCAGGCAAAACCGAGCGCGTTGCGGGGGTTGCGCTGCTGCAGCGTCTCGGCGATGGCGCGGGCGCGCCCGTACAACCGGAGCTTGTCGCCCTTGGTCCGGGCGTCGTCGCCCTGCTGCAGGTGAATCCGCGACCAGAGGTAGGTGACCTGTTCGTCCGCAGGTGCGGTGCGGTGCAACCGCTCGAGCATCCGGTAGGCGGAATCGAGGTTGCCGGGCGCGAGGTGGCGGTTGAAGAACAGGTACTCGGCCTGCTCGACAGGCGTTGACGCGATGGCAGACCAGACGAAGGCAGAAGCGAGAATGCAGAATGCAGAACGCAGAGAGATGCGAGAACCTGACCGGAGATTCTTCCTTCTGACTTCGATTCTCATCTAGACCTCCCGGTACATCGCCGCGATATCGTGCTTGTAAGTCTCGGTCACCAACGGACGGCGCACCTTGAGCGACGGGGTCAGGAGGCCGTTCTCGACCGTAAACGGCTCGGGCACCAGCCGGAACCGCTTGACCTGTTCGTAGCCGGCCTGTCCCTTGAGCGCGTCGTCGATTACGGAGCGGAACAGGGCGATGACCCGCTCGTCGAGCAGCGCGGCCGCATAGTCGTCGGTCGGGATGCCGTGTTCCCGGCAGTAGTCGATGAGTGTCAGCCGGCCCGGGACCACCAGCGCGGTCAAGTATGGCTGGCGGTCGCCGACGACGACCACCTGCTCGATGTACTTCGAGCCGGCGATGGCCAGTTCCAGCGGCACCGGCGCGATGTTCTTGCCGTAGGAGTTGACGATGATCTCCTTGATACGGCCGGTGATGATCAGGTTACCTTCGTCGTCGAACCGGCCCTGGTCGCCGGTGTGGAACCAGCCTTCCTTGTCGATCGACTTGGCGGTCTCTTCGGGCTTGTTCAGGTAGCCCTGCATCACGTTCGGACCGCGCACGAGCACTTCCTCCTGGGTGCCGATTCTCACTTCGACGCCGGGGAAAGGCTTGCCGACCGTGCCGACCCGTTCCTGGCCAGGCACGGCGGCGCAGACTATCGGCGAAGTCTCAGTCAGGCCGTACCCTTCGAGCAGGTTGAACCCGAGGCTGCGGACGACGCGCGCCAGCTTGCGGTCGAGCGGCGCGCCGCCGGACACGAGCAGCCGGAGCCGTCCGCCGCCCAGTTTCTTGAGTTTGGAAACGACCAGCCGCCCGAGCAGCCAGCGCCGCAGGCGGAGCAGCAGCGGCTGGCGCGTGCCCCGGGCTTTGTTCTGGGCGTAGTGGCCGAAGGCGCGCAGGGTGGCGAGCATCAGGAACCGCGACAGCGCCGGGCCGGTCATGACCTTTTCGGCCACGGCGTTGTAGACCTTCTCGAGCACGCGCGGCACGACGATCATGATCGTCGGTCGGACCCGGGCGACGTCGTCGCGGATAGTCTGGAGTGACTCGGCATAAGCGATGCAGCCCCCGGCCAGGAGCATGGTGTAGTACCCGCAGGTGCGCTCGAACATGTGGCAGAGCGGCAGGAATGAGACGAGCATGTCGGCCGGGTTGATCTTGAAGCTCGGGATAGCCGCCTGGACGTTGGACAGGATGTTGCCGTGGGACAGCATCGCGCCCTTGGGCTCGCCGGTGGTACCGGACGTGTAGACGATGGTAACGAGGTCCTCCCTGCGCGCCGGGTGCGGCCGGACGGCGTCCGGGCGGCGCGCCAGCGCCTCGGTCCCGCTGCGGCGCAGGGAGTCGAAGGAGAAGAGTTCCTTGCCGGTGCGGCTCTCGCCTTCCCGGGGAAACAGGGTGATGACGTCCTTCAGTTCCGGGCAGTCCTGCATTACCGAGGCGACGGCGGTAAACAACTCGGCGTTCTCCACCACCAGGTGCCCGACCGCGGCGTCGCGCAGGATGTAGCGCACCGAATCGGCGGGCAGGGTGTGGTAGATGGGCACGACGACCGCGCCGAGCTTGATGATCGCCAGGTCGGTGACGACCCACTCGGGCCGGTTATAGGAGTAGATGCCCACCCGGTCGCCCGGGCGGACGCCGCGTTCGGCCAGGCCGGCGGCGACCTCGTTGACCGCCCGGCTGAGCTCGGCGTAGCTCGTGTCCCGGTATTCGCCATTGACCTTGTGCATCAGCGCGGTGCGGGCCGCGTTGTGCTGCGCCGACTCGGCAAAACTGGCGTAGATGGTATCGGGCACTAGATCACCCCCAGCTGTTTTCCGACCTTGACGAACTTGGCGGCGGCGGTGGCGAGCTGGTCTTCGGTATGGGTGGCCATCAGGCTGATGCGGATGATCGCCTTGCCCCGCGGTACGGCCGGATGGACGACCGGGTTGGCGAACACGCCCTCGGCCTCGAGCCGGCCGGCCATCTGGTAGGCCTGGTCATCGTCGCCGATGAGAATCGGGATGATGGGCGTGCCGGAGTCGCGGACCCTGAAACCCGATTCCTGGAGCCGGCTCAGGATGAAGCGGGTGTTGTGGTGCAGCCGGGCGACGCGGCCCGGTTCGGCCTCGATGACGTCGAGCACGGCCAGTACCGTTGCGCAGACCGATGGCGGAAGGCTGGCGGAGAAAATGGACTGCCGGGCGTTGTAGCGGATGAAATCGGTGACAACGCGCTGCGAGCAGGTGAAGCCGCCGACCGCGGCGAAGGTCTTGGACAGGGTGCCGGAGACGACGTCGACCTTGCCTTCCAGGTCGAAATGCTCGGCGGTGCCGCGGCCGGTCTTGCCCAGCACGCCGGTCGAGTGGGCATCGTCGACCATCAGCCGGCAGTTGTAGGCGTCGGCCAGGCTGTGCAGTTCGGGCAGGCGGCAGACGTCGCCTTCCATCGAGAAGACGCCGTCGGTGACGATGAGCTTGCCGGCCTCGAGCGGCACGGCCTGGAGCTTCGCCTCGAGGTCGGCGGGGTCGTTGTGCCGGTAGACGACGGTCTGCGCCCGCGAGGAGCGGCAGCCGTTGATGATCGAGGCGTGGTTGAACTCGTCTGAGAAGATGAACTCGCCTTCGCCCGCCAGGGTGCCGACGGTCGCGTCCAGCGTCATGAAGCCGGTCGAGAAGCTGACCGTGTCCTCGGTGCCCTTGAACCGGGCCAGCCGGCGCTCCATCTCGAGGTGCAGGGGAGTGGTGCCGGTCAGCAGCCGGGACCCGGCCGAGCCGGTGCCGTACCGGTCGATGGCGTCCTTGGCCGCGGCCCGGACCGCCGGATGCTCAGTCAGGCCGAGGTAGTTGTTCGAGCCCAGGTTGATGAGCTCGCGGCCGGCCTTGCGCGCGACCGGCGCGGCGGCGGGCTCGATTGACCGGGAGTAGTAGAACCGGTCCTGGGCCTTGATGGCCCCGAGCAGCTGGGCGAAGCGGCTGCACTTGTCGAAGAGTTCCATCTTGCCTCCGGTTATTGTGGACTGAAAAATAGCGGCCGGTCGGCGGAAGTCAAGGCAGCGCCCGGCCGGGAACCCGGGCCGCGACGCGCCGGCCGAAACCCAGGCAGGAATAGCAGCGTCCAAATGGCTGTAAATCAACACGTGAACGCGCGCCCAGGTGCTGGTGATACGGACACCTCTTGGCAGACAAAGCGCTTGACAGACAATGGCTTGCGGTTAAAATCACGCCGAAGTAAGGGGTTTTGTATCAGAACCGGTTGGCTGGGAGTGATTGCAGAAAGCGAACGCCCGACCGCAGCTGCATCGGTCGGGAAAAGAACACATAGTCTCGAAAAAGGAGGACCCGTGAGGAAAGCAGCAGTTGCCCTGTCCGTGATTGCGCTGCTGTTTGTGGTGGCTGGTTGCCCCGGACAGCAGAAGGTCGCCGACCTGGAAAAGCAGGTCTCCGATCAGCAGATGAAGCTCACCGAACTGGAAGGCCAGGTTCAGAAGCTGACCGCCGAGCGTGACTCGCTCGCCAAGCTCGTTGCCGAGCTGCAAGAGCCGGCCGGCAAGAAGCCCGGGCAGACGGGCCGTTCCGGTGGCACCGGTGGCACCGGCGGTACTGGCGGCGGGCAGTCGGGCAAGCCGCAGCAGATCGGCCGCTAGACACCAAGGAGAAATGACAATGAAGAGACTCCTGTCGATCGCAGCAGTTGCCGTTGTCGCCCTCGTGCTCGTGCAGTGCGATGAACTGGTCGGCGACCGGCCGACCAACGTCGCCATCGAGGCGGTGACGGACAGCACCGTCAAGATCACCTGGACCGCGCCGGCCGGCGACGCGCCGGACAAGTACTCGGTCAAGTTTATGGAGACCGGTACGACCAGCTACGTCGAGGTCGGGGGCGTGAACAGCACCGAGTACACCCACAACCCGGTGGGCAAGACCGGCAAGTACCTCATCGTGGCCGTCTATGGCAGCACCGAGTACGAGGCGCTGACTGCGCCGACGACGGCGCCGATCGCGACCACCAGCACGGCGGTGTCCGAGTTGAACGCGGCCGGCAATGCCGGCTACGGCTGGACCCGCGCGACCGGGGCGGGCGCGACCTACTCGATGACCCAGGCGTCGAACGCGGCGGCGGTGGACTTCTACATCACCGACTTCGCCGCCGGCTACGCCGGGCCGACCTACTCGATTGCCAGCCCGGACCTCGGGCCGACCGACCCGGGCAACGTCGTGCCGACCGGCAGCTGGCACGTCAACTCGGTGACCAACCCGTTGAGCAACGAGCAGTCCGCGCTGCCGACGCACTCGACGTCGCTGTACTCCAACTCCGCCGACCTCGCCCAGCCGACGTCGCTGCATGGTTGCTACACCCAGGATGGCTTCTACGCGCTGGTCAAGCTCGAGGGCCTGAATGTGGGCAGCGGCACCGTCAATGCGACGACCTACTTCCAGCTCGTCGAAGGGCTGCGGCTGATCCAGCACTAGCTCGATACCTCTGCATCGAAGCCCCGGCTCGTCCGGGGCTTCGGCTTTCTCCTCCTGCTTGACGCTTGCCTTTTGCGGGTTATCTTTTCTTTGCCTGGTGCCACGCACCAGAGGAGGACAATCTTGAAGAAATCGCTGACTGTTTTTTTGACAATCGCCGCCGCGGCCGGGCTGCTGGTGATGCTCGAGTCCTGCGGCGTGCTGGGCGGCGCGCCGGTCAACGTCCAGCTCGGCACCGACACGACCGGGGTCAACGTGCTGGTGGTCTGGAACCAGCCGGCCGAGGGCATCCCGGACAAGTACCAGGTTCATTTCAAGGCGCTGGGCGAGTCGACGTTCGCCCTTCTCGCCGAGACGACCGCGCTCTCCTACCTGCACGAGCCGGCCGGGATGACCGGCGACTACCGGGTGACCGCGGTTTTCCCGGGCGAGAACTACACCGCCGAGGACGAGCCGACGACCGAGCCCTGCCGCACCGACACCATCACCGTGGCTGAGCTGGACGGCTCGGGCAATTCGGGCTACGGCTGGGTGCGCGCGACCGGCCTGGGCCGGACCTACTCGATGCTCGACAAGGCCAACGCCCCGCTGGTCGATTTTTACATCACCGACTTTGCCGCCGGCTCCAACCGGGTGCCCTATGCCATCGCCAGCCCGAGCATGGGGCCGTCGGACCCGGCCGGGCTGGTCGAGCCGTCGGGCGACTGGAAGCAGAACGGCTTCACCGACCTCCTGACCAGCGAGCACGACCCACTGCCGGTGCGCGGGCCGACAACCTATTTCAACTGGACCGACCTGCCCGCCGCCCGGCTGCCGGCCATCGTCGGCTGCTCGGCGTCCGACGGCTACTACGCTTTGGTCAAGATAACCGATGTCGACGCCGGCGTCGGCGAGGCGCGGGTCGTGAGCTGGTTCCAGCTCGTGCCGGGCCTGAGGCTGGTGCGGCACCCGGTCCAATGACCGCTACCGTGAACTGCAACCGACAATCAGGAGGATGACCTTGAAGAGAACACTGACTTTGTTAATCGGTATCATGGCGCTGGCCGGCCTGCTCGCGCGCTGCGACGTCACCGGCGGTGCGCCGATCGACGTCGGCATCGTCGCCGAAAGCGACACGGCGGTGCGGGTGTCCTGGGTGCCGCCCGCCAATGGCGCGCCCGACGCCTACCTGGTGTATTTCCGGCCGGTCAACGACTCGACTTTCGAGCCGATACTCCAGACCGGGGATACGACCTTCGTCCACAAACCGCACGGCGTCACCGGCACCTACAAGGTGCTGGCCCAGTTCGGGCCGGAGACGTTCGACGGCCAGGACCGGCCGACGACGGTGCCGTGGTTCGCCGACACGATGACGGTCGGCGAGCTCAACTCGGGGATGGACCCGGGCTACGGCTGGAGCCGTTCCGGAAACGGGGCGATGACCTACGCGATGGACCAGCCGGGCAGCGCCTATGACGTCGACCTCTACATTACCGACATGGCGGCGGGTTCGGCCGGGCCGGTCTACCAGCTCGCCAGCCCGGACCTCGGGCCGACCGACCCGGGCGGCACGGTGCCGCAGGCGGCGTGGCGCGTGACCGGCTTCACCGCTGCGCTGCTCTACGAGCACGAGCCGCTGCCGCGGTACGACGTTTTCACCTACCAGGGCCAGCAGGCGCTGGACACGCTGCCGCAGGTGTACGGCGTCCACACCGAGGACGGGCACTACGGGATGGTCAAGGTGCTGGACATTATCCCGGGCAACGGCGTCGTGTTCAAGTCCTGGCTGCAGCCGGTGGCCGGGCTCAGGCTGATAAAGCACTGACGATGGCCGAGTCGGTCCGGGAACTGGAAGAGCAGTTCCTGGCGCTGGAGAGCCGCGTCGACAAGGCGCTGGCGATGATCGCCGGCCTGAGACACGAGAAGGACGAACTCAGGGCGCGGCTGGCCGCGGTCGAGCGGCAGAAGCAGCAGGCCGTTCAGCGGCTGGACGCGCTGCTTGACAGGATAGAAGAGCTGACCTAGATTGAGTCGCATGGAGCCTAGCGATACCTTTCAGATTAAGGTCTTTGGCAGCGAATACAGTGTCAGGGCCGATGCCGGCGCGGAACACGTCACCCGCGTCGCCCAGGTCGTCGACCGGAAGATGAAGGAAATCGACCAGCAGTTCGGCTCGAGCACCGTGGCCCGGACCGCGGTGCTTGCCTGCATGAACTTGGTCGACGAGCATCTCAAGGCGGACCGGGACGCGAGCGAGTGGGCCGGCCGGCGCATCGGCGCGCTCATTGAAAAACTGGACAACGTTCTTTAGGCTCCCTGCTGCGTTGGTGATAGCCGGTTAAGTCTTGATCCAACACCCTTGACTCGGGTGCTGCGATAGGACGGTGGGCTGCGGCTCCGGAAACGGAGATTGCACAAAGCCGTCCTGAAGCGCCCCTCTGTCGCTTTTGGGTTCATAGACTTCTCGCTACACGGCACGGCGGGGTTTTATCTTGTGGAGGAATCATGCAGTGGTGGAACTGGATCCTGGTCATCGGCGCACCGGTCGTACTGGGATTTGCCGGATTTTTAGTCGGGCACCGCGTCAACCGGGCCGCCGGCCGGAAACGGCTGGAGGAGTGCCGGGTCGAGGCGGAGCGGACGCTCGAGGCGGCGCGGCGGCAGGCGGACGAACTCAAGCGGCAGGCCGAGGCCGAACGCAAGCAACAGCTCGACCGGGAGAAACTCAAGTTCGAAACCGAGACCGCGGCCACGCGGCGCGAGCTCGAACGAGCGGAGCAGAAGCTGGCGGCGCGGGAGCAGCAGGTCGCCCGGCGCGACAGCGTCCTCACCCAGAAAGAGGCGGACCTGATCCGCAAAGACCGGGACCTGGCGTCGCGCGACAAGATCATGAAGGCCAAGGTCGAGCGGCTCGACCAGCTCATCGGCAACGAGAACTCGCGGCTCGAGCGCATCTCCGGCCTGACGGCCGAGGAGGCGCGCAAGGAACTGGTCAAGAACCTCGAAAACCAGGCGCGGCTCGAAGCGGCGCAGCTCATCAAGGACATCAAGGACGACGCGCGGGCGAGGGCCGAGTCGGACGCGCGCGAGATCATCGTCCAGGCCATCCAGCGCTGCGCGGTCAGTCACGCGGCCGAGACGACGGTGTCGGTCGTCGACCTGCCGTCGGACGAACTCAAGGGCCGGATCATCGGCCGCGAGGGCCGCAACATCCGGACGTTCGAAACGCTGACCGGCGTCGAGGTGATGATCGACGACACGCCCGGCGCCATCATCATCTCCGGGTTCGACCCGGTGCGGCGCGAGGTCGCCAAGATGGCGATGCAGAAGCTGGTGCAGGACGGCCGCATCCACCCGGCGCGCATCGAGGAACTGGTCGGCGCCTGCCAGGCCGAGGTCAACCGGCTGATGAAGGCCGAGGCCGAGGCGGTCGTGCTCGAACTGGGCATCGTCGGCCTGCACCACGAGCTGTCCGACCTGCTGGGCCGGCTCAAGTACCGCACCAGCTACGGCCAGAACATGCTGATGCACTCCAAGGAAGTGGCGTTCCTCGCGTCCTTGATGGCGCAGGAACTGGACCTGGACCCGGCCATCGCCAAGCGCGCCGGCCTGCTGCACGACATCGGCAAGGCGGTGGACCACACCGTCGAGGGGCCGCACGCCAAGATCGGCGCGGACCTGTGCCGGCGGTACGGCGAGCAGGAGGTCATCATCAACGCGGTCGAGGCGCACCACGAGGAGGCGGCGCCCGGTTCGCCCTACGCCTTCCTGGTCGCGGCCGGCGACTCGATATCGGGTTCGCGGCCGGGCGCGCGGCGCGAAAGCTTCGAGGCGTACATCAAGCGCGTGGAGAGCCTCGAGACCATCGCCGCGTCGTTCCCGGGCGTCGAGAAGGCCTACGCCATCCAGGCGGGCCGGGAAATCAGGGTGCTGGTCGAGCCGGACCGGGTCGCGGACGGGTCCGCGCCCGAGCTGGCGGAGAAAATCGCCGCCCAGATCCAGAACGAGGTGAAATACCCGGGCCAGATCAAGGTCGTGGTCGTGCGCGAGACCCGGGCCGTGAACTATGCCCGCTAGCCGCATCCTGTTCCTGGGCGACGTCTGCTCGGAACCGGGGAGGCGCGCGGTCAAGGCGGCGCTGCCCGAACTCAGGCAGAACACCGGCGCTGACTTCATCATCGTCAACGCCGAGAACGTCGCCGGCGGGTACGGCATCACGCCCAGGTACGGCGAGGAACTGCTCGGGCTGGGCATCGACTGCCTGACGCTCGGCGACCACGCCTTCGACCGCAAAGAGGGGCCGGATTACCTGAAGCTGCAACCCAAGGTCCTGCGGCCGGCAAACTACCCGGCGACAGCGCCGGGCCGGGGATACGGCGTGTTCGACTCACCGGCCGGCAAGGTCGCGGTCGTGAGCCTGCTGGGCCGGGTCTACCTCAAGCCGGCGGACTGCCCGTTCCAGCGGGTGCGGGACATCGTCAACGAGCTGTCATCCCAGTGTAAGGTCATCGTCGTGGATATCCACGCCGAAGCCACGGCCGAGAAACAGGCGATGGGCTGGTTCCTCGACGGTCACGTGTCCGCGGTGCTGGGCACGCATACCCACGTCCAGACCGCGGACGAGCGGGTCCTGCCCGGCGGCACGGCCTACATCACCGATGCCGGTATGTGCGGCTCGTTTGACTCGGTGCTGGGAATGGATAAAGAAGGCGCAATCAAGCGCCTGCTTGACTGCCTGCCGGTCAAGCTGTTCCCGGGCAAGGGCGACCTGCGGGTCAACGGCGTGGTGGTGGAAGTGGACACAGCCACCGGCCGGGCCCAGCGCATCAACCGCCTGAGCCTGCCGGTTGAAATCCCAGACCTTCCGGAACCGAAGGCATAGGCCGGCGGCGCCCGCCGCAGTCTCGTGGCGCGTCCGTGACTCACGTTGACAATCTGGTCGGAAGGGTTACAGTGGTTGCGCAGGGAATGATGAAGTACGCCGTGCTTGTCTTTCTGCTTCTGACCGCAGCCGTTTCTGACGCCTGGCCGGCTGGCGACCTGGGGCAGGATGCGGCGTTGCGCGACACCATGTCGCGCCTGGGGCCGCTGATGGGCCACCGGTGGCTGGAAAAGAACGGCCTCCAGGACTACCTGTTCCGTCAGAGCTGGAAGCCGACGGTCGACAGCGGCCTGGCTTGTGTGGGCCGTTGGTCGTACGGCCCGTCGGTCAAGGTGTCGCTACGGGTTACTCCCGATGATACCATCATCTGCCTGACCAGAGGTTCAGGCGCGAGCCTGATAAGATTCCGGTCACGGGATAGCGTCACTCTAGATCTGCTCGGCGACCTGAACTTCGCCGGCATTCCGCGTAGAGCAGTCATTCAAGACACGCTTGTCATTGCCGGCATTCACTCGGGCGGGACTGGCCTAGAAGTCCACGGTGTGACGAATCCAGCTTCGCCCAACCTGCTGAGCCGCGTTGACCTGCCGGTAGTCAACGACATCGCGGTGAAGGACTCCCTCGTCTACGTCGCCTGCGAGGACGATTCGCTCCGTATCTACAGTATCGCCAACCCGCGTTCCCCGGAGCGTGTTGGTGCCTGCCGCGACAGTTGCGACCTGTTCATGACCCAGGCCGGTGACTACTGCTACTTGGTTCACGTCTCCGGCATCAACATCGTGGATGTGAGCAACCCTGCCAATCCTCACCGTGCCGGCAGAATCACCGGCGGTGAGCCACTGGCGGCTAATGTCAGAGACAGCCTTGCCTACGTGATGGTCTACCAGTACGGCCTCCGAGTCTACAACGTGCGTAACGTCGCATCTCCACAGCAGGTCGGTTCCCTCTCTCGGCCCAATGCGTTTGACCTTACGATGGCTGCAACATGTGACACCGCGCTCTATACCTCGTTGTTGGACATCATCAGCGTTTCCGACCCAACGCAACCGAGGCTCGTTGGGCATGTCGACATACCGGCCGATAAGGAGTATGGAATAGCCCTGGTACCTGCACTGAGCCATGCGCTTGTGGCGAACTACACAGATGGTGTCGTCGCCGTTGACATCCGGGACCCTGCGGTTCCGGCGGTTGACACAACAGCGTCTGGGGCTGGCATTACGGTGGACATCGACATCGATGGCGGCAGAGCCTACTTGGCCAGCTGCTTCACTGGGCTTTCGATTCTCGACATTCTAGACCCAACGAGACCTTCACGACTGGGGGGGGTGGACGTTGTCGGCCTACTCCCGCTGTTCTGCAGGTCGGTGGTCGCAAGGGATTCATTTGCCTACTCGAACTGCTGGTACCAGTTGCCCCACTTCAGGTCGGTCAACGTCGGTGACCCGAGCCGTCCGGAGTTGGCCGGTGGGGCAGACATTACGAACCCGCCCGAGGACATGGTCCTGCGGGACTCGCTGGTGTACGTGGCCGAGGACCAGTACTTCCAGGTCGTCAACGTCGCCTTGCCGAGAAGCCCGGTGCTGGTGGGGAGCTGCTATCTGCCGGGTACCCCGGGCAAGTTGACCCTCGACGATTCCATCGCCTATGCGGCGGACCACGGCGTCCAGTGCGTCAGCATCACCGACCCGGCGCACCCGTGCATCGTGGGCAGCTACCCCAACGCCCTCATCCAAGGCCTTTGCGTCCGTGACACCATCGTGTACGGCTCGGGTGGCTACACCGGCCTGATGGCCTTTGACATGGCGAACCCACGTGCACCACGCATCTTGGATTCTCTCCACTTGACCGACACGCTTTGGTGGCAAGACCTGGTCGTCGTGGACACAATAGCCTATCTGGGTGGGGAATGCGTCTGGGCCGTGGACGTCTCCAACCCGCAGGACTTGCGTTTGTTGCCGGGTGTGTCGTGGATACCGCCTGACTACATCGAGCGGATGGTGTACGTGGAACCATACATCTACGTTGCGTGCGCGTATGCCGGGGTGTGCATCTTGGAGATGCTGCCGGTCGGCATCGCCGAGCCGAGGAAGACGGGGGCGAAGGCGGAGGGGGTAGAGGTCCGGCCCAGCGTTGCGCGGGGGAGGGTGATAGTGAGGGCAGAGGGCAGGCGGAGTTCGGGCTGGAGTGTGTGGGACGCGGCGGGGAGGATGGTGATGCAGGGTCCGGCAGAGCCGGCCACGACCTCGTGGCCGGTGGACCTGTCTTCTTTCCCGCCCGGAGCCTACTGGCTCGAAGTGCTGTCGGACAAGGGCGTGTCCCGGACGAAGCTCGTCAGGCCGTAGTCGCGGGCAGCGCGGTCAAGCCAGCGCAAACGAAGCTAGAAGTCAGAAGCTAGAGTGCAGAAGGCAGAAGTTTGGGTCAAGAGACAGCAGCGAGGAAAGCCTGACAGCAAGACAGCCAGACATTAGGACAGCCTGAGGGCCTGAAAGCCGGAGAGCCGGGCAGCAAGACAGCAAGACAGCCAGGAACCGGACAGAGGAGATGGTGGTGAACAGAACGTCCCGACGCTAACTCGGTGTCGAAGCCCGTATGCATTATAAGGCATACGGGCTCAGGCCCGAAAAACGCCGTAACTCTCAAATCTTCAATCTGATATCTGAAATCGCCTGCAAACCCTCCCCGGCCCCCTCCGTGGCCTGCCTTGCTACGAGCCAAGATACGAGCTGGCTAACGACCGGCGGCGGGAGCGGGGAAACGACTCGGGATAGAGCCAGGGGCAGGAGCGAGGAAACAAGAGCCGTTACCTGAACCGATACGAGCCGGCAAACGACTGCGGATGGGTGCCGCGATGGAAGCCGGTAAGGAAGCCGGGATGGACTCCGCGATGGCTGTCAGGATGGATGCGGGGATAGAACCCGCATAGCGGCAGCCGCAGCGATGGACGCTATGGCATCCGACGCCGCACACTAATAGGCTCGCGCACCAGCGGTCACAGCCTAAGTCACGCAGATGCTAGATATTATGTAGGGTTCAACCCTGTTAAGGTTCAACCCTGACAGAGTTGGGTTACTTCAGCCTGGCCCGGATGGCGGCGAGGAGTTCGGTGGTGTCTGAGTGCTGCTGGCTGAGTTGCTCGAACGGGCAGAGGCCATCGCCGGTGCGGTTTCTGACCTCAGGTACGGTCTCGCCGAAGTGATACTCAATACCGGCAGCAGTGAGGATTCCTTCCGCGACCCTCGAACCCTTGACCCCTAGAACCCTTTCTGCCCGCAGGTAGACGAAGACCCGGGCCGCGCAGCCGCCGACAAGGCGGTCGGCGACGGTCGCGCCGGCCAGCCCCTGCGGGAAGCGGTCAACGAGTTCGAGCAGTGGACGCACGCCAGGCAGGGTCGAGGTGTAAAGCTCTTTGCCTCCGGACAGGACGATGATGGAGAGACCGCGTGAGACGAGAGAGGAGATGAGGGCCGGGACGTCGGTCACGGAGCAGAGTCTGCCCGCGCTGACGGGCGGGTCAAGGACGGATGCGGAGTCGAAGCCACGAAGTCACGAAAGTACGAAAGGGAGATTCAGGGAGCATTCGGGCCGGACGTCTTCTTCGTGGCGTCCGTTTCGGTCAGTCCGGCTTGGCGAGGCGTTGCAGTTCGGCCAGCAGGTTCAGCGCCTGGAGCGGGGAAAGCTCTTCGACGTTGAGGTCGCGCAGGCGGGCAAGAGCGGGATGGTCGAGCGGGCGGTCGGCGGCCAAGGGCAGGTCCACCTGATTTTTGACTGCCGATTTTGGGTTTTGGATTGAGGAGTCGGCAGGCATCAGGCGGGTGAGGCTGACGCTCTCACCTTTCTCGAACCCGGCCAGGACTTCACGGGCGCGGGCGATGACCTCGGCCGGCAGGCCGGCGAGCTTGGCGACCGCGATGCCATAGCTCTTCGAGGCCGGGCCGGGCTTCATCTTGCGCAGGAAGATGACGTCGTCCTTGGTCTCGCGCACCGAGAAGTTGAAGTTGCGCACGCGCGGCAGCAGGACCGCGATGTCGGTGAGTTCGTGGTAGTGGGTGGCAAAGAGGGTGCGGGGACGCGAGGGACATGACCGATTTCCGTCAGCGGAAATCGGATCGTGTCCCGAGTCCTGCGGCTTGGGACACAATTCCAGTTTCTCGGACGGAATTGGGTTATGTCCCGCGCCGTGCAGGTACTCGACCGCGGCCCAGGCGATGGCGACGCCGTCGTGGGTGGCGGTGCCGCGGCCGACCTCGTCGAGAATCAAGAGGCTCCGGCCAGTAGCGTTATTGAGGATGTTGGCGGTCTCGGTCATCTCGGCGAGGAAGGTGGAGACGCCCTGGGCGACGTCGTCGGACGCGCCGATACGGGTGAACACCTTGTCCACGATGCCGACGCGGCAGGCGTCGGCCGGCACGAACGAGCCGGCCTGGGCCATGATGCAGACGAGCGCGACCTGGCGCAGGTAGGTGGACTTGCCGGCCATGTTCGGGCCGGTTATCACCAGTATCTGCTGCTCGGCGGAGTCGAGCAGGGTGTCGTTGGTGATGAACGGCCGGTCGAGCATCCGCTCGACTACCGGGTGCCGGCCTTTGGTGACTTCGATGCGGTCCGAGTCGTCGACGACCGGCCGGACGTAGCGGTTCTCGACTGCCGCCTGGGCGAAGCCGGAGAGCACGTCGAGCTCAGACAGCAGCGCGGACAGGGCAAGGATGCTCTCGACGTGGGCCGCGACCCGCTTGCGCAGGGCGATGAACAGGTCGTACTCGATGGCCTTGATGCGTTCCTCGGCGTGGGTGATTTTCTCTTCTTGTTCTTTGAGTTCCGGGGTGATGAACCGCTCGCCGGTAGCGACGGTCTGCTTGCGCAGGTAGTTCTTCGGCACCTGCTGCAGGTAGGACTTGGTGACTTCGATGTAGTATCCGAACACCGAGTTGAAGCCGACGCGCAGGTTGGGAATGCCGGTGCGCCGGCGCTCATCGTCCTGGAGCCGGGCGATGAACTGCTTGGTGTCCCGGGCGATGGCGCGCAGCTCGTCGAGCTCGGCGTGGCAGCCCGGGCGGATGAGCCCGCCTTCGGTGATGATGGCCGGCGGGTCGTCGGCCAGGGTCTGCTCGATGTCCGAGGTGACGGGCGAGTAGTCGCCGATGCCGGCGGCGATGCGGGCCAGGCCCGCGCACTTGAAACCGACCAGCCCGGCGCGCAGTTCGGGCGTGACCAGCAGCCAGTTGCGCAGCGCGGCGAGTTCGCGGGCATTGGCGCGCTCTAGGGCGATGCGCGAGGCGACGCGCTCCAGGTCGCCGACCCGGGCGAGCACGGCCTGGAGCGAGGAAAGCTGCGCGCCGGCCCTGGTCAGCTCCTCGACCGCGTCGAGCCGGGCGTTGATGGCGGCGGGCGAAAGCAGCGGGGCGAGGAGCCAGCGCCGCAGCAGCCGGGCGCCGGCCGCGGTCTTCGTGCGGTCCAGCACCCAGTAGAGCGTGCCGGTCTCTTCCTTGCCCGGCACCGGGTGCAGCCGTTCGAGGATTTCCAGGTTGCGGCGCGAGATGCGGTCGATGAGCAGGAAGTCCCGGGCGTCGTAGGGCGCGATGCGCTTCAGGTGGCCGAGCGCGTTCTTCTGGGTCTGCTCCAGGTACTCGAGCACCGCGGCCGCGGCGCAGACGCCTTCGGTCATGTCGCCGAGCCCGAACCCGGTGAGGTTGGCGACGCCGAAGTGCGAGGTGAGCTTGTCGAAGGCGAAGTCCTCGGTGAAGTAGTAGTCGTCGAGGCGGGTGAGGGAGAAGGGGGCGAGGGGCGAGGCCCAGGGGGCGATGTCCGAGGATTGAGGAATGAGGACTTCGGACGGGTCGAGTTTCTGGAGTTCCTCGGCCAGGCGCGCGGCCGGGACTTCGGCGACCCGGAACTCGCCGGTCGAAACGTCGGCGAACGACAGGCCGCAGACGTCTCCGCGGCACGATACCGCCAGCAGGTAGTTGTTGCGGCGTTCGGACAGGAGGCCGGGCCGGGTGATGGTGCCGGGCGTGATGACCTCGACGACGTCGCGCTTGACGATTGGCTTGGCCGCGGACGGCGCTTCGAGCTGGTCGCAGACCGCGACGCGGAATCCCTGGCTGACCAGCCGGCCGACGTAGAGCTCAAGCGACTTGGCCGGCACGCCGGCCAGGGGGACGCGGTTGTCCGGGCCGTGGGGCCGCGAGGTCAGGGTCAGGCCCAGCGCGCGCGCGCCGGTTTCGGCGTCCTCGTAGAACATCTCGTAGAAGTCGCCGACGCGGAACAGCATCAGCGTGCCGGGGTTCTGCTCCTTGATGCGGCGGTACTGGGCGAGGAGCGGCGTCAGCTTCTCAGACACGTTCCGAGACCGGATAGAGCGGAAGCCACGAAGGCACGAATGACTCGAAACTACCGAGCAGGCCGACCATGCGTCGTCGATTTCTGAGTCGCACTTTTCGTGTTCTTCGTGGGTTTCGTGGCGCCTGGCTAGTGCTCTGTCTGCTCACCCTCGTCTCCGAGGGCGGCGAGGACGCGCTCGGCGTCGTCGGCGCGGCCCAGCCGGAGGTAGGAGAATGCCAGCGCGGTACCGGCCTGGCGGTGCGTGGCTGGGTCGTAATGCCGTTCGAGGAGCCGCACCGCCGACTGGTGGTCTTCCTTCTTCTGGTAGAGCCGGGCCAGCGCCACGAGCAGGCCTTCATCGCCGGGCACCTTGCGCAGCAGGCCTTCGTAGAGACGGCCGACGTCGTCGTAGCGGCCGGATTCGTAGTAAGCGGCCTCGAGCCGCTCGCGGACGAGCGGGTTGCGCGTCGGGTCCTGTTCGATGAGGGCGGTCCAGGTGGCGATGGCGGCACCGGTGTCGCCGCGCGCGAGCTGGTGGTCGCCCTGGTAGAGCCGGGCCTCGAGCGAAGCCGGGTCGAGCTTGAGCGCGGCGGCGAACTGCTTCTCGGCCTTGTCGGGCGCGTCCGCGGACAGCGCCCGGCCCAGCTCGGCGGTGAGCAGCGCGACCCAGCCGCGCTCCTCGGTCCCGGGCTTGAACTCCGCCAGCAGTTGCTCGCACTTGTCCAGGGACGAGGTGTCGAGGTAGAGCCGGAACAGCGACTCGGCGGTCCAGCGGTCGACCCGGCCGAGCCGGACGAGTTCTTCGAGCGTCGACACCGCCTTGAGCTTGCGGTCGGCGGCGACATAGTCCCGGGCGAGGGCGCGCAGGACCTGGGTCTCGTCCTGGGGCTTGAGGTTGCGGCGCAGGGCGAGGTTCTCGTGGACCTGCATCCCGCGCTCGGTCGCGCCCTGGCGGATGAGCACGTCGCCGAGCCGCAGCCAGGCGTCGATGTTGTTCGGGTCGAGGTGCACCGCCTCCTTGAGCCGCGCGGCCGCGTCGTCGAGGCGGCCGTCGATGACCAGCTGCAGGCCTTCGACGTAGGCGGGCGTGACGGACCGGCGCCGGCGGACGAAGTCGCGGACGATGGGGTAGAGCGCGACCAGCACGACGAGCAGGATGACGACAATCAGGCCGGTCACCGCTGCTCCTCTTTCGGCGCCTCGAGCGGCGCGTTGCGGAACGCGGCCAGTTCCTCGGTGAGCGCGTCGATGTCCTTGCGCAGGCGGCGCAGCCGCGAACGGAGCTGGATTTCCGAGATGATGCTGAAGATGCCGACGCAGAGCGCGCCGAACGCGAAGGCGTAGAGCATGACGAACGCGACCGGCACGTCCTGGTACACCAGGCCGAAGACGCGGGCGGTCGTCAGCTCCTGGGCGTTGGTCAGCGTCAGCACCAGCAGCAGCACGAAGGCAACGAGGATCAGGACCATTCTGACGATTACCATTTTCCCTCCATCAGATTGCCGGGCCGGCGACCGGTGTCCAGCCCGAAATCGAGGTTACTTCGAAATCCCTGATTGTGCCCGGCGGCAGTCCCGCCGGCACGATGACGGCCGTGCCGGAACGGGTCCGGGCCAGCATGCCGTTGCCGCGCGGGGCCGGGGCCTCGACCATCAGCTCGAGCGTCCGGCCGACCAGCGCGCGGTGGTGGGCGGCGGTGATGCCGTTCTGCAGTTCGATGAGCCGGGCGAGCCGCTCCCGCGCGACCGCGTCGGGAACCGCCGGTCCGAGGCCGGCGGCGGCGGTGCCGGGGCGTGCCGAGTAGCGGAACATGTAGGCATAGTGATACCCGATTGTGCGCACGGTTTCAAGCGTGGCGGCGAAGTCGTCGTCGGTTTCCCCCGGAAACCCGACGATGACGTCGGTCGTCAGCGCGAGGTCGGGCAGGAGCCGGCGGGCCAGTTCGACGCGGGCCAGGTAGTCGGACCGGGTGTAGCGCCGGTTCATCAGCCCGAGTATCCGGTCCGAGCCGGACTGCAGCGGCAGGTGCAGCGCCGGGCAGATGCGGGGGCTGGCCGCGACGGCGAGCAGGAACCGCTCGTCGACGTCCCGGGGGTGCGACGTCAGGAACCGGACGCGCGCGATCCCGGGCAGCGCGGCGACCAGTCCGAGCAGGCCGGCGAAGTCGGTGCCGGCCGAACGGTAGGCGAGCACGTTCTGGCCGAGGAGCGTGACTTCCTTCACGCCCTGGTCGAGCAGGGCGCGGGTTTCGGCGAGCACCTGCTCGACCGGCTGGGACCGCTCGCGGCCCCGGACATAGGGTACGATGCAGTAGCTGCAGAAGTTGTCGCAGCCGCGCATGACCGTGACCGAGCCGAGCACCGGGCTCTCGGGCACGGGCAGGATGCCCTCGTAGCACTCGCCGGTCTGGTCCAGGGCGAAGACCGGGCTCGCGCCGGGCCGGCACGATGCCAGCAGTTCGGGCAGGCGGCGGTAGCCGTCCGGGCCGACAACCAGGTCCACGCCGTGGTCATCGGCGAGCTGTTGCTTGAGGTTCTGGGAAACGCAACCGAGCACGCCCACGACCCGGCCGGGCCCGCGCGCCTTGAGCCCCCGGAAGTCGCCGAGCCGTCCCAGCGCGCGCTGTTCGGCATGGTCGCGCACCGAGCAGGTAAGCATCAACAGTACGTCGGCCTGCCGCTCGTCTGCCGTCTCGGCATAGCCGGCGGACTCGAGCACGCGCCGGACGATGCCGGCCTCGTGCCGGTTCATCTGGCAGCCGTAGACCTCTAGGTAGAAGCGGCCCATCTTCACCGGCAATTCTACCCTGCCGAGCGGAAAGTCAAGGCAAGGGCGGCCACCGAGCGGTTGACAGACCGCCGTCGGATGTGGATAATAACCGCCGAGGTTACGTCCGGGCCCGTTTTCCCTGACCACACACATTCCGCGGTGCCCGCCGACGTTGGCCTCATTGGAGACATGAGCAAGAAATGGATGAAGTGACGTTGTACGACAAGACCGGCCGGGCTGTGTACCGGCTGTGCGACAAGGTGTTCTACGACTTCGTGGGCAAGCCGCGCGGCTTCCTCGTCGGCACCACGGTCTACGACCTGCGTGGCCAGCACCGCGGGTTCTTCTTCAAGGGCATGGTGCGCGACCGGATGGGCCGCGTGCTCGGCTTCTCGGCCGAGGCCCGCCGTGACGGCCTGGCGCTGCCGTACCCGGACATTCCGCCGGTCCCCTACAAGAACCTGCCCGCGCCCGAGCCGCCGGCCGGGCTCGTCGAGCTCAAGTGCCCGGTGGAAGCCCCGGCCTGGTCGATAATGCGGCTCGAAAACACGCTCGTCTAGCCCGCCATCGAATGAGGCCGCCGGCCCGCGGGCCGGCGGCCGGCTTATTGACTTTGTCAGACCCGGAAATACAATTCCCGAACATGCGAATCGGGTTACCCCGGGCATTGCTCTACTATCGCTACGGCCGGTTCTGGGAGGAGTTCCTCTCCGGGCTGGGCGGCGAAGTCGTGCTCAGCCGGCCGACGGACAACGACCTGCTGCAGCGCGGCCTGGCGGTGGTGTCGAGCGAGGTCTGCCTGCCCATCAAGATAGCGGCCGGGCACGTGCTCGACCTGGCCGACCGGGTGGACACTATTTTCCTGCCGCGGATGTTTTCGCTGGACGACGGGCTGTACGCCTGCCCGAAGATGATCGGCATCGTCGACGTCTGCCGGATGATGCTCGGCAACCGCGTCCGGCTGGTCGCGCCGGTGGTCAAGAAAGACCTCTACGGACCGCACTTCCGTGCCGGGCTCGAGATGTGCCGTAACCCGCTGCGCGTCGCGCGGGCGCTGGCCCGGGCCCGCCGGGTGCTCGAGGCGCCGCAGCCCGTGCCCGACTTCCCGGCGGGCGAGAAACGAGTCGCGCTCATCGGCCATTTCTACAACACCGGCGACGGCTACGTCGCCGACGCCATCATCCGCGCATTCCGGGGCCACGGTTACCGGGTGGTGTGCAAGGACGACCTGCCCCACGCGGTGCTCGCCGGCCGGGCCGGTTTCAGCCGCAACATCCGCTGGGTATACGAGCGCGAGCTGTACAACGCGTTCCGGTTCCTGCACGACAAGGTGGACGGCGTGTGTGTCATCGTATCGATGGGCTGCGGCCCGGACTCGCTGGTGGCCGAGTTCATGCGCGAGGAGTCGGCCGGGGCGCGCGTGCCGTTCCTGCAACTGGTGATTGACGAACACACCGGCATGGCCGGCCTGGTGACCAGGATCGAGGCCTTCGTCGAACTGGCCGAACGCAGCCGTGCCCGGGTCCGCGCGGCCTGATTCCCGGTTTTCCCGGTGAAGGCGACATTCCCGTACTTCGGTTACGACACCTACGCGTTGAAGTCGTTCGTCGAGGCGCTGGGCGCGGAGGTGGTGCTGCCGCCGGCGACCTCGCGCCGCACGCTGGAACTCGGGGTCGAACACAGCCCGGAGTTGATCTGCATGCCGTTCAAGATCACGCTCGGCAACATGCTCGAAGGGCTGGAGCGGGGCGCGGATACCATCCTGATGGCGGCGGGAGCGCGCAAGTGCCGGTTCGGCTATTACCACTACCTGCATAAGGCGGCGTTGCGGCGGCTCGGGTACAGCCAGCGGCTCGTGCCGGTGTCGCAGTATTCGCCTTACGGCTTCGTGTTCCAGCTGATGCCCTCGCTGTTCGGCGTGTCCGGCACGCGGGTGATACGGGCGGTCCTGCTGATGGTCGCCAAGAGCTCGATGACCGAGGAGTTCCGACGGCTGCTCAACCGGTCCCGGGCCACCGACTTTGAGTCGGCGGAGCGCAAGTGCCGCGAGGCGCTGCCGATGATCGAACGGGCCGGCACGATGAGCGAGGTCAGGGAGTGCCGGCGCGAGCTGCGGGCGCGGTTCGCGCCCGACGGCCGGCAGCCGGAGCTGCGCATCGGGATGGTGGGCGAGATCTACTTCATGATCGAGCAGTACGCCAACCAGGAGATCGAGAAGGAGCTGGCGCGCCTCGGGGTCGAGGTGCTGTTCGAGCGCAGCCTGTACCACCACATCATGCACCTGTTGCGGATCGACCCCGCTCACGCGCGCTCGCGACGGCTGGCGCACCGCTACCTGCGCGAGTGCCCGGGCGGCGAGGCGATCCGGACGGTCGGCGAGGCGATTCACTTCGCCGAGAGCGGGCAGGCGGACGGCATCGTCCACGTGTTTCCGTTCACCTGCATGCCCGAGAACATCGCGCTCGAGGCGCTACAGCAGCTGTCCGCCGACACCGGCATGCCGGTGCTGTCGCTGTCGTTCGACGAACACACGTCCCGGACCGGGCTCCTGACCAGGCTCGAGGCGTTCGTTGACCTGTTGAAAAGGAAGAAGCGTGACAAAGGGCTATCTAGGAATTGACGTCGGTTCCATCTCCACCAAGGGCGTGGTCGTCGACGACGACTACCGGGTGCTGGCGACGCGCTACCTGCGCACCCAGGGCAGCCCGGTCAGTTCGATCAAGCGGCTGCTCGCCGACCTCGGGTCGGCGCTCGGCGCCGGCGTCGAAATCGCGGGCGCGGGCACGACCGGTTCGGCGCGCCGGCTGGCCGGAGTCATCATCCGGGCCGACATCGTCAAGAACGAGATCATCGCTCACGCGGTCGCGGCCGGCCACTTCTACCCCGACGTCCGCACCGTGCTCGAAATCGGCGGCCAGGACTCGAAGATCATCATCCTGCGCGACGGCATCCCTGTCGACTTCGCGATGAACACCGTCTGCGCCGCGGGCACGGGCAGCTTTCTCGACCACCAGGCGACGCGGCTGTCGGTGCCGATCGAGGAGTTCGGCGGGCTGGCGCTGCGGGCCAAGAACCGGGTGAACATCGCCGGCCGGTGCACGGTGTTCGCCGAGAGCGACATGATCCACAAGGCCCAGCTCGGCATCGCGGCCGAGGACATCATCGCCGGGCTGTGCGACGCCATCGTCCGCAACTACATGAACACCGTCGCCCGGGGCAAGGACATCCAGCGGGTCATCCTGTTCCAGGGCGGGGTGGCGGCCAACGTCGGGGTCAGGGACGCATTCGAGCGCCAGCTCAAGCAGCCGGTGACCGTGCCCGAGCACTTCCTGGTGATGGGCGCGCTGGGCGCGGCGATGCTCGCCCGCGAGTCGACCGGCGGGCAGGCCACCCGGTTCGCCGGGTTCGCGACCGCCGAGGTGAAGTTCGCGACCCGGGCGTTCGAGTGCGACGGCTGCCCGAACCAGTGCGAGGTCATCGAGACGCTGCGCGAGGACAAGGTCATCGACCGGTACGGCGACCGCTGCGGCAAGTGGTCGCAGCTATCCTAGGCTGGCCGAGAAACCAGAAAGCAGAAGTCAGAAACCAGAAATCAGAGATACCTGGCCCGCGTTTCTGATCTCTGGTTTCCGGTTTGTTCTAGGCAGGCATGTCCGCCGGCGTCGCGTCTTCCTGGTGCAGCGGGATGCGGAAGCGGAACTCGGCCCACTGGTCCGGTACCGAGTCGGCGGTGATCTCGCCGCCGTGCTTGACCACGATCTGGCGCGAGATGTAGAGCCCGATTCCCGAACCCTTGACCGTCTTGAACTCCGGCCGGCTGATGCGCTGGAAGCGCGCGAACAGCCGCTTCTTCTGCTCCGGGGTGAAGCCGATGCCTTCGTTGCGGACAGTGAACAGCGCCCAGTACTGGCGCTGGCGCTCGCCGGTGTCGGAATAGTCCGAGAACGCCCGGCGGACGAGCCGGATGGTCACCTTCGTGCCGGCCCGGCCGTACTTGATGGCGTTGCCCAGGAGGTTGCCGAGCACGATGCGCAAGAGGTTGGGGTCGCAGGGCGCGCTCAGGTATTCAAGGTCGGTATCGACCGCCATGCCGCGCTCGGCCGCCGAATCTTCGAGCACGGCGAGCGCCGGCCGGACCACCTCTTCGGCGAGGTTGACGGCGGGCAGCGGGTTGTAGCGCATCTCGCCGGACTCGATCTGGGACAGGTCGAGGTAGTCGCGGACCAGGTTTATCAGGTAGTTGCAGTTGGCGACCATCCGGCCGACTTTCTCTTCCTGCGGCTTGCTGAGTTCGCCGACGTAGCCGTTCAGCAGTGTCTGGCCGAGGGTGACGATCGAGGCGAGCGGCGACTTGAGCTCGTGGGCGACGAAGTAGAGAATCTCGGCGTAATTGCGCTTGGCCTCGGCCAGGTCGTCGACGTACTTGACCTTCTCGACGGCCATCGACAGCGATTCGGCGACCGCCAGGAAGGTCTCGACGTGGACCTCATCGTAGGCGTCGGGCCGGCCGGAGCTGAAGAATAACAGGCCGATGGGCCGGCCGCCGGCGCGCAGCGGGCAGGTCAGGTTCGAGCGCACGCCGTCGCGCAGGACGTCGCGGGTGGCGCGGGAGTCCTTGTGCTCGCCGAGGTATTGTTCGAGGTCGTTGATGATGCGCGGCCGGCCGGTCCGGAGAATCGGCTCGAGCGACGAGCCCTTGAGTTCGGCCCAGTAGCCCTTGCTGACGTAACGGGCCTCGGACTGGCTGCGCACCCAGCGCGACACGACCAGGCCAGTTTCCTCCTCGTAGAACGCGACCGACAGCCGGTCGAACGGGATGAGCGGGAACATCGTGTCGTAGATGACGTCGAGGACCTCGAAGAGGGGCTTGTGCGACAGCCAGAGCTGCTTGAGGTCCTCGAGCACCATCTTGACCGCGGCGTCGTCGACGTGATTCAACAGCGCGGTCCGGTCCTGACCGGGATGTTCGTTCATGTCTGCCGGTAGCAGCATAGCCGGTGCAGCGGGTCGAGTCAACAGCCAGGGCGAGTTTGGCGCGCTAGCGGGCGAGCAGGGGCTTGAGGAACCGGCCGGTGTGGGAGGCGGGGCAGGCGGCGACCTGTTCGGGCGGGCCGGCGCAGACGACGGTGCCGCCCTCGTCGCCGCCCTCGGGCCCAAGGTCGATTACCCAGTCCGCGCACTTGATGACTTCGAGGTTGTGTTCGATGACGATGACCGTGTTGCGGCGGTCGACCAGCCGGTCGAGGACGGTCAGGAGCAGCCGGACGTCTTCGAAGTGCAGGCCGGTGGTCGGCTCGTCGAGCAGGTAGAGGGTCCGGCCGGTGGCGATCTTCGAGAGCTCGCGGGCGAGCTTGATGCGCTGGGCCTCGCCGCCCGAAAGGGTGGGCGCGGGCTGGCCGAGCTTGACGTAGCCCAGGCCGACGTCCTTCAAGAGCGCCAGCTTGCGGCTGATGGTCGGCACGTTGGCGAAGAAGTCGACCGCCTCGTCGACGCTCATCTCGAGGACTTCGCTGACATTCTTGTTCTTGTACCGGACGTCGAGCGTCTCGCGGTTGTAGCGCTTGCCCTTGCAGACGTCGCAGGTGACGTAGACGTCGGGCAGGAAGTGCATCTCGACCTGGATGATGCCGTCGCCGGCGCAGGCCTCGCACCGGCCGCCCTTGACGTTGAACGAGAACCGGCCGGCCTTGTACCCGCGCACCCGGGCTTCCTTGGTCAGGGCGAAGAGGTCGCGGATGGGCCCGAAGGCGCCGGTGTAGGTGGCGGGGTTGGAGCGGGGCGTGCGGCCGATGGGCGACTGGTCGATGTTGACGACCTTGTCGATCCGTTCGACGCCGACGACCCGGTCGTGGGCGCCCGGCCGGTCGCGCGAGCCGTAGAACTGCCGGGCGAGGGCGCGGAAGAGGATGTCGGAGACGAGCGTGCTCTTGCCCGAGCCGGAGACGCCGGTGACGCAGGTGAACAGGCCCAGCGGGAACTCGACCTTGATATTCTTGAGGTTGTTTTCTTTCGCGCCCGAGACCGCGAGCCAGCCCTGGGCAGGTTCGCGCCGAGTTTCGGGCAGCTCGACCTTGCGCCGGCCCGACAGGTAGGCGCCGGTGAGCGAGTCCGGGTTGTCTGTTACCTCTTTGGGCGTGCCCTGGGCGACGACCCTTCCGCCGGCCGCGCCCGCGCCCGGCCCGAGGTCGACAACGTGGTCGGCGGTGAGGATCGTTTCCTCGTCGTGCTCGACCACGATGACGGTGTTGCCCAGGTCGCGCAGCCGGGTCAGGGTGGCGAGCAGGCGCTGGTTGTCGCGCTGGTGCAGGCCGATGGACGGCTCGTCGAGGATGTAGCAGACGCCGACCAGGCCCGAGCCGATCTGGGTGGCGAGGCGCACGCGCTGGGCTTCGCCGCCGCCCAGCGTTTCGGCGGTGCGGTCGAGCGTCAGGTAGTCGAGGCCGACCGAGGACAGGAAGCCGAGCCGCTTGCGCAGTTCCTTGGTTACCTCGCGGCTGATGGTCGCTTCCTTCTCGGACAGCTCCAGCCCGTCGGTGAACAGGGCGTGGGCCTGCTTGACCGACAGGCGGGTCAATTCGGCGATGTTGCGGCCCTGGACGCGGACCGCCAGCGCCTCGGGTTTGAGCCGCAGCCCGCGGCACGCCGGGCAGGGCATGATGGCCATGAAGCGCTCGATCCACTCGCGGCGGTAGTCGGACTCGGTCTGCTTGTGGAGGCGCATCAGGTTCGGGACCACGCCTTCGAACTTGTCCTCCCACGAATACTGCCAGCGGCTGTCCGAGTACTTGTACTCGAGTTCCTCGTCGGTGCCGTGGAGGATGACCTTCTTGACCCGGGCGGGCAGTTCGCGCCAGGGGGCGTTGAGGTTGAACTTGTACTGCTTGGCTAGGGTGCGCAGCTTGGCCTGGAACCACTCGCCGCGCTCGCGGGCTTCGCCCCAGGGCCGCAGCGCGCCGTCCAGCACGGACTTCGACGGGTCGGCGATGACCTGGTCCGGGTCGATTTCCATCATCGTGCCCAGGCCGTGGCAGGTCGGGCAGGCGCCGTAGGGCGAGTTGAACGAGAACAACCGGGGCGTGACCTCCTCGTAGCTGAAGCCGCACCGGGGACAGGACAGCTGCTCGGAGAAGAGGCGGTCGGGCGCGCCGGACCGGGCGACGACGCACAGGCCCGCGCCCTCGCGCAGGGCCAGTTCAACCGAGTCGGCAATGCGCTTGCGGGATTCGGGCTTCGCCTGGACCCGGTCGATGACCAGCTCGATGTCGTGCTGTTCGTAACGGGCCAGGGTCGGCACCTGGTCGACTTCGTAGAGCGTACCGTCGGCCCGGACCCGCAGGTAACCGCGGCGCTTGGCCTTCTGGAGCAGTTCTTTGTACTCGCCCTTCCGGCCCCGGACGAGCGGCGCGAGGATGACGAGGTTCGCGCCCGGCTCCTCGAGCAGCGCGTCGACGATCTGGTCGATGGTCTGGGAGGAAATCGGGATGTCGCACTTTGGGCAGTAGGGCCGGCCGATGCGGGCGAACAACAGGCGCAGGTAGTCGTAGATCTCGGTCACCGTGCCGACGGTCGAGCGCGGGTTCCTGGCCGAGGTGCGCTGCTCGATGGCGATGGCCGGCGACAGGCCGGTGATAGAATCGCAGTCCGGCTTCTCGAGCATGCCGAGAAACTGGCGGGCGTAGGCCGAGAGCGACTCGATGTAGCGGCGCTGGCCTTCGGCGTAGATGGTGTCGAAGGCCAGCGATGACTTGCCCGAACCGGAGATGCCGGTGATGACCACCAGCCGGTTGCGCGGGATCTTCAGGTCGATGTTCTTGAGGTTGTGCGCCCGGGCGCCGCGGATGTGGATGAAGTCCTGCGACATGAATGGGAAGTATATTGGCGGGAGGGAGAGGAGCAAGGCGGGGAGATGCTAGATGTGGGATGTGAGACGTCAGATGTGAGATGTCAGATGTTCCGGCTGCAGGCTGTCGGCTGTCAGCGGTTCCTTGCTCCTGCTTGACTCGGTTCCTGCCGCGCCTAGGATTGGGTTTCAAAGGAGGTCTGTAGTGCGTAATCTCAGTCTCGTAGTCCTGGCCCTGGTCCTGTCCGCAGTGGTCGCGTCCGACGTGTCCTGCATGAAGTGCGGCGAGAACCTCGCCAAGAAGGCAACCGAAACGGCGCTCGAAGGCGCGGTCAACGCGGCCACGGGCGGCAAGTCGAACATCGACGTCAGCGGCAATGTCGACCTGACGGGCCTGCCGGCCTTCGCGGTCTACCCGGGAGCCAAGGGCACCGCCAAGTGGTCGATCAGCGGTGACGAAGGCACCGGCTACAGCTACGTCCTCGAGAGCGCGGACCCGGTCGCGACGGTCGTGGCCTGGTACAAGTCGAGCTTCGAAGGCTCGGGCTGGAAGCAGGGCGCGACGATGGAGTCGGGCGAAGGCACGATGTTCATGTACGGCTCGCCGGACGAGAAGGAGATGGTGACCGCGACTATCTCCAAGGATGACCAGAAGACCTCGATCGTCCTGCAGCACCCGGGTGGTCTTCTGCAGGGCCTTGCGCGCCTGGTAGGCATTGTTGGCAAATAACCCAATGGATCCCCCCACCCCCGCCCTGGGCGGGGGCCACCCAAACACCCCCTTGGGGTTGGGGGTATTGGCCCGGGGGCCGTTCGGGCCCGCTTCGCTTCAGGTACACGCTAGTCGCCGAGAACGAGCAGCCGGGTTACCGTCTCCGCGGTGCCGGTATGCCACCAGACGAGATAGACACCGGCAGGAAGCGGAGGGCAGGCGAAGGAGCCCGCGCCCGCGAACCCGGCGTCGAGATTGCCCGCGCAGTCGTAGACCCGGGCCGAGAAGCGCTGTTCGCCGAAGGGCGAGAGAACCAGCTCGCCCGGCCGGCAGATGCGGCCGGCGGCGGATGCGGTCCGCACGGCGGCCGGGAGTTCGGCAATCCCGGAAGGGACGTCCGAGCGTTCGTTGAGGGCGCCGGGCTGCATCAGGCTGTCCAGGCCGCCCACCACGTACACCCGGTTGCCGAACAGGCCGAACCCGGTCACGTAGCGGCGGGAAGACGGCAGCGGGTCGTAGTTCACCCAGGTGTCACGCGCCGGGTAGTAGATTTCGGCCGCGTGGGTGTTGGTCAACCCGGGTCCGACCCCGCCGGCGACGCAGATGCCGCCACTGGCAGCGACAGCCACGGATGCGAGCCGGGCGGTCGGGATGCTCGCGCAGGTGAACCAGGAATCGGCCGCAGGGTCATACGCCTCGACGACGTCCAGCACGTCACCGCCATTGGTGGTGCCGCCGATGCAGTAGATGACGCCATCCAGGACCGCGGCCATTCCTTCGGCCCGGGCAGTGGGCATCGGCCGCTTCGTCATCCAGTGTCCGGTGCCGGGGTCGTATTCCTCGACGGTCGCGTACGAGGTCGTACCGTTCCAGCCACCGATGCAGTATACCTTGCCGTCGACCGCGGCGGACATGACGCTGCCGCGTTTGACCGACAGGGTCTCGATCGCCGACCAGGTCCCTGAGTAACACTCAGCGTGGTTCAGCAGCACGCCGCCGTTGCCCCAGCCGCCGAACGCGTAGATCTCGTAGCCCAGCGCCGCGGCACCGAACCGGTGCCGGGCGACGAGCATCGACTCGGCCGTGGTCCACGTGTTGTTGCAGTGGTGATAGACGGCCACGGTGCCGGTCTTGACCCCGCCGGTAACCGAGCCGCCTAGGATGAACCCCTCGTCGCCGATCGTGACCGCTGCCGAGCTGTAGCGCGGCTGCGGCATCGGCGCCATGGACTGCCACGCGAGCAGGCAGGTAGTTACTGAGAGGATAACAATGGTGATTCTTCGCATGTTCCAGAATAGCGAACGGCCAGAGGCCAGTCAATTGACCGCCCGGCAATTGCGAGGGTCTGAGATGCTTGACCCTCTTGGAGCAGGGCATATAATCGGCTCATGCCGTTTTCGCTGGAGAGCTGGCTGCGCGACCTGTCCGAGGTCCGGACCAGGCCGCGGCCGTACCGCAACGCGGCGGTGTCGTTCAGGACAGCCGGACAGCCAGACAGCAAGACGGCAGAACATCGGGACAGCATGGTTGAGGGGCTGCGTCTGAGGGCGGACCGAGCCATCGAGACCGGGCTGAACGTCTTCAAGTTCCCGGCAGCGATGATCCCGGGCTGCGACCTGTTGACCGATTCTGGCACGACGACGATGACGATGAAGCAGTGGTCCGAGTTGCTGCTGGGCGACGAGTCGTACGGATCCAACGAGGGCTACTTCGAACTCAAGCAGCAGTTCGTCGAGACCTTCGGCCCGCAGTGGCAGACCGCCAATCCCGACCTCGAGAACGTATTCATCTTCCACCAGGGCCGGGCCGCGGAACACGCGCTGTTCAGTTCGCTCGGGACCCTGCTCGGCGCGCGGGGCAAGAGCTCGGACGACGGCCGGCCGTGGTTCGTTATCCCGTCCAACGGGCATTTCGACACCACCCAGGCCAACCTCGAGGCTAACGGCTTCGAGGCGCGCAACCTCTTCTCGGCCGAAGCGCGGCAGAAGGACCAGGCGGCGCGTTTCAAAGGGAATATCGACCTGGCCGCGCTCAAGGCGCTGCTTGCCGACCCGGCCACCCGCGACCGGGTGCCGCTGGTCTACCTGACGATTACCAACAACACCGGCGGCGGGCAGCCGGTGAGCCTGGAGAATATGACCCGGGCCGGCGAGTTGTGCCGGACCTACGGCGTGCCGCTCTTGTTCGACGCCTGCCGGTTCGCCGAGAACGCCTGGTTCATCCAGCAGCACGAGCCCGGGATGGGCGACAAGGACGTCGCCGAAATCGTGCGGCAGATGTTCGCGCACGTGGACGGCTTCCACAGCAGCCTGAAGAAGGACGGGCTGGTCAACATCGGCGGCTGCCTGGTGCTGAATGACAGCGGCCTGCTGGTGAAGCGCTTCCCCGGGTTGCGTTCTCAGGTCAGCATCCACCAGCTGACGGTTGAGGGACACCCGACGTACGGCGGCCTGGCGGGCCGGGACCTGAAAGGCCTGGTCGAGGGGCTGAAGACCGTTGTCCGGCAGGACTACCTGGATTACCGTATCGGCCAGGTGCAGCGGTTCGGCGCGCAGGTCGACGAAGCCTGCGGGGCGGACGTGGTCATCAAGCCGGTCGGCGGACACGCGGTCTACCTTGACCTCGACAAGTTCTTCGCCGGCACGAAGCTCGCGGACAGCGACTTCCCGGGGGTCGGGCTGACCGCGCTGCTGCTTGTTGCCGGGCACCGGTTGTGCGAGCTTGGAGTCTACGCTTTCGGCCGGTACGAGCACGGCCGCGAGGTCGGCCCGAAGCCGCGGGTCAACAACGTCCGGGCCGCGGTACCCAGGCTGACATACGAGGAGCAGGACCTGCGGGCCGCCGCCGAGGCGATCGGCGTGTTGTACCATAACCGCGACCGGCTGCCCGGGGTTGAGGTCGTCTACGGGCAGGACCTGCCGATGCGGCACTTCGTGTCGAGGTTCCGGTTCAAGGGCGGATGAAACACCAAGGCACCAGGAGGACGACCGAGAACCACAGAGACACAGAGAGACAGAGAGTCCGTGTTCGTCCGTGTCGGTCCGTGTCAGTCCGATGAAGCAATCCAAAATCCAGAGTCCAAAATCCAAAACCCCGGCTCTTGCCGGCTACCAGCGTACCGGGGTGTTGACCGCGGCCGAGGCGGCGAAGCTCGGCCAGGTGCCCGGCGCTGCGCGACTGAAGCAGGGCCCGGTGGTCACCATCGAGTGCGTCGAGCGGATTCCGTGCAACCCCTGCACCGCCGCCTGTCCCCGCAAGGCGATTACCATCTCGGGCGGGCTGGTCGAGCTGCCCAAGGTCGACTTCGACAAGTGCAACGGCTGCACGATGTGCATCGCCCGGTGCCCGGGGCTGGCGATATTCGTCGTCAACTACAATCACTCAAAGACTGAGGCGACGGTGACACTGCCCTATGAGCTACTGCCGCGGCCGGTCAAGGGCCAGCGGGTGGCGGCGCTGGACCGGTCCGGCCGCAAGGTCGCGACCGGGACGGTGGTGCGCGTGCTGGACGCGCCCGCGCTCGACCGCTGCGCGGTGGTGACGGTGGCGGTGCCGAAGAAGCTGTGGAACGTGGTCAGGAGCATAGATGCCGGCCGGACAGCCTGAGAGCCGCCGGGCTTGCAGGTTCTCCCGGGGGCAGGCGGCCGTGGCCCGTAGGGAGGGACGATGATGGTGCTTGTCGTAGCGCTGCTGGCGGTCGCGCCGCAGCTGCCGCTGTCGGTGGCGACGACCGACGATGCCCTGGCCGTGTTCGCCAACCCGGCCGGCCTGGGCCTGGGCCGGGGCGCGGAGCTCTACTACCTCTACAACCTGCAGTCGTCCTACTTCTGGCACAACCACGCGCTGGCGGCGTCCGCCGGCCCGCTGGGCGCGTTCTGGGAGCCGGGCAGCCGTTGGGGCGTCGCCCTGGGCGCGGGCAAGGGTGGCGTCTACTCGGGCCTGAGGGTGTCGCGTGACACGCTGACGCGCCTTGACCTAGGCGCGATGTGGCGGTTGGGCCGCTGGGTGTCGCTGGGCGCGGTCTGGAACGACCTGGGCCATGACTGGGGCACGGTGAGCGCGGGCGTGGGCGTGCGGCCGCTGGGCGACAGGCTGACGCTGACCGCGGACGTCCAGTCGACGAGCGTCGGCCGGCCCGGTGTCAGTCTTTCGCTGCCGGTGCTCGGGCTGGAGGTCGAGCCGGTGAACGGGCTGGCGCTGGCCGGCCACGTCCGGCCCGACGACTGGAGCTTCGGCGCGGGCGTGATGTTCGGGCTGGGCAACGCCGGCCTGGGCGGCGCCTGGAGCCGGGTCGGCGGCCGGGACCAGGCCGGGCTGGCGTTGCGGCTCGGCCAGGACCGGCGGCGCGGGCTGTTGCCGCGGCCGCGGCGCTACCTTGACATGCGCCTCGGCGGGCAGGTGAGCGACACCAGGCCCGGGTTCAGTCTTACCGGTTCCGGTCCGACCCGCACGACCTGGGACCTCCTGGACCTGGTGAACCGGGCGACGCGCGACCGGCAGGTCCGGGCGATCCTCGTGCGGCTGGACGAGCCGCAGATGAGCCTGGCGCACGCCCAGGAGTTGCGCGCCGCGCTCCAGCAGTTCCGGGCCGACGGCCGCAAGGTGGTGGCATACAGCCAGTCCTACGGCATGGGCAGCTACTACGTGGCGTCGGTCGCGGACAAGGTTATCGTTCACCCGATGGGCGGGGTGGTGATACCGGGCGTGTCGGCCACGACGATGTTCCTGAAGGGCACGCTGGAGAAGCTGGGCATCGTGTTCGAACCGACCCGGCACGGCAAGTACAAGAGCGCGGTCGAGATGTTCTCCGAGGATTCGCTGACGCCCGCGAACCGCGAGCAAATGCAGGCGCTGGTGGACGCGGCGTACGAGGAGTTCTGCTCCGGCGTCGCGTCGGGCCGGGGCTGCTCGCGCGGGCGCGTGGACACGCTGGTGGACATTGGTATCTACCGGGCCGGCGAGGCGCGGGCCGCGGGCCTGGTCGACACCTGCTGCTACGACGACGAACTGGACAGCATCGTCCGGCGCGAGTTCCGGGGACTGGGGCGGCTGGCCGAGAAGCAGCTGGCGGGCGTGACCGAGTTCCGCTACTCCTGGCAGGACCGGCCCCGGGTCGCCGTCGTCTACGCCTCGGGCGACATCGCGACCGGCGAGTCGCGCACCGATTTCCTGACAGGCGGCCAGACGATGGGCGCGAGCACCATCGTCCGGGCGCTGCGCAAGGCCCGGCAGGACAAGTCCGTCAAGGCGATCGTGCTGCGGGTGGACTCGCCGGGCGGGGACGGGTTCGCGTCCGACCTCATCTGGCGCGAGGTCGTGCTGGCCGGCCGGAAGAAGCCGGTCGCGGTTTCGATGGCCGGCGTCGCGGCGTCGGGCGGCTACTACATCTCCTGCCCGGCCGAGATGGTGTTCTGCCTGCCGGGCACGATTACCGGCTCGATCGGCGTGTTCAGCTACAAGTTCATGACCGAAGGGCTGTACGGCAAGCTCGGTATCAACCGCGAGACGGTCAAGCGCGGCGCGCACGCGGACATGTCCGACGCCCGGCTGATGACGCCGGAAGAGGACTCGATGATCCAGGCGGAGATCGACGCGTTCTACGACCAGTTCATCCGCAAGGTCGCCGAGGGCCGGGACCTGGCGGTCGAACAGGTGGACTCGGTCGGCCAGGGCCGGGTGTGGGCCGGCGCGGACGCGCTCAAGGCCGGGCTGGTGGATTCGCTGGGCGGGTTCATGGCCGCGGTCGAGTGGGCAAAGAAGAAGGCCGGGCTCAAGGAGTGCGATTACGTGTTCTACCCGGAGCCGAAGTCGGGGATGGGCGGAATGATGGAGCGGATGATGCAGGCTGCGCTTCCGGAGGTCAGGCTGTGGCGGTGAAGAGGAGAAGGGACAGAGGGATGAAGGGACAGCGGGACAGAGGGAGAAGTCCGAAATCCAAAACCCAAAATCCACAATCCTCCATCACGGTGGTCTGCCGGTGCGAGGAAGTCACTGAAGACGAGATTCGTTCGGCAATCAGGAACGGCCATCACTCGCTGGAGGAGGTCAAGCGGGTGCTGCGGACCGGGATGGGACACTGCCAGGGCCGCGGCTGCCTGAAACTCATCGCGCGGATGATACAGGAAGAGACCGGGATACCGGCCGCTACGCAGAAGCTGCCCAGGCCGCGCCCGCCGCTCAAGCCCCTGCCGCTGGGAATACTGGGGGCATGGAAAGACGAATGAGCCGCCGAGATACCAGATACCAGAGACCAGATACCGGAATTCAGAGAGCCAGAACGTGAGCCGGACTGCCGACACGGTCGTAATCGGCGCAGGGATAACCGGCGCCGCGACCGGCTACTACCTGGCGAAGCGCGGGCAGAAAGTCATCGTGCTCGAGCGGGACTTCCCGTGTTCCGGTTCGACCGGCCGGTGCATCGGCGGCATCCGGGCCCAGTTCACCCACGACCTGTCGATACGAGTGATGCTCGAGAGCGTGCGGATGTTCTCGAGCCTGGACGAGGAGTTCGGGCATTCCGTCGACTGGCACCAGGGCGGCTACCTGTTCCTGGCGTTCGACGAGGCGCGCAGGCAGGCGTTCCTCAAGGCGATTGACGTCCAGCGCAAGTATGGCCTCAGGGTCGACTACATCGACGCCGGCGACTGCGCGCGTATCGTGCCGGGCATGAACACCGAGGGCCTGCTGGGCGGGGCTTACTGCCCGACCGACGGCCAGGCCGACCCGTTCAAGGTGACCTACGGATACATCGCGGGCATCCGGCGCGCCGGGTCAGCGGTGCTGGTGAATACCGAGGTCAAGGCGATTGCCACCGCGAACGGCCGGGTGGTGTCGGTTACGACCAACTCGGGCGAGGAGATATTCGCGGGCAACGTGCTGGTCGCCGCCGGGCCGTGGGCCGAGGACGTCGGCAAGCTTGCGGGCGTTACCGTGCCGGTGAAGGCGGACCGGCACGAGTCGCTGGTGACCGAGGCGGTCGAGCGGATGTTCGACCCGATGCTGGTCGACTACCGGTCCGACGGCTGCTACTTCGTTCAGCACATCCGGACCGGGCACTTCATCGGCTGCTACACGCCTGCGCCGCTGGTGCCGGGACACGACGTCGAGTCGACCGAGGAGTTCCTGACCGAGATGCCGCGCCGGATGGTGCGGCTGGTACCGCGCATGGCGGGCATCAAGGTGTTGCGCCAGTGGGCCGGGTCGTACGAGATGAGCCCGGACGGCAACCCGCTCTGTGGACAGACCGAGGTTAAAGGGCTGTTCGTCGCGGGCGGGATGAGCGGGCACGGTTTCATGTTCGGGCCGGCGGTCGGCAGGCTGATGGCCGAACTCATCGACTGCGGCGAAACGTCCCTGCCGCTCGACCAGTTCAGCCTGAACCGCAGCTTCGGCACCGCCGAAGCGCTGAAGTAGTCCGGGCCGCGAAGAACGACCGGGACACAGAGAGTGCGGAAAGTCCAGGCGCGGATTCGGATTTCACCGCAGAGGCTCCCAGACACAAAGGGTTCGGACACGGAGCCGCGAGTTGAACCACGGAGAACACAGAGAGCACGTAGGGTTCAGACCAAGGAGATGGATGGGAGTACAAGATCCACCAAGAGCACCGAGGTCCGGGCTAATCCAAGAACGCCAGTCCAGAATGCAGCAGGCTATGCGCTGTCAGTCGTCAGCGGCAATCAGCGCGGCAGGACGATTTTCTGGATTCCGCCCTGGCCGTGGCGGACGAGGAAGT
>JAEAMF010000580.1_pt1 | contig 42223 bp, 36 predicted proteins | sample 8958721 | NCBI WGS metagenome assembly JAEAMF01 (sample SAMN16933255, study PRJNA681124) | bioreactor sludge metagenome | isolation source: anaerobic bioreactor treating anionic surfactant - SDBS | place: India: Bengaluru | collected 2019-02-28 | reverse complement strand
TGGATGTCTCAGACATCAATGGGAACGGCATCCCGGAGATCATTGTTTCGAGTTATGCCGGCCAGCAGGTCGATTCCTTTGTTGTTGAATTTCGCGATGGCAGGTTTGTGACGATCGCTTCCGGTCTCCCCTGGTTTCTGCGGGTGATCAACAACAGTTCGGGCGTTCCCGTTCTGCTGGGTCAGAGAAGGGGTATTGAAAATCCATTTGATACGCAGATCCATGAAATCGTCTGGCAGAGCGGAGAGTACCGCGAAGGAAAGAGGATGAGGATCCCACAGGGTCTTTCTGTATACGGATTGACCTTGGACAAGATCGGTTCAAGCGGAGCAGAGAGGATCATCGCCTTGAACGAATCCGATTATCTTTACATCTACGATCAGACGGACAAGCCTCTTTCCAAGATTGCGATCTTCGGCGGCAGCGATGAATTGATCTGGAAAAGCGACGATGTCTTCGGCGGCAGCAACACCATCATCGAACCTGTGAACAAATCGGCGGATAGCACAATGGAAATCCGCGAAAGCTATTTTATTAATCTCAGGATCCTGACCTACGACACCAACGGTGACGGAAAACGGGAAATCATTATCGTAAAGAACCTGTCTTCTGCCGGCCGCTTGATGCAGAATGTCAAACTTTTCACTTCTGCGGAGGTCTATAACCTGGAATGGGACGGTCTGGGCATGGTCGAAAACTGGCGGACAAGGAAAATCAACGGCTATGTTGCCGATTACCAGTTCAAAGACATCGACAACGATGGGGAAAATGAGATCGTTCTGGCGTTGGTTCTCTCCACCGTCGGTACCGTGAAAGACAGAAGCGTGATCGTCGCCTATGATCTCAGAGGCGAATAGAAGGTTGACAACCGTTTCCAACTGTTGTAGAGCTTCGTCGCCTGAAAAATCAGGGACAGGGGTAGCGAATCATGGCCCTGTTTGATGCACAAGATATCCTTCTAAACGGGCGGTGTAGCTCAGCCGGTTAGAGCATACGGCTCATATCCGTAGTGTCCGGGGTTCGATTCCCTGCACCGCCACCAATCCATGCAAAGGCCCGGTTCCTGACCGGGCCTTTGCACATCCGTCGCGGGAATAGCCATGATGGTTCAGCCTTTTCTGCCGCCTCGTTGGGCCAGAAGCCCTCACCTGCAGACCATCTTCGGAAGTCTTGGGTTCAGGATCTGGGGGAGAAACGAAATGGCGGCCATAGCGAAAGAGGTGATCATTGAGGCCGAAAACGGAGTCCGTCTTTTGGGTTATTTCTCCCAACAAACGTCGCAATCACCGCGGGGGCTCTTCATTCTGATTCACGGTTGGGAGGGAAGCTCGGATTCCACGTATATCCTTTCCACGGGACGGTTTTTTTTCCGGCGTGGATACGATGTCTTCCGACTGAACTTGAGGGACCACGGGAATAGCCACCACCTGAACCGGGAACTGTTCCATGGCGCACTGACAGAAGAAACGTCTCGGGCCGTCGAAGAAATTTCCGGGCTTCTGCCTTCGCGCCCCTCCTATCTGGTAGGGTTTTCCCTGGGAGGCAATTTTGCGCTCCGAATCGCACTCCGTCAAGCGGCCTTGCCGATACGAAACCTCCGACGGATCTTCGCCGTCAGTCCCGCTTTGGATCCGCTGCAATCCACCTTGGCCATCGACAGAAGCCTTCCCGTCTATCGCGCCTATTTTCTGGCCAAGTGGAAGCGATCGCTCCGGCGGAAACAGGCCTGTTTCCCGGACCTGTACCGTTTTGATGACATCCTTCACCAAAAGACATGCATGGCGATGACCGAGGCCATCATGCCATGGTACCCTGAATTTTCAGACTATCGAGATTACTTCAGCCGCTACACGCTGACCGGCAAGGCGCTTGCTTCTCTCGCCTTTCCTGTGACGATTTTTGTCTCGGCGGACGACCCGGTTGTTCCGGTAGAACATTTTCATGAGCTGCCGCCGAACCCTTACCTGAAGGTCTCCATCCAGAGGTTCGGCGGACATTGCGGCTTCCTGGACCCTTTTCCCCGTGGATGCTGGTATGAAAGGAAAATCGAGGAGATCATCGGGCAAGGAGATGAAGGGTGACGGAAATGGCGCATGAGCCGGCACTTTTGTCGGACCGCATCGGCTTTCCGGATACCGTCATCCGGAAGCTGGGCACACAAGCCTCTGATTTTCAAAAAACCTTCCTCGACATCCTGCACGAAGGAAGAATGACCCATCACCATCGCGCGGCCGGCGTTCTGTTGCCGCTTCTTTTTCGTGAAACTGCCTCCAGCGAGAGGGGCGAATTCGTCTTTCAGTTGATCAAGCGTTCATCCTGTGTCCCCCAACCGGGTGATTTGAGCATTCCCGGCGGGATGTTGCACCCCCTTCTGGACCGCTTTTTGAGACTTTTTCTGATCCTTGCTCCTTCCAGGATTCTTCGCGGAAAGGCGCGGACATACGCACTTCGGCAAAAATCATGTTCCTTCAGAATCATCACCCTTTTCCTGACAAATGCCCTTCGTGAGTCATGGGAAGAAATTCGCCTCTGCCCGAACCGGGTCCGCTTCCTGGGGCCGCTTCCCACCTACAGACTGACCCTTTTCAGGCGGACCATTTTCCCGTTGGTCGGGTTTGTCGAAAATCCCGGTTTGCCGCGACCGAACCGTGAGGTGGAAAAGATTGTCGAGCTGCCGCTGTCCGCCTTTTTCCAACGGGACCGGTTCGGTTGTTACCAAATCGAAGCCGACCATTCGGCCGAACAAACGGCTTTGCAATACCCTTGCCTGATCCATACGGACTCAGACGGCAGGGAAGAGGTTCTTTGGGGGGCTACGTTTCACATTATCGTCGGATTCTTGAACATCGTCCTGGATTACCGCATGCCGGAATGGATCCATGGACGCGTCATCATAAAAAAAATCCGGAGTGATTATATGACCGGGCGTCCCGTGTAACGGAAATCAACCGGGGATCCCTTCTCCGGATGACCTTTTTCGGATGACCTTTTTCTTGACAGAAATCAGCTATAATGTTTAGTATGCTTTGTTTTCAAACAGGGCTTTTCATCCCATGCCAAATCACACGGCATGAGGACCCCGGATGGATTTTCATAAGAAAATGAATATTCTGGACGATTGGAAAAAACAATACCCCGAGAAATTCGCCGAGGAGGATGCGGTTTTTTCTAAGATCCGCCGTGGGGATCACATTTTTGTCGCTTCCGGCTGCGGGGAACCTCAATATCTGATCCGGGCGTTGGTAAATTATGTGGACTCCCACCCCAAGGCCTTTTTTGACACGGAAATCATTCATGTCTATTCTTTTGGGATCGCTCCGTACACGGACCCCAAATTCAAACGGAATTTTCGCCACAACTCCTTTTTTGTAGGCAACAACACCCGCGACTCCGTCAATCAGGGACTGGCCGATTACACACCGGTTTCTCTTTCCGAGGTCCCCAAGCTGATTCGAAACGGATCTGTTCAAATCGATGTTGCTCTCGTTCACACCTCTCTTCCGGATCAGCACGGCTACCTGAGCCTTGGAATCAGCGTGGATATGGTAAAGACGGCCGCGGATCATGCGTCCGTGATCATCGCCCAAGTCAACGCCAACATGCCCCGCATTCATGGAGACGGTTTCATCCACATTAAAGACGTCGATTTTATCATCCCGCATGACGAACCTCTTCTGGAAATCCCCGGAATCGAGCTCAACGAGGCAACGCAACGGATCGGGAATTACGTCTCCCGCCTGGTCCAAGACGGAGACACCATTCAGGTTGGATTCGGGGGTCTCCCGAATGCCGTCATGGCCAACCTCTTCGAAAAGAAACATCTCGGCGTTCACACGGAGCTGCTCAGCGACGGCCTTGTGGAACTGATGAAGGCCGGGGTAATCGACAACTCCCAGAAAAGCCTCAATCCGGGTTGCGCCGTTGCCGCCTTTTCCATGGGGAACAAGTCCACCTATGAATATCTCAACGACAACCCCTCCATCCTGTTTCGCACCATCGACTACACGAACAACCCGCTGAACATCGCCCGTCAAAAAAACATGGTCGCCATCAACAGTGCGCTGGAGATCGACCTGACCGGCCAAGCCACGTCGGATTCGATCGGAGGCATGTTTTACAGCGGTGTGGGGGGGCATCAGGATTTCATGCGCGGCGCCGTCCTGGCCGAGGGCGGCAGGACCATCCTGGCGATCAAATCAACGGCACACAACGACGCCATGTCCAGGATCGTTCCTTCCCTGCAGGAATCGGCCGGAATCAATTTGAATCGAGCGGATGTCCGTTACGTGGTCACGGAATACGGCATCGCCTACCTCCACGGGAAAAATATTCGGGAGAGGGCGATGTCGCTGATTTCCATCGCCCATCCGAAATTCCGTCCCTGGCTCATTGAAGAGGCCAAGAAACGGGGGATCATTTTCCGGGACCAGGCCTTCATCCCCGGAAAACAGGGAGAGTACCCGGAGAACCTTGAAACCCACCGGACCACCAAAACGGGTCTTCAGCTTTTCTTCAGGCCGGTCAAGATCAGCGACGAGCCGCTTCTGAAGGACTTCTTCTATTCGCTCTCGGATCGGAGCCTGAACCGCCGTTTTCTTTCCAAGCGAAAAGATATGCCGCATGAACGTCTTCAAGACTTCGTGGTGATCGATTACACCCGAGAAGTTGTCATTCTGGCAATCATCGGACCGGCGGAAAACGAACAGATTGTCGGTGTGGGTCAATTCGGCATCGATGAAAAATCCCATTCGGCGGAGGTCGCCTTTGCCGTCCGCGACGATCAGCAGAACCAGGGCATCGGTCAGGAAATGCTTTCCTACCTTACGTATCTCGCCAAAAAGGAGGGCCTCCTGGGATTCACCGCAGAAGTGCTGGTGGACAACAAGCCCATGCTGCATGTCTTCGAGAAAGGCGGCTTCGATCTCAAGAAAAAGCACGATGCCGGCGTGTATGAATTGAAAATGGCCTTTCGAGGATAAACCGACGGATCACCGGAAGCAGAAAGGTAAGAGCGATGGATAAATGGGTGGTGACATCCCTGCGCCCGAGTGCAGGCAAAACGAGCGTCATCATCGGCATTGCGAAGGCCCTAAACCGGAAGATCGGCTATATCAAACCGTTTGGGGAGAGATTCCTGTACCGAAAGAAGAGGCTGTGGGATTATGACGCCGCCTTGGTCACAAACCTTTTCGGGCTGGACGAAAATCCGGAGGACATGAGCATCGGTTTTCACCATTCCAAGCTTCTTTACATGCTGGATGAAGCGACCACCCGTGAAAAGCTTTATGAACTTTTGGACAGTGTCAGTCAGGGAAAGGAACTTTTCTTCGTAGAATGCGGGAAGGACATCACCTACGGCACTTCCGTTCACCTGGACGCACTGTCGGTTGCCGGAATGCTGAACGCTCAAATGATCGTCGTCGTGAGCGGCGAAGAGGATACGGTTCTCGATGACGTCCTTTTTCTGCAAAAATACATCTCTCTTGGAAACGTCCGGTGCAGGGGAATCATTATCAATAAAGTGGCCAATCTCGACGATTTTTGTGAAACACGGCTAACGAAGATCCGGCAGCATGGCGTGGAAATCTTGGGAGTGATCCCCTATTTCAAGGAGCTTTCGTGCTTTTCGGTCGGGTATCTGGCCGACCGTTTGTTTGCAAAAGTCATCACCGGGGAAGCTTATGCGAACCGGCTCATCCATCACATTTTCGTCGGTTCCATGTCCGCGGCCGCAGCCCTCGAAAACCCGCTTTTCCGGACGGAGAACAAGGCGGTCATCACCAGCGGCAACCGGAGCGACATGATCACCGCCGCGCTGGAAAGCCGGGCAGCCGTCGTGATTCTGACCGATAACATTTCGCCGCAGGAGGACCTGATCAAGAAGGCGATGAGATTGGAGATCCCCCTTCTGCTGGTCACCGCCGACACCTATGAAATCGCGAAACAGATCGAAGGAATGGAATCGCTGCCGACAAAGGACGATCAAGCAAAAATCGGACGGATCGAACAGATGGTCCGCGCCCACGTCCGGCTCGAAGCTCTGACGTAACCGTGAGGAACAGATGAACCCGGAAGTCTTCCGTGAGTACGATGTGAGGGGGGTCGTGGACAAGGATCTGGACCCTGAATTCGTTTGCCGATTGGGACAGGCAATCGGTACCTATGCCGCAAGGCATGGCGTCAGGACGATGGCCTCGGGACGGGATTGCCGTATCAGTTCTGAATCCTATCAGGAGGCCGTGAATCGGGGGATCCGATCCGCGGGAGTGGATGTGATCGACATCGGCCTCTGTGCCACACCGATGCTTTACTTCGCGATCCGTCATTTGCGTACGGACGGCGGCGTGATGGTGACGGGAAGTCACAATCCTCCGAATTTCAACGGTTTCAAGATCTGCATCGGACCGGACACGATCTACGGGGAACAGATCCAGGAGCTTCGAAAAATCATCGAAAAAGGGGATTACGTCGACGGCGCCGGGAAATCATCCAAAACGGATGTTACGGGATTGTACCAAGAGTATCTCTTTCGCCATGTCAAGGTCAAGCCCGGCCATCGAATCGTCATCGACGGCGGCAACGGCGTCGGCGGATTTTTTGCACTTCCTCTGTTCAAATATTACGGATGCGTTGTCACCGACATATACTGCGATCCCGACGGTCGCTTTCCAAACCACTTTCCGGATCCCACCATCCCGGAAAATCTTCGCGAGTTGAAAGAGATTGTTCTTCGCGAAAAGGCGGAAGTCGGTATCGCTTACGACGGGGACGCCGATCGAATCGGCGTGATCACCGACCGCGGCGAGATCCTCTGGGGCGATCAGCTTCTGCTGCTATTCTCGCGGTTCATCCTGAAAGCGAATCCGGGTGCGGGGATCATCGGGGAGGTCAAATGCTCGCAGACCCTCTTCGATGACATCGTCGCCAACGGTGGGCGGGCCATCATGTGGAAGGCCGGCCATTCGTTGATCAAGGGAAAGATGAAAGAAGAAAAGGCCCTTCTGGCCGGTGAGATGAGCGGCCACATCTTCTTCGCGGACCGCTATTTCGGATTCGACGATGCGATTTATGCCTCGGTCCGACTATTGGAGATCCTTTCCGAATCCGGAAAAAGTCTGAGCGACCTGCTTGCCGATGTTCCCCGATCCTTCAGCACGCCCGAAATCCGCATTAACTGTCCGGACCGGATCAAATTCGACGTCGTGGAGGCCGTCCGGGAGCACTACAGGAAAACCCGCCGGATCATCGACATCGACGGCGTGCGGGTGCCCTTCGATCACGGATGGGGTCTTCTCCGGGCATCCAATACCCAGCCCGTCCTGGTCCTGCGCTTCGAGGCAACCGATGAAGAGCATCTTGCGTCGATTCGTAGAGATATCGAAGGCGTTCTAAATCGCGTTCTCAAATCGTTTGAATGATTTCTGCTCGGGTAGTTCCAGCCGGACGAATGATGGTCGGGGCGACAGGATTTGAACCTGTGACATCCTGCTCCCAAAGCAGGCGCGCTACCGGACTGCGCTACGCCCCGTGTTTCCGGGCCTCATGATCTCTGGGTTATCTTTTCTTTCAGCTTTGCAGCGGCCTGCGCCCGATGGCTCAGCCGGTTCTTCACCTCAGGGGAGAGTTCGGCGACCGTCATCCCCAAATCCGGAAGGAAAAAGATCGGGTCATATCCGAATCCGCCGCAACCGACAGGTTCCTCCGCAATAACCCCCCGCCAACATCCCTCAAAGGTTTCGCCGCACCCGTCCGTCGGGGAGTAGAGTGCGAGAACACAACGGAATTGGGCTCCCCTTTTTTCGGAAGGGACCTTCCTGAGCGTATGCAAGAGTTTTCGAATATTGCCGGCATCGTCTGCAGATTGACCGGCATATCTTGCCGAGCGAATTCCGGGCGCACCATCCAGCGCATCGACCTCAAGTCCCGAATCGTCGGCCAGTGCAATTTCTCCTGTGGCCTCCGCTACCGTTTTGGCCTTGATCAGCGCGTTTTCCAGAAAACTGATTCCATTCTCGACGATCTGGGGGATATGGGGATACTCTTCCAACGATACAAGGCTGATGTCACTGTCTGCCAACATCGCCCTGATTTCATTTATTTTTCCGTGATTTCTGGATGCAAATACAATCTTTTTCAGATATTCGGACCTCTTTTTTCTTTGATCTACCCCTGCATCCGGAACCGTGTATGGGTCAACATTGTCCATCCTTCATTGCAGGGGAACTATGGCGTCTTGCGGAAATAATCCTGAAGACCCCTCAACAGGGCGCGAACTGCAACTCTTTGCGTCTCTTGCTCAATCACTTTTTTCCGATCGTCCGGATGGGTGGCAAATGCCATTTCAACGACCACGCCGGGAATTTTTACGCCTTCCAGCAAAGGATTCGGCGCTTCGCGCAGCCCCCGTCCCTTTCGGGGAAATACCGTCTCCAGAGCGGTCTTCATCATCTGCGCAAGCCGGACGGAGTCGTTAAGCGTTTTATTCCGGGCCATGTCATTCAGAATGGCTGCGCGATCCTCGCCTCCAGCGGCCTGCTGAAATCCGGGGAAATAAACCTCATATCCGGATGCCTTCTTCCCGAATCCGCCGTTGAAATGCAGACTGACGATACAGTCTGCTTGCGCCGCTCCTGCGGCCAAAATCCTCTCTGAGACCGACATCGATCTGTCTGCCGAACGGGTCAGCCGCAATTCAAGACCGGGAATTTTTTTTGCCTCATCGCGGAGCAGAAGGGCCACCTGGAGGGTCAGATCCTTTTCGCGCATCTTATCCGCAAGGACGCCGGTCTCCTCTCCCCCATGAGCGGGATCCAGAAGGACTACGCGAACATTCTTCTGCTGTGCCGCGAATCCCGTGATCGGGGCCATCCCCATCAGCAGAATGATCGGTATGAATATCCTGTATTTCAGGATCCTATCCATCATGAGTGTCATGGCCACCCTTTTATCTCAACAATGCCTGCGGTTCATACCGCATAGGCCGCCGGCTGTCAATTCGAATCGTCCGGACAAGAAGACTGTTTTTTCATCACGATCGTTACAACCTCTCGACGGAGATCACCTCCGGCAACTTCCTGATCACGGTGACGATCCTGTTAAACTGATTCAGGTCTGCGACATTGATTCCGAATTCGCATTGGGCCTGTCCATTCTGGGCTGTGTTGATCGCGGCATGGGTTATATTCACATCCAGAGAGGTGATCGCGGCGCTGATATCGGCAAGAGCCCCCTTCTTGTCATAGCAAATGATTCTCATTCGAACCGGATAATCTCTTTTTTCTCGGATGTCCCACTGGACATCGACAAGACGCTCGCTGTCCATGTCCCGCAGGCGTTTGCAGCGCATCGAATGAACCGTAATTCCCCGCCCGCGCGAAATGTAACCCATGATCTCATCGCCCGGGATCGGGTCACAGCATTTTCCGAACCTGACCATGATGTCGTCGATTCCGGTCAACGATATTCCGATCGGCGCCGATTTCCCGTTTTTTTTCTTTTTCCGCTCGGATGGGCCCTCTTTGGGAGATTCCTCTTCGGGAAGAAAATGATGCGCGACATGCTTCGCGGACAACCTGCCGAATCCGACGGATGCCATAAGATCTTCCAGGGAATCGAGATGGTACTCCTTGATCACGCCTTTCATTTCATCGGTCTTCGCAATCTGCCCGAACTTCAAATGGTGCCTTTTGAACTCCTTTTCCAGCAGATCTTTCCCCAAGGTTACGCTCTTTTTTCGTTCCTCGGTTTTGACCCAGTTGCGAATCTTCGCGATGGCGCGGGAGGTCACCACATATTTTAACCAATCCTTGCTGGGCTGATGGCCGGACTGTGTGATGATTTCAACCGTGTCTCCGTTTTTCAACTGGTATCTCAGCGGAACGATGTTCCGGTTCACCTTGGCGCCGATGCATTGATGGCCGATTTCCGTATGGATGCTGTAGGCGAAGTCGATCGGAGTCGCACCCTTCGGAAAGGACCTCACGTCGCCGTTCGGTGTAAACACATAGACCTCTTCGGGGAACAGGGCCACTTTCAGGTTGGACATGAATTCTCGTGGATTTTTGATCTCCTGCTGTGCATCCAGCAGATCCCGAAGGAGCTTGATCTGATCGTCATCGGCAGAGAAGGCGCCGCCCTCCTTGTATCGCCAGTGCGCCGCAATCCCCTCCTCCGCCCATTCATGCATCGGACGAGTCCGGATCTGAATCTCCACGCGTTCCCCATAGGGCCCGATCACCGTTGTATGGAGTGACTGATAATGATTTGCCTTCGGCATCGCGATATAATCCTTGAATCTTCCGGGAACGGGCACCCAAAGGGCATGAACCATACTCAGCGCTTCGTAGCAGTCCCTTTCCTTGTCCGAATCGAGAATGATCCTGAAGGCCGTCAGATCGTAGACTTCGTCAAAATCGATGCGCTGATCCTTCATCTTTTTGTATATGCTGTAAAAATGTTTGGCCCTCCCTTCCACTTCCCCGGCAATTCCAAAGCGGACCATTTCCCGCTGGATGATTCCCTTGACCTCCTCGGCGTACTGCGTGCGTTTTTTCTGCTTCTTCGCGATCCTTTTGGCCAGTTCATTGTACGCATCAAAATCGAGGTATCGGAAAGCCAGGTCTTCCAGCTCCGTCTTCATCCAGTTGATCCCCAAACGGTTTGCCAGCGGCGCGTACAGTTCCAAGGTTTCTTTGGAGATATACCGCTGGCGATCCGGGGTTTGAAATTCGAGGGTTCTCATGTTGTGGATTCTATCGGCCAGACGAACCAGAAGTATTCGGATGTCTGAAGACATCGCGAGGATCATCTTTCGAAAGTTTTCCGCTTGACGTTCCTCTTGATTTCCCAGTGTGATCTTGCTGATTTTGGTCAATCCCTCCACCAGAAACGCCACTTCCCTGCCAAAGCCTTCTTCGATCTCCTCGAGCGTGGTCAGGGTGTCTTCGACGGTATCGTGCAGAAGCCCCGTTACGAGAGTGGCCGCATCCAGCTTCATATCCGCCAGGATACCGCACACCTCCATCGGATGCGTCAGATAGGGTTCGCCGGAGAGCCGGATCTGTCCCTGATGAACGGATGCGGAAAAGATATATGCCTTTTCGATCATCTCGATTTCAGCGGCGGGAAGATAAGACTGAACCTTGTCCAGTATGTCGTTGATGCGGAGCATATGCACCGTCGCGCTTCAGAAATTCAAGACCCAAAAGCCGTGTTTTATCCTTCGATCTTTCCGGCCTCCCGGATGCCGGTCGATAAAAATGGTGCAACATCGGAAACCGGCAGAATGGTGATCTCTCCGGTGCGCCGGTTCTTGATTTCCATTTTCCCCTCGGCCAGTCTCTTGGGACCGACCGTCACTCGATAAGGGATCCCGATCAGATCGGCATCTTTGAACTTGACCCCGGCCCTCTCATCGCGATCGTCCAGAATCGTTTCCACATCCGTTTCCGACAAGGTACGGTACAGTCCCTCCGCGGCGTCGGACAGTGACGGCTCATTGATGTTCACCGGGGTAATGATCACTTCATAAGGGGCCAGCGGCAGCGGCCAGACAATCCCGTCCGCGTCGTGGTTTTGTTCAATTGCCGCCGCTACGGTTCTTCCGATGCCGATTCCGTAGCAGCCCATCACCATGGTCTTTTCTTTTCCGTCTCGGTCCAGAAACACCGCCCTCATCGATCGGCTGTACTTGGTCCCCAATTTAAAGACATGTCCGACCTCAATGCCGCGTGCAAATTTTATCTCTCCCCCACAGCGCGGGCAGGGATCGGACTCACGGATCATGCGCAGATCGGCATAGTCTCCAATCCTAAAGTCGCGCCCCGGTTTCACGTGGCGGATGTGATAATCTTCCCGGTTGGCCCCCATGACGCAATCGTTCATTCCGATTAACGAATAATCGGCCAATATCCTGCTCCGTATGCCCACGGCCCCTGCAAATCCGCGCGGAGAACCGGTCACCTTTCGGATCATTTCCTCATCGGCCAGTTCCAGGGATGCGCAACCGAGGAAGTTTCTGACCTTGACCTCATTGACCTCATGGTCTCCTCGAATCAGTACGGCAACGGCCGTTCCATCCGCCGAAAAGATCAGGGTTTTGACCACGGCATCCGGCGTGACATTTAAAAAACGACATACCTCCTCAATCGTTCTGGTATTCGGGGTGTGGACCTCTTCCATCGGAAGATTTTTGATGTCTGCATCCTCGATCTTTGGCCTGGCGATCTCGGCCTTTTCCAGGTTTGCCGCATAGTCGCAGCGTCCGCAGTAACAGACGGCGTCCTCGCCGGAATCGGCCATGACCATGAACTCATGAGAAAAACTGCCGCCGATGCTTCCCGAATCAGCCTCCACGGAACGAAAACGGAGACCGCAGCGGGTAAAGATCCGCTGATACGCCTCGAACATCTTCCTGTAACTTTTTTCCGCCCCGGCCTCGTCCATATCGAAACTGTAGGCATCCTTCATGCCGAATTCCCGGCAGCGCATCACACCGAACCGCGGCCGAATCTCGTCACGGAATTTCGTCTGAATTTGATAGAGGTTCCGGGGAAGCTGACGGTAGGTTTTAATGTCGTTTCGAACCAGATCGGTGATCACTTCCTCATGTGTCGGGCCGAGGCAGCACTCCCGGTCATGGCGATCCCGGAATCGAAGCAGTTCTTTTCCGTAATGAACCCAGCGACCGGACTCCTGCCAGAGTTCGGCGGGTTGAACCATCGGCAAAAAAAGCTCCTGGGCCCCCGAACGGTTCATCTCCTCCCGCACGATCTGTTCAAACTTTCGGATGACGCGGTAGCCCAGGGGAAGGTAGGAGTATACCCCGCTGGTCAGTTTTCTCATCAGACCCGCCCGGATCATCAGCTGGTGGCTGATCAGTTCCGCATCTGAAGGAACCTCTCTTCCCGTGGGCAGGAACATCTCCGAATATCGCATGAACCCTCCTTTTTTAAGAACCGTCCTTCCCGCTAAAATCCTTTTCCATATTCCGGATCTCTTTCAAAAGGACCGGCACGAACTCTTCCTCCCGGATCTTACGGATAATCTTGCCCCGCTTGAACAGCATTCCGACTTTCTTCCCTCCGGCAATGCCGATGTCCGCTTCGGCGGCCTCTCCGGGCCCGTTCACGACGCAGCCCATGAGCGCAATCTTCAGGGGGATCTTCACATCCCGCAGCTCCCGTTCCACTTGATCGACAAGACCGGCCAGATCAATCTCGCAGCGGCCGCAGGTTGGGCAGGATACGATATCCGGTCCTTTTTTTCGGATATTCAGCGCCCGCAGAATGCCGTAAGCCAAATCGACCTCGGGGATCGGATTTCCGGTCACCGAAACCCGGATCGTATCTCCGATTCCCTCATATAGCAGTGTCCCGATCCCGATGGAGGATTTGATGGCCGAGTGGATCAGTGTTCCGGCCTCCGTGACACCGAGATGGAGCGGATACTCCGTCTTTGCCGAAACGGCTCTGTACGCTTCAATGGTCGTGGGCACGTCCGACGACTTCAAGGATAGCTTGATCAAGCCGAAGTCCATCTCCTCGAGGAGGCGGATGTTCTTGAGGGCGCTTTCCACCATGGCCTCTGCCGTGGGTCCGCCGTGGCGTGCAAGAATCTCTTTCTCGAGGGAACCCGCATTGATTCCGATCCGTATGACCTTTCGGTTTTCTCTGGCCGTGGCAACGATCCGCCGAATGCCCTCCGGCGGTATATTGCCCGGGTTGATGCGAATTCCATCCGCACCCGCATTCATGGCCTGAAGGGCCAGCGAATACTGGAAATGGATATCGGCAATCAGGGGGATATGGATTCTGGAACGAATATCCTGTATGGCTTTTGCGGCCGCCTCATCGGGTACGGCAACGCGAACAATTTCACATCCGGCTTCCTCCAACTCTTTGATCTGCGCGACCGTCGCGTTGCTGTCGCGTGTGTCGCTGGAGGTCATGGACTGTACCGCAACCGGCGCATTCCCGCCGATCCTTACACCCCCAAGATCAATGGTTTTGGTTCTTCTTCGGATCTCCGGACTCAATGGCTAACCCCGCCGCTTTGACATCGTTCCGCCGTCCCGCACATCGGAGGCAACAAATCCATGGGTGCTTATGTATAACATGAAGGGATCTGCACGATCAATGGCGAATATCCCGCGGATGGAAGAAGGCATAGGGACTTACACATAGGGTGGAAGCATTGCTTCAGGCAGGTTGTCGTTTTCATGGTGTGCTCGAATGGACGCCCTATCGACCGCGCCAGCAGTAGAGGCACAGTTGTTCTTCCGGCAGCCCGATGGCCGAAATCATGTCCTGAAGATGAATGTACTTGAGGGACGTTACGTTGAGGTCCAGCCGGATCCACTCGACCATCCTACGGTAACGTTCGGAATGGTGATCCAGGTATTCGTCGATGTGGCCTGGGGTCTCCCCTTCAAGGGCGCGTATGGCCCTGTGGGAAGCCAGCTCGGCTGTCGTTCTCGTCGAATAAGAAAATTTGCAGGGGAACATCAGCGGCGGACAGGCCGGTCGGATGTGGATCTCCTTTGCCCCGTTGTCCCACAATTTTCGGATTGTGTAATTCTTCAACTGAGTTCCCCGGACAATCGAGTCATCGCACACCACCATCCGACCTCCGCGGATCACATCCCGGATGGCGCAGAGTTTCATGGTTGCCACCAAGTCACGAATATCCTTGGACGGCGGCGTATAGCTTCTCCCATAGCCCGGCGTGTATTTGATCAGCGGGCGGCGGTAGGGAAGGCCGGACTCCATGGCATAACCGATGGCATGACCGACACCCGAATCGGGAACGCCCGCAACGAAATCGGCGTCGACTCGATCTCCGCGGGCCATGGCTCTGCCGCATTGCTCGCGGGCGTTTTCGACACTGATCCCCTCATAGACGGCGGACGGATCGCCGGTGTATATCCAGAGAAAGGCGCAAACATGCTTTTCCTCTCCTGCCGCGCGTTCGGTATGAATCCCTTCATGGTCCAAGCGGACAATCTCCGCAGGTCCGAGGAAGCGGTTTAATTCATATCCGAGATTGGGAAAGGCGCTTGATTCTGTTGCGACCGCGTATGAAACTCCCTGCCCGGCCGGGGAGACCTCTTTTCCGATCGCCAGCGGAAAACGTCCGAAACGGTCGCGCGCAACGTAAATCCCCTCCCGGGCCATCAGCACAAGGCAAATGGATCCTTCGACAGCCTGCTGCATTCGTTCGATGCCGTCCACGATGGTTTTACCCCGTCCGATCAGTTTCGCGACCAGTTCGACATGGTTGATGCCGCCGTCGGCCATTTCGCTGAAAGAGCCGCCTTCCTGGAGAAGCCTGCGCGTCAGCTCATCCTTGTTGGTGATCAATCCGACGGCAGCCAGCGCATAGGTTCCGAATTTCGACCGGATGATGAGGGGCTGCGGCGATTCGTCATCGATGGCTCCGATGCCGAAGCGGCCGTTCATTCCCTTGTAATCTTCAAAAAACCGGGATTTGAACTGCGCCTGGCTGATGCTGTGAATGGCGTGGCTGAATCCGTCGTCCCCGTAAACTGCGAGTCCCGCATTTTCGGTTCCGAGATGGGAGTGATAATCCGTCCCATAAAAAAGGGTCTTGGCACAATTCCCTTCCGATACTACACCGAAGATTCCACCCATCTTTTTCACCTGTTTGGGAATTCAGTCGTGAGAAGGATAAAACACTCTATGGTTTTTCCTTGCCGGATTTGTATTTTTCCTGCATCTTCTGATTAACGATCTCGGGGACCAACCCCTTGACGGACCCTCCCAGACTGGCGGCCTCGTTGATGATGGTTGAACTGGTATAAAACCATTTGTATCCGGTCATCAAAAAAACGGTTTCGACATCCCGATCCAGGCGTCGATTGATCAGTGCGAGCTGGAATTCATATTCGAAATCCGAAAGGGCCCGCAACCCCCGAAGAATCACACTTGCACCGACCCCCTTCACATATTCAACCAGCAAACCCTTGAAACAGTCCACCCGGACATTTTTGCAGTCCCGGATCACCTCCTCGATCATCTCAATTCTTTCTTCAACGGAAAAAAGGGACTTTTTGTTGGGATTGTACGCCACCAGCACGATCAGCTCATCAAAAATCCGGAGGCCGCGCTTGATGATGTCCACATGACCGTTGGTGATCGGATCAAATGATCCCGGATACACTGCAATCTTCTTCATAGAATCTTTCCTCGGTTTTGTTGGAAGACGTATTATGAATCTGCCGCCCTGAAAAAAGACAGCACCGTATCGCCGTATGTTCTCCGATCGATTTCGCTCATTTGCCCGATGTCTGTTTCCTCCGGACTTTCCCTTTTCGAATGTTGCACGATCATGATTCCATTCGGCGTCAACAAGCTCCCCCTGCTCATCCATTGGAAGAGACTCGATACCCATCCCCGATTGTACGGCGGATCGGCAAAGACAATATCGATGCCTACCCCCCTTTGACGGAGGACCGCCAGCCCCCGTTCAACGTCCTTTGCAACGACCTCCGCCCTCTCTCCGCATTCAAAACGAATCAGGTTCGTCCGGATCACTTCGATCAAGCGGCTATCCCTCTCCACAAAAAAAACAAAACGTGCGCCCCGGCTGATGGCCTCCAGTCCCACATTTCCGCTGCCGGCAAACAGATCGAGAAATGTTTTCCCTTCCACGGGATTCAGAATGTCAAACAGGGATTTTTTGATCCGATCGGAGGTCGGCCGAATGCGACATCCCGCAGGAAGGCGAATGGTCCTCCTCCTGGCATTCCCCCCGATAATTTTCATAAATGTTCGCGGATCAAAATTTCGGCTATCTGGACGGCGTTGAGTGCGGCCCCCTTGCGGATATTGTCTGCCACCACCCACATATTGATGCCGTTGGGAATCGACTCATCCTCGCGGATCCTTCCCACCAGCGTCTCGTCACGGCCTGCAGCGTCAATCGCCAGCGGATATCTCTTCTGTCGGGGATCATCCACTACACGAACCCCCGGCGCTTTCGACAGGAGGCGACGAACCTCATCGGGGGTGATCTTCTTCTCCGTCTCAATGTTGATCGATTCGGAGTGCGCATGAAAAACAGGCACGCGGACCGTTGTCGCCGTAACCGCAATCGAAGGATCGTTGAGGATTTTTTTGGTCTCGTTGACCATTTTCATCTCTTCCTTCGTATAGCCGTTGTCCATAAAGACGTCGATATGGGGAAGGCAGTTGAAAGCGATCCGGTGCGGATAGACCTTTGCGATCGGCTCTTCACCGTTTATCAGGGACTTTGTTTGCAATGAAAGCTCTTCGATCGCCTTTTTACCGGTACCGGACACGGCCTGGTAGGTGGAAACGACGATCCTCTTGATCCGAACCGCATCGTGAATCGGTTTGAGGGCCACGACCATCTGTATCGTCGAGCAGTTCGGATTCGCGATGATGCGGCGGTTTTTGTATTGTGAAATCGCCTCAGGATTCACCTCCGGCACGACGAGCGGAATCTCGGGGACCATACGGAAGGCGTTCGTATTATCAATCACGATGCACCCCGCTGCGGCGGCAACGGGCGCAAACTTTTCACTGATCCCTCCCCCTGCCGAGAAAAGACCGATTTCGATCCCGGCAAAGGCATTTTCATCCAGAAGCTGCACCGGGAGGGCCTTCCCCCGAAAGGCGAGCTCTTTCCCGACGGACCTTTCCGAGGCCAGCAGGATCAGCTTTGCGACCGGAAACCGGCGTTCCTCCAGGATCTTGATCATCTCATTGCCCACGGCCCCTGTGGCACCCACTACGGCAACGCTGTATCTTCTCATACACACCTCATCCCAAATTTTCTAAAACCTGTCTCAGGCGGACCGCCCTGTTTTTTTCTACAACCTGTTTTCCTGGCATTGCGTCTTTTTGCCCTGGATGTCCGCCCATATCTTTTTCCCCAGCCTGAAAAGCGCCCAAACCGGCCCGGACAGGCTGTATCCGAAGGCAAACGTAAAGAGCATGATTTGGGGCTCTGCCACAACAATCACCAGGATCACGACAATCATGACGAAGGACATAAAGGGCTTCCGCATGAAATAATTCAGATCCTTGAAACTGTAATACTTGATGCTGCTGGCCATGCAGAGCGCAACGGCGACGGTTCCCGCCATCATCAGTACATGGAGGAATCGTCCCTCGCCTCCAAGATAATAAAAAATCAGCACACCGGTGGCGACGACAGCGGCACCGCCGGGTATCGGCAAACCGTTGAAGAACCGACTGTCGACCACGCCGATCTGCACATTGAACCGGGCCAGACGGAGTGCTCCGCAAACGACGAACAGAAACGCGGCAAGCCATCCCCATTTTCCATAGGACATCAGAGACCAGTTGTAGAGGAGAACGGCCGGTGCGACGCCGAAGGTTACCAGATCGCAAAGAGAATCATACTCCGCCCCGAATTTGCTGGTCGTATGGGTCAGGCGGGCGATACGTCCGTCCATGCCGTCCAGAACGACCGCGATAAGGAGCGTTATCGCCGCGACTTCATACATCTCTTTCATGGCCGCAATCGCCGAATAAAAACCGCAAAAAAGATTGGCCGTGGTCACAAGATTCGGGAGGACATAGATTCCTTTCTTCATGCGGTCCCTTCTCAACGAACCCGATCTGTTCATATCAATTCTCCTATCGGCGTTTCACCTGCTCGAACCCTGTCTCCCACCTCGACCAGGATGGCGGAACCGAGCGGCAGAAAAACCTCCAAGCGTGAACCGAAACGGATCAGACCGAATCGATCCCCTTTTCGCACTTGCATGCCTTCCCTCAGCCAACATACGATCCTCCGGGCAATCAGGCCGGCGATTTGAACGGTGATGATCTCCTTTCCGTCGTCCGTCTGAACCATAACCGTGTTTCTTTCGTTCAAGGCCGATGCCTTGTCCAGATTGGCCGAAAGGAATTTCCCCGGTCGGTAGCGGATGAACCGGACACGGCCCGAATAGGGAATCCGGTTGACGTGAACGTTAAAGACGTTCATGAATATACTGATTTTCAAACAGGTTTTCCCGGGTTGTTCCTCGCTGGCCGTCTCTTCGATTCGGATGACCTTGCCGTCCGCAGGGGAAATGACCAGATTCTCCTTTTCCGGCGTTTTTCGTTGTGGATTGCGGAAGAACCAGAGAACAAAAAGGGTCAAAAGCAGCAGTACCAGGCCCAATCCCCTGTATCCGGCCACAAGCGCCAGCAATGTCGCTCCGGCGAGAGGGAGGATCATGGGCAGTCCTTCGACGGCGATGAATTGATCGTGTTTCATAACGGATGCAATCTACCGCAAAATTAACCGGATGTCAATTCTGGCCTGTCCCTCGGCCTGTCTCTCCTGTCTGTTGAACCGTTGCTGCCTCTTGCGCCTGTAAAACGGCCTCCGACCCAATCCCGGGCGGCCGGAGGTATTTCGGCATGAAAGTCAGTGCATCGTCCCGGCGTCCCCCGGAACAATCACGGACACCGAGAAGGCCGACGGCGCCGGCGCGGACACGGTGTCTGGGGTCCCAGGCCGGAAGGCAGCGTGCCCGCGGGGATTCCCGAATACGGTCGCGGTAACGAACCGCTCCATCCCCGATACATTCGAAATCAGCTTCCGGAAGCTCCGAGATCCACTGTTCGATGTCGATCAACCGGTCCGGCGCAAGGCTTTCCGGAAGGCCATCCCGGCCCATCCGATACGACCCGACATAGACCTGGCCCCTGCGTGCGTCCAAAACCGGGCAGATCACATCCCGGTGCGGCAGCGCGTTCATGGCCAATGCCTCCAGCGTCGAAACCCCGACAATGGGTTTTGCGATGGCCAGGGCGATTCCCTTGGCCGTGCTTGCCCCCATTCTGACTCCCGTAAATGAACCCGGTCCAACGGTGCAGGCCAGCAGATCGATGTCCGAGATGCGAATCCCGGTCAGACCCAGAAGTTTGTCCAGCGCGGGCAACAGCACCTCGGCGTGGTGTTTTCCGGTACAGAGATCCATTTCGGCCACAAGGGTCTCTCCGTCCAACAAGGCCACCGCCACCGTATTCGTCGCACAATCCATCCCCAGCGTGATCATCTTTTTTATTCCGTAAATATCCTGATCAAATCGTTGACCCATGTAAGGTTGAGCCGTTCAATATCCATCATGAAGACAAAAATCATCAGCAAAATCAGCAGGACAAAACCGACCTGCTGGGCCATTTCGCGCCAGCGGACATTGATCTCGCGCCCTGTCAGAATTTCAATCCCATAAAACAACAGATGACCACCGTCCAAAACCGGGATGGGCAAGAGGTTCAGGATCGCCAGATTGATGCTCAACAACGCCATGAAGAGCAGAAAGTTGATCACCCCCTCTTTTGCCTGGGCTCCTGCGATCTGGGCGATCAGGATGGGTCCCCCGAGGGTTTTCGGGGAAACCACTCCCTGGAACATCTTGTATAGGCTGATGACGGTGAGTTTCATCACCTGCCAAGTCTGGCGTACCGCCTGGCCGACGGCCGAGAAAGGGTTGCGCCTTTCGATAAAGGTTCTCTGTGACGGGCTGATGCCGATCTTGAAGGATTCAACCTCTTCTCCGAAGAGGTTTTTGACTTTCATCGGGCGGGGAATTGCGGTCATCTCCAGGCCGGAACCAGCCCGGAGAATCCTGATCCGGAGGGGCCGTTCCCGACCGGCAGTGACAATTTCGGAGATTTCATCCCATTTGTGGACGGCCCTGTCGTTCAGGGCGACAATCGTGTCTCCTACCCTCAATCCGGCTTCCATCGCCGCGGAATCCGGTTGTACGAAACCGACTTCCGGCGCCAGCACGGGAAGCCCGACCATATTGACCCCGGTAAAGATCAGAAGCGCCAGCAACAGATTGAAGATGGGCCCAGCCGCCACAATGGAGATCCGTTTCCAAACCGACTGTTTCAGGAAGGATCTCCTGGCCTCGTCCTCCGGAAGTTCATCGTCGGGCGATTCTCCGAGGAGTTTCACGTAGCCGCCCAGCGGAATGAGCGATAGAAGATATTCCGTCTCCCCGACCTTCTTGGCAAGGATCCGCGGACCAAACCCGAGGGAAAACTTCAGAACGCCGACACCCGCCCTCTTGGCCATCAGAAAATGGCCGAACTCATGGGCGAAGATCAGGACCCCCAAAAGGATAATCACCGATACAATGCTGATTCCGATCAATTTTTCATTCCTTCAATCGTTCGTGCTGCCTCCCGCCTCGCCCAAAGGTCCGCCAGGAGGATCTCTTCGATGCCCGGATCGGTTTGAACGAGATGCTTGGAGAGAACTTCTTCCACCACAGGGACAATCCTGTCGAATTTGATTTTTTCTTCCAAAAAAGCCTCCACGGCTTCTTCGTTTGCGCCGCTGAGGACGGCCGGCAGCGTCCCGCCGGTCTTGACCGCCTGATAGGCCATCCGGATTGCCGGGAAACGATCCGGATCGGGGTTCAAAAAAGTCAGGGCACCAACCCGTCCCAGGTTGAGGAACGGCCCCTTCCCGACCAGCCGTTTCGGATAAGAAAGGGCGTAGGCGATGGGAAGCCGCATATCCGGGACGCCCATCTGGGCGATCACGCTCCCATCCTGGAACTCCACCAGGGAATGAACAACGCTTTGGGGGTGAATCAGCACGTCGATCGCCGTTTCCAAAATGCCGAACAGCCACCGGGCCTCGATGATTTCCAGCCCTTTGTTCATCATCGTCGCCGAGTCAATGGTGATTTTTTTCCCCATCGCCCAATTGGGGTGCCGCAGGGCCTGTGCGGGCGTCACTGCCGCCATTTCTTCCCTGGAGGCGTGGAGGAAAGGACCACCGGAAGCCGTCAGGATGATCCTTTTAACCTCTTCCGTCCGGGACCCCTCGATACACTGGAAAATCGCACTATGTTCCGAGTCCACCGGGAGAATCCTTACGCCCCTTTCGGCGGCACGGCGCAAAACGATCTTTCCGGCCATCACCAGGGTCTCCTTGTTGGCCAGCGCGATATCTTTTCCCGCTTCGATCGCCTTCAGGGTCGGAAGAAGACCGGCCGCACCGACCATGGCGGAGACGACCAGATCGGCATCCGACAGAATCGCCGTTTCCCGATATCCCTCCTCTCCAAACAGAACTTCCGTCCGGGATCCGGACCCCAAACGTTCGCGAAGCTTACCGGCATGGTCTTCGTCCACAACGGCCGCCAACCTCGGCCGGAACCTTTCAATTTGCTTCTCCAGCAAGGCGATGTTTCGTCCCGCCGCCAACGCCTTGACGCTGAAACGATGGGGATGTGCCGCAATGACATCCAGCGTACTGACACCGATCGAACCGGTTGAACCGAGTATGGAGATCCCCTTCATGAAAGCACGTATCCCTGATAATGGTAAACCAATGGGACAATGAACATCAGGCAGTCCAGCCGGTCCAGGATCCCGCCGTGACCGGGCAGCAGCATCCCGGAATCCTTGACGCCGGCCCCCCTCTTTAGGGCAGACTCACACAGATCCCCGAGCTGGCCGGCGATGCTTCCCACCAGCCCCAGAAGGACGACATGAACCACCGGCACTGCGGGGAAAAAGAAAAAACGGAAGAGGAGACAACCGGCAATGCTCCCGGCGATCAAACCCAATGTTCCCTCAACGGTCTTGCCCGGACTGACCTCCGCCAGCAGCTTTCTCTTTCCGAATTTTCGCCCGACATAGAATGCCGCTATGTCCCCGGAAAAAGCCAGAACCAGAATGAAAAAGACCCACAGAACGCCTGAAGGGGTTTGGCGGATCAGGATGAAATGGGCCATCAGCAGCGGAATGTAAAGAATCCCTAAAACGACGCGTCCGGCAGGGGCGATGTCGATCCCCGTTCTCCTCGCCCGAAGCAGGTTCAGCATCAGCGCAACCATGACGGAAAAGGTCAGGCAGGTCAACAGCAGCCGAAGGTTCCCGAAGAAGGCCGACAGAAGGATGAAAAGGGCGATAATCAGTGTTTCCGTCTTCTCCAGGGTAAAACCCTGTCGGAAGGACATCCGGTTGTATTCCTGCATGCCCATCAACGAAGCCAGAACGATCAGGATGGAAAAAAGGATTTCACCGCCGAATGCGATGATTCCAAAGAGGATCGGAACAGCGATGACCCCGGTCAGCCATCTTTTCATGTGGGGCGTCATTTCCCACCTCCTGTGAAACGCCGCGGGTTACACCGAGACATCCCGGATTGAATGGCGGCGCTCCCGTTGCAGGCACGGCATGGTTTCAGGATCGCCTGCCGATCTGATCGCTGGTCATTCCGAACCTCCGCTCGCGCTGCTGGTATTCGGCGATCGCCTTGAGGAGATCGGGTTCACGAAAATCAGGCCATAGGACATCGATAAAAAAGAATTCGGTGTAGGCCATCTGCCAGAGAAGAAAATTACTGATTCGATATTCCCCCCCCGTGCGGATCAGCAAATCCGGATCGGGCATCCCGGCGGTCTGCAGATAACGGCCCAAAAACTCCTTGGTTACATCAGGTGCGCTGATTCTACCCGCAAGCGCGTCATCGACCATACGTTTTGCCGCTTCCGTGATTTCGTCACGTCCGCCATAGCTCAGGGCTAAAGTTAAAATCATCCCCTCATTGTCCGCCGTCATCTCGATCGTTTCCCTGAGTTTCGCGAGCACGGAGGGGCCAAGGGCCTCCAGGTTGCCGATGGCCCTCAGTCGGATCCCCTTTTCCATCATCTTCCGGGATTCTTTCTCGAGGTATTTTCGAAGAAGGTCCATCAGCGCGTTGACTTCCGCCTTTGGGCGAAGCCAGTTTTCCGTGGAAAAGGCGTACAGCGTCAGGAAGCGGATGCCGATCCGGCGGCATGTGGTCACCACGGTGCGGACGGAATCGGCGCCCTTTCTGTGACCCGCGATTCTGCCCAGGGCATGGCGTTCGGCCCATCGCCCGTTGCCGTCCATAATGATGGCGATATGGTTTGGAAGCCTGGCCGGATCGATGTTTTCCATGATTTCCTTTTCAATGTGGCATGGGCGGCCACGGTTATGCGACTACCATATCCACGGCATTTTTTCAAGGCGGATGAAAAAACGGGGAGCCTTTCGGCTCCCCGTTTTCAATCCTGGTCCGGCAACGGGATTAAATCTCCATGATCTCCTTCTCTTTCGCCTTGAGAACCATATCGGTCTTTTCGATGAATCGATCGGTCAACTTCTGCACCTCCTCCTGGAGGGCATAAAGTTCGTCTTCGGAGATTTCGTTGTCCTTCTTCAGGGCCTTGAGTTGTTCGTTGGCGTCTCTTCGGGCATTGCGCTGTTTGACCTTTCCCTCTTCCGCCATCTTGCGGACAACCTTGACCAGTTCCCTGCGCCTCTCCTCCGTCAGCGCCGGAATCGCCAGACGGATCAATTTCCCGTCATTGGTGGGCATCAATCCCAGATCAGACCGCTGGATCGCTTTCTCGATGGCCCCGAGGACGGAACTGTCCCACGGGGAGATTACGATCAGACGACTTTCGGGAACGGACAGTGAAGCAAGCTGGTTCAATGGCGTCTGCGTACCGTAATATTCGACGCGGATGCCGTCCAGCAATGCCAGGGAGGCCCTTCCCGTCCTGACCTTGCTGAAGGATCTCTCCAGCGCCTGCAGGGCCTTCTCCATCCCTTCGCGAAGTTCCTCAAAGATCAGATCCTTCATCATTTCAGCCATGATTTCAGCCTCCGACCCTGGTTCCCACTTTTTCTCCGCAGACGACCCGCTTGATGTTTCCCGCCTTTTGGAGATTGAAGACGATCAGAGGCAGCTCGTTATCCCGACAGAGGGAAATGGCAGCTGCATCCATTACTTTAAGATTCTTCGTCAATACATCAGTATAACTTACTTTTTTGTACATGACTGCGTTTTTATTTTGAAGAGGATCCTTGTCATAAACGCCGTCCACTTTCGTCGCCTTCAGAAGGATATCCGCCTTGATTTCAACAGCGCGAAGGGTCGCCGCCGTATCGGTGGTAAAATAGGGATTGCCCGTTCCGGCCGCGAAGATCACCACACGACCCTTCTCGAGATGGCGTATCGCCCTTCTCTGAATGAACGGTTCGGCCACCTCTCTCATTTCGATGGCCGTCTGAACCCTGGTGGGGACACCCTCGCCTTCCAGTACGCTCTGCAGGGCCAGTCCGTTGATGACCGTGGCCAGCATTCCCATATAATCGGCGGAGACCCGGTCCATCCCCTTCTCGCTGGCAGCCATTCCCCGGAAGATGTTTCCGCCGCCGATCACGACACCGATCTGAACCCCGAGCGATGCCACCTCCCGAATCTCGGCTGCAATGCTGCACACCATCGCAGGATCAATGCCGAAGGCCTGCTTCCCCATGAGAGTCTCGCCGCTCAATTTCAGCAGAATCCTCTTATAGACGGGCCGGTCCGACATCCCTACCCCAGCTCCTCACCCAGTTGGAAACGTGCAAATCGTCTGACGATGATATTTTCACCCGTTTTCGCCATCATGTTGGTGACCAGGGTTCCGACCGAGATATCCGTATTCTTGATGAACTTCTGATTCAGAAGACAGACCTCTTCATAATACTTGTTCAGTTTGCCCTCGATGATTTTGTCCCAGATCTTTTCCGGTTTTTTCTCCGCGATCAGCTGGCTGCGATAGATCTCCTTCTCCCTCTCCAGATCGGCCGTTGGGATCTCCTCCGAACGGACATAGCGCGGATTCGACGCCGCGACATGCATTGCCAGATCTCTGGCCATGGCCTGAAAATCATCCGTCTTTGCAACGAAATCGGTTTCGCAGTTCACTTCAACCAAAACGCCGATCCTTCCTCCCATGTGGATGTAAGAGGCGATGGTGCCTTCCTTGGCCGCCTTGGAGGAACGTTTCGTGGCTGCCGACATTCCCTTTTTCCGAAGGTAGTCGATCGCTTTTTCCGGATTGCCGTTCTCAGCCTTCAGCGCCTCCTTGCAGTCCATCATCCCTGCGCCCGTTTTCAACCGTAATGCCTTCACCATCTCTGATGTGATATCCAATTTATTCCCCTCCCTCCGACGGATCTTTCACTTCGTCGGATTCCGAACCTTTGGTTTCGATGCTTTCCGGAACATCCAATTCTGCGCCGTCGGCTCCGGAAACCGCTGCAGAGGTCTGGCTCGCCTTATCGCTCTCCGCCTGAATTCTCTCCTCAAACCTCTTTTTCCCCTCCAGGACGGCATCCGCCATCTTTGCGGAAAAGAGTTTGATCGCCCGGATGGCATCGTCATTGCCGGGAATAATGTAGTCGATCAGATCGGGATCGCAGTTCGTGTCCACCATGGCGACAATCGGGATCCTCATTTTCCTGGCTTCGGTCACCGCGATCATCTCCCGCTTCGGATCAACGATGAAAATTCCCTTGGGAACGCCCTTGATGGCCCGGATCCCTCCCAAAACCTTGGTCAATTTTTCCCGATCCTTCTGCAGCCCCAAAATCTCTTTTTTGGGGAATGCCTTGATGCTGTCATCGGCAAACATCCGGTCGAGCTCATTCAAACGGTCGATGCTTTTCTTGATGGTCACGAAATTGGTCAACATCCCCCCCAGCCAGCGCTGATTGACGTAAGGCATGCCGCACCGTTCGGACTCCTCGCGGACCGACTCCTGGGATTGTTTCTTGGTGCCCACAAAAAGGACCTCGCCTCCCTGGGCGACCGTATCGACAACGAACTGATAGGCCGTCTGAAAAAGACCGACCGTCTGCTGGAGATCAATGATATAGATCCCGTTTCGCGCGCCGAAGATGTAGGGTTTCATTTTGGGGTTCCATTTGTTCGTCTGGTGACCGAAGTGGACCCCCGCCTCAAGCAGCAACTTCATTGAAATACTGGCCATACTGGACTCCTCTCTTTGGTTTTTACCTCCATCCCCATCCTCTTGAACGGAAACCGGTCTTTGGGACAGGCAACCTCCGTCAATCCGGGAATGTGCGATGTGGCGAGGCTGATAACATAAAGAATTCAAAGAATCAAGCGAAAATGGGGATTACGTATGATAGTGGGCATTGATCTTCACATAGTCAAATGACAGATCGGATGCACAGACGGTCCAGGATCGACATCCCATCCCCAAACGGAGACACACCCGGATTTCCGGGCGTTTCATGATCGCCGCAAGCTCTGCCTCTTGTCCGCCGACTCCCTTGCCGGCCATGTAAATCGGAACATCCTCCAGGAAAAGGGAAACCCGTTCTGTGGGAAGACCGATTCCGACCGACCCGGCGGCGGACACGACCCTTCCCCAATTCGGGTCCTCTCCGAAAAAAGCTGTCTTGACCAGGTTGGAATTGGCGACGGCATAGGCAATCCGCTGCGCCTCCCTGCGCGTTCGGGCCTCCGTTACCGTGATCTCGATCACCTTGGTCGCCCCCTCGCCGTCGCGGACCAGCCCCCGGGCGAGTTCGGCCAGCAGATCCGAAAGCAACTCACGAAACCGCGTCACGTTTGCCGAGCCCCGTCTCAGCAATGGATTCCCGGCAACGCCGTTGGAAAGGATCAGGGCCGTATCGTTCGTGCTCATACAGCCGTCCACGCTGATCGCGTTGAAGCTGCCCGCGATGGACCGCCGAAACACTTGATCCAGAAGGTTTGTTTCGATCGCGGCGTCGGTCATGACAAAGGCCAGCATGGTTGCCATATTCGGCTGAATCATCCCCGCCCCCTTGGCAATGCCGCACAGGGTGACCTCTTTACCGCCGATGGCCCCTTTCCTGACGGCGATTTTGGGAAACCGGTCCGTCGTCATAATGCCGGCCTCGGCATCGGGAATCCCGTCCTTGTGGAGTCCCGCTACCAGCCCCTTGATCCCCGTTTCGATTTTATGAACCGGCAGACGGTGCCCGATCACCCCCGTCGACGCCACCAAAACCAGATCGTCTGCAATGCCGAGCGCGGCGGAGGTGAAACGGGACATGGCGCGCGCATCCGCAAGGCCTTCCGGTCCGGTTGCGGCATTCGCAACGCCGCTGTTGGCGATCACAGCCTGCGCCGCTCCGGATCGAATTCTCTGCTGATCGAGAAGGACAGGGGCTGCCTTGAAGCAGTTCTTCGTAAACACCCCTGCCGCCGCCGCCGGACGGATCGAGAAGATCAGCGAAAGGTCCTTGCCGCCATCCGTCTTGATTCCCGTGTGAACACTGTTGGCCGTGAATCCGGGCACCCGATAATTTTCCGCAATCCGCATCGTCCCCTCCGAAGTGTGTCACACCGAACCGATTTCATCCGGCCCGGACGCCTACGCCCCGCAGCATTTTTTGTATTTTTTGCCGCTGCCGCAGGGACAGGGTTCATTTCTGCCGACTTTGGCCGTATCTCTTTTGATCGTCGTCGCCGCCGGGGTATCCTCCCCCCTGGACAGGATGTAATCCTGCCTCTGCTTCTCCTCAATCCGCTCCACCTCTTCCTCGCGCCGGATCTGCACGATGCAGAGCTTTTCCACGCTGTCCTGCTTGATGCGGCGGATCATGTCCATAAACATGTCATAGCCTTCTTTTTGATACTCCCGAACCGGATCCTTCTGACCGTATCCCCGCAAACCGATCCCCTCCTTGAGATGGTCCATCGCAAGGAGATGCTCCTTCCATTGCGTATCGATCGATTGCAGCATGATCACCTTCATCAGGTAATCCATCAGCGGCTTTCCATACTCAATCTCTTTTTGGCGCAGCAGCGCCTTTGCCCCGTCAACGATCCGTTCGCAAATGGCCTCCGGCCCGAGTTCCCGACCCGTCCGCTCCAGCTCCGACTTCAGCGTGAAATGCCTGGAAACCGCCTCATCCAGTCCTTTGAGATCCCACTCTTCCGGATGTCGTTTCTCATCGACATACTCCGGGAGCATCTCTTCGACCATCTCTTCGATCATCTCGTCCACATCGTCCCACAGCGCTTCACCCTTGAGGACCTTTTTTCGCTGTTCGTAAATCACCTGCCGCTGGCGGTTCATGACATCGTCATATTCCAGGAGATGCTTGCGGATATCAAAATTCTGCCCCTCGACTCGTTTCTGAGCATTTTCGATCGCCTTCGAGATCAGCCGATGCTCGATGGGTTGTCCCTCCTCCATACCGATCCGGTCCATGACGGCGGAGATCCGCTCCGCACCGAAGATCCTTAGCAGGTCGTCCTCCAGGGAGAGGTAAAAACGGGACGACCCCATGTCCCCCTGTCGGCCGGAACGCCCGCGAAGCTGGTTGTCGATCCGGCGGCTCTCGTGCCGCTCCGTTCCGAGGATGTGCAGGCCGCCGAGTTCGGCCACCCCTTCCCCCAGCTTGATATCCGTGCCGCGGCCGGCCATGTTGGTCGAAATGGTGACCTGGCCGGGCTGGCCGGCCTGAGCGACGATATCCGCCTCTTTCTCATGGTTCTTTGCATTCAATACGTGGTGTTTGACGCCCGCACGGGTCAGATATCTGCTGAGCAGCTCCGATTTTTCGATGGAAATGGTCCCCACGAGGACCGGCCGCCCGGCTTCATGAAGTTCCTTGATTTCGGCAATCACCGCCGCAAATTTTTCTTTTTCGGTCTTGTAGATGACATCCGGATGATCTTTACGGATCATCGGCATGTTGGTCGGAACGACCAGGACCTCCAGCTTGTAAATTTTCCCGAACTCCTCCGCCTCGGTGTCGGCCGTGCCGGTCATCCCCGCCAGTTTGGCGTACATCCGGAAATAATTCTGGAAGGTGATCGATGCCAGGGTCTGATTCTCCTGTTCGACCTTCACATGTTCCTTCGCCTCGAGGGCCTGATGGAGGCCGTCGCTGTACCGTCTCCCGGGCATGACCCTTCCGGTGAATTCATCCACGATGATGACCTTCCCCTCCTTCACGAGATAGTCGACATCGCGTTTGAAGAGGGTGTGCGCCCGAAGCGCTTGATTCACATGGTGGAGCAGGTCGATGTTCTGCGGTTCATAAAGATTCTTCACCTTCAGGTAGCCCTCGACCCTCGCCACCCCCTCCTCCGTGAGTGCGACGGTCCGGCTCTTCTCCTCGACCGTATAATCTTTATCCTTGCGCAGATTCGGGATCACCTGGTTGACCCGGTTGTATTTGTCGGTCGATTCCTCGGATGGGCCGGATATGATCAGCGGCGTCCTCGCTTCGTCGATGAGGATGCTGTCGACCTCATCCACGATGGCATAATGGAAGTCCCGCTGAACATAATCATCGAGGTTGAATTTCATGTTGTCGCGCAGATAATCGAAACCGAATTCATTGTTGGTCCCGTAGGTGATGTCGCTGTGATAGGCCGCGCGCCGTTCGTTGTCATCCATCCCGTGAACGATCACGCCGACGTTCATGCCGAGAAATTGGTAGATGGGACCCATCCATTCGGCGTCTCTTTTCGCCAGATAGTCATTAACCGTCACAAGATGAGCTCCCCTTCCCATCAGTGCGTTGAGGTATAGGGGCATCGTTGCGGCCAGGGTCTTCCCCTCGCCCGTTTTCATTTCAGCAATTTTCCCTTCATGAAGCACCAGACCGCCCAGGATCTGCACGTCAAAAGGCCTCATTTGGACCGTTCGCCGGGCAGCCTCACGAACGACGGCAAAAGCCTCGACCAGGATGTCATCAGGTTCGGCGCCGCCTTGCAACTGATTTCGAAAATAAGGGGTCTTCGACCTGAGCTCTTCATCCGTCATCGCGCTCACAGAAGGCTCCAGCCGGTTGATCTCATGGAGAATCAGGGAAAGGCGCTTCATTTCCCGGTCATTTTTGCTTCCAAACACCTTTTTCAGAATCAAGCCAAACATAAAATTCCTCAAAAAAAAACCGGCGCCATGACCGGTGGATGCATTCCTGAACGGGCGGAGATTTTGTTTCCCAGCTCGGGAAATTAATTCAGATATTTCCTTGGGTTGACTTCAACACCGTTCAACATCACCGCATAGTGAAGATGGGACCCGGTGCTCCGGCCCGTGTTCCCCACCTGGCCGATCCGGTCCCCCCTGCGGACCGTCGACCCGACGCGGACAGCCGTCCTCGAGAGGTGTCCATAAACGGTTGTCATCCCGTGCCCGTGGTGGATCCGGACCATCTGTCCCAGGTCATGCCTATAGCCAACCTCTGCAACGATCCCGTCCGCCGGGGCATGAACGGGCTGACCCGTTCGCGTGGCAATGTCGATCCCCTTATGAAATTCAGGCTCACTGCCGAATGGGGATAACCGCCTGCCAAATTCGGATGTCACCCATCCCGAAACGGGCCATGTGGAAGGGGTGGAGTCGAGAATCGATTTCTTCTGCTGGAGGTATGCAAGCAGGTCTGCAAAACTCTTTTCCCTCAGAGCGGCATCCTCCATCAGACGATCCACCTGGCGGCCGATCGCGGCAACCATCCCGCTGTCGTCCGCAACGATCTTCGATCGCAGGCGATTCTCCTCGCTGACCGGGCCGCCGATGCCGAGAAGCTGATCCCTGTCTTTGCCTACGACATGTTTTGCCATGATTCTGATCTTCTTATCGGCTTGTCTCAGTTCGTCCATTTTCACGGCAAACTGATCGACCTTGGAGGCCAGCACGTCGATTTGACGTCGCTGTTCCGCTGTTTGTTGTTTCAGCCGCTTCAGTTCGGCCTGTTCCCTCCGGATATGGATATAATCATACGAGAGATAGGTCATGAACAAGACCAGGCCCGTCACGGACAGGGCAATGCCCCAGATCAGCGTTCCGGACAAGCCGATTCTCTTTGCCGCTCTGTCTCTCTTTGGAAGAATCAGGAGTGTGTAGAAATTCTTCGGCATCAATGCCCCTATTTCCCGTCGGTCGGCAGATCGCAATGCAAAAGGCGATGGAAAAATATCATAATCTTTTTAAAAGTCAAGTATCGATTTTGTATCCGATTTTACCCTTTGATTTCATCCTATTTTTGTCTTGACTTTGAAGCGACGGTTACGCTAAAGAGCTCAAGCACATCGAATATCGTCCCTGGGGATCAGAAAGGAGCTTTCATGTCAAAATATGAAACAAAATCGATAAGAAATCTGGCTGTCATCGGACACGGGGGAACGGGAAAAACCTCCCTGTGCGAATCTTTTCTCCACCTGTCGGGCAAGACGGACCGCCCGGGGCGCGTGGACGACGGAACGTCCTCCATGGACTACGAACCGGAAGAGCAGAAGAGACACATCTCCATCAGTGCAGCCACAAGCAACATCGATTGGGACAAACACCGCATCAATATCATCGACACCCCGGGCGATTCCAATTTCACCTTTGACACGAAGAGTTGTCTCCGAATTGTGGATGGAACGGTGGTTCTTGTCGATGCCGTCGCCGGCGTCGAGTTCCAGACGGAAAAGGTCTGGGAGTATGCCGATGAATTCCATCTTCCCCGTCTGCTGTTTGTCAGCCGCATGGACCGTGAACGGGCGGACTTTGAAAAGGCGGTCGCAAGCATTCGGGATCGCCTCGGCAGAAAGGTCACCCTCTTCTCGCTGCCGATCGGAGCCGAAAACGGATTCAGCGGCGTCGTTGATCTGACCTCGATGAAAGCCTTTGCGTTCGACGAGCAGAAAAGAACGGAGAAAATCATCGACATCCCGGCCGATATGGCTGAAATCGTTCAAAAATACCGTGATATCCTGGTTGAAGATATCGCCGAGACCGATGACGAGTTGATGAACAAATACCTCGAAAACAGCGAACTGAGTCCGGAAGAGCTGCAAACCGGCTTACGCAAGGGTATTGTATCCGCTGCCCTGATCCCGGTGCTCTGCGGGTCGGCCCTGAAGAACCTCGGCATCCACCCTTTGCTGAACACGATTGTCCGCTACTTCCCCTCTCCCGAGGACATCGGCGCGGTCACCGGCACGAAACCCGGTACCGATGAGGTGGAAACCCGTTTGCCGGACGAATCGGCGCCTTTTTCAGCGCTGGTCTTCAAGACCATTGCGGATCCCTTTGCAGGTCGCCTCACCCTGTTTCGCGTCTATTCGGGCACGCTGAAGGCCGAACAGGGGCTCTACAATGCCTCCCGCAAACTCAATGAACGGATCGGAACCCTCTTTTTCCTGGAGGGAAAGGTCCAGAAACCGGTGGAGATGCTGATCCCCGGGGACATCGCGGCCATTGCCAAACTCAAAGAAACGGCGACCGGGGATACCCTGAGTTCCGAAAAGGCGCCGATCGTCTATCCCAAGTGTGAGGTGCCGCCGGCGATCATCTCCTTCGCGGTGGAGGCCAAGACGCGAGGAGATGAAGACAAACTGGTAACCTCCATCAACCGCCTGATTGACGAGGACCCCACCATCGTCTTCCACCGCGACGACCAGACCCGCGAGATGATCCTTTCAGGACTCGGTCAGATCCACATCGAGGTGACCGTAGAAAAGATGAAACGGAAGTTCGGACTCGAGGTCAATCTCAAGACCCCGAAGGTTCCCTACAAGGAAACCATCAAGGGCAAGACGACCGTCCAAGGACGTTACAAGAAACAGTCCGGGGGGCGCGGGCAGTTCGGAGACACCTGGCTGGATATTGAACCCCTCCCGCGGGGGGGTGGTTTCGAGTTCGTAGACAAGATCGTCGGCGGGGTCATTCCGCAGCAGTACCGTCCTGCCGTCGAGAAGGGAATCGTGGAGGCAATGGCGGAGGGTGTTCTTGCGGGATATCCGGTTGTCGATCTCCGCGTTTCTCTGACGGACGGGTCTTACCATACCGTCGATTCGTCGGAAATGGCCTTCAAGATCGCCGGCTCCCTCGGCTTCAAGAAGGGCGTCCTGGAATGTCAACCGACCCTGCTTGAACCGATTGTGAATATCATGATTGAAATTCCCGACGAATACATGGGGGACGTCATCGGCGATCTGAACAGCCGCCGGGGCAAGGTGCTCGGAATGGATTCGGTGGGTCATCACCAGATCATCAAGGGTCAGGTGCCGCTGGCGGAGATCCTCAAATACGCACCCGACCTTCGTTCGATGACCAGCGGCCGCGGAACCTTCACCTTCGAGCATTCCCATTACGAGGAGGTTCCCGCCTACATCGCGGAAAAGATCATCGCCGAATCCAAGAAAGACGGGGCATAAGATGGGATTCAGGGCCGTCGTCATTACGGTGAGCGACCGGGGCGCCCGCGGCGAGCGCGAAGACGGCAGCGGTCCGAAGATCGCCGGGATGCTGGATGCTGCGGGCATAGAGGTGATCCGCCGACAGATCATTCCCGACGAAAAAGCGGTCATTTGCCGCGCCCTTCTGGAGTGCAGCGATCATGAAAGGCCGGATCTGATCCTGACGACCGGCGGCACCGGTGTCAGCCCTCGGGATGTGACGCCCGATGCGACGCGCGAGGTCATCGAACGGGAAATTCCCGGGATGGCGGAAGAGATGCGCCGACGCAGCGCCGCTGTCACACCCCATGCGATGATCTCGCGTGCCCTGGCCGGTATCCGGGGAAGCACGCTGATCATCAATCTCCCGGGAAGCCCGAAAGCCGCAACCGAAAATCTGTCCGTTCTGCTTCCCGCCATCCCGCACGCGATCGAAAAGATCAAAGGCGACGAATCGGAATGCGCATGACGGAGAGCCGGACCCAAACGGCGCATTCTACGCGGCCGATCCAAAGCGATTCATGGTAAAGCGGCCGTTGTCATAGAGGAGAAAGGAATCATGAACGATCCAGTCGCCGAGCAGCGCAAAGGTTCTCAATCGTCCGTCGATTGTTTCCTGACGGAGAACCGCCCGGTGACAGTGGCCGAGAATGACGGCATCCAAGCCTTCTCGGTACTTGTCGGCCGCGAAACGGTGCATCGCAGCCTCCAGCCTCTCCTGCGCCGTCGTTGACATTTCCTGACTCATCTCCGAGCCGAACCGTGCAATCCTCCAGAGCAGCTTCAAGGGAAGATGCTTATGGAGGACATAGATGAACGGACTCCTGAGAAACCGGCGCAGTGCAAGATAACGCCAATTTTCCTTGTCCACGGTATCGCCGTGTGAAACAAAAGCCCGCCTCCCGTCCAGGTCGAATTCCGCATCCCCCGGATAAACCTCGAACCCGGACTTGCCGGTGAAATAATCGGCAAGATAAAAGTCGTGATTCCCCTCGCAAAGACAAATCCGGATTCCCTCCCGTTTCAATTGAAACAGCCTTTCGATCACAGGTTCAAAAGCCGGATAGATCCGTCCTTCTTTTGCAAACCAGAAGTCGAAGAAATCCCCGGCAATGACCAGGAGATCGCAAACTTCCTCATCCGGACCGGTTTTTCTCGTGCCCGGGCCCCGCAGCGATCGCAGGAAACGCAGGCATTTCCGATATCCGGGGTCATTCGAGCTCTTCAGGTGGGCATCGGATATAAAGACCGCCCTCATTCCCGCGTCCCCCCGCGGAGGTTCCGCAAGCCATCGCGGTTCGTAGCGTAGGCAAGCCTTTGATTCATGGTCCGCGTCTATCAGAATTGACCGATTCGTTCAAGAAGAGAAATGATTCTATCGGCACAAAAATAAATGGGCATTCACAATCATATATTCATTGACAACGAGTCTCTTCTTCCGTTAGAAGGGCGCACAAAATGAAGGTTTGCAAAGGCGATGGCATAAAGGAGATAAAAGGGAAGAGCTCACGGATGAAAAAATCGAACTTGCTTCTCGACTTGATCGGCCGCTTGTCGGCCCTTTTGATTCTGGTTCTGACATTGGGTTCCCCTTTTCAGCCGTCTCCGGCTTATTCAGCGGATCTTTCCGCCTCGGCAAGTGCGGCGGTCATGAAGCTCGTGCAGTTTTGCAACAACCCCGCTACCGGGTTTGATGTTCAAGCTGCATCGACCCTGCTGGACAGCGTTCTGGCATCCAAGTCGAAACGCGAAGCCGCCCTCCCTCAGCTTCTGGATTGCACCGGAGCCTATTATGAATTCGATACGATGATCAAGTTCCAGAATTTTCTGGAGTATTCCTATAATCCGCAAATCCCGTCGGCACTCACAAGGCCGACGTCCCTCCGATATTCTCTATGGACCGGACCCGGCGGGGAGTGGAACAAAATGCCGGATATTTCGAAATTGGCCCCTCCGGCAAGCGGCCAGACCATCGTTCATGGATTTCAGCATGATTCGAATACGCCGGACCTCACGACAGGGGTCTACCATGAGTACGATCTGAAAAGATCGATGATCCTGACCCACCACAAGGGACAGCGGGCGCTGATCTCCATTTCAAAACAGATCCGTCCGTCCAATGTCGGCAAAAAAGGGGCCATCCTGGGAATCGATGACCAATGGCACTACTATTACTCGGGTGAACCGGGATCCCAGATGAGCGGTCTCGGCTGGGTGAAATCCTATATTTATGATTATTTTTCCATCATTGTGTATCTCGACTCCGGCACCTCGCCGGAAAGGGTCAGAACAGGCGTTTTTCAGTGGCTCCGCGCCGGCTGGTCCGGAATCAATTTTGTCAGGACCCGGCATATCCTCGAGGGGTTGAAAAGGTTTGCACGCGGATCCAAATCGATCCTGGAATCCCCGAGCCTTCCTGCTCCCTCTCAGATGGCCTCTGCCTGCCAAACTTTTTTATCGCTGCCGCAATCCGACTTGCTTGAAAAATATACCGCCCTCCGGATGGCTCAGCAGTCCTCGGCCCTTCTGGCCGGTAAAATCACACCCGGGGAAATCAAGAAGATGGATTTCTTCGCGAACATTTCCAGGGAACAAATGGTTGAAGAGCTGATGCTGGAATATCTCAAGTCGACTCTCGGCATGCGTTCCGGAACGGTCTCATGACCGGATCCCAAGGCTACGGACCATGAGTACCCCAACTTCGTGCGACGACAGGCCGTAAAATCGGCGTCGGGAAAAGGGTTCAACTCCGAAGGCGCCGCTCGCCGAAACGCATGGGGATCCATACCGCCAGAAGGCTGAGAAACAGCACAAGCGAAAAAGAGACGACCATCCATATCCATTGCCCCACGGCAAGGCCTCTTCCACGAAAATCGGCCATGAAGAGTTGATAGACCGGTCCCGCTTCGAGAACAATGACCGCAGCAATAAATCCGGCCGCCAGCAACATGAACAAAAGACCCCCGAAACTGGTTACGGCCTGAGCCGGATTTTCCGAACGGAAATCGGGATAGGCCGCCCCCAGCCCGATCCCGAGAGCCACCACGCCCGGCGTCGTCAGCAGAACGGTCACGACCGACAAAATCATCATGAACGGCTTGACCTGCAGAAGGATATTGGAACTCACGATCAATATTTCAGCCAGGATCAACAGCGGAAAACCGTAAACGATGAATTTCACCCAGAGAAAGGTACGGAGTGAGATGGGTGCCGCTCTGACGATCCAGAAGGCTTCCCCCTCAAAACTGACCGCGGGGTAGACAAAGCGAGCCGCGATCGCCGTCAGCACGAACGAAGCCAGCCCCATGTTGAGGAAAGAAAAGATATTTTGCAGATAGATCGTCCGGGTCTGAGATTCCCCCAGCGGCAATACGGAAAAGTTGTAGAGATAGATCACGATCAACGCCGCAATCAGGAAAAGCTGCGGCCATTGGGTCTGATCCCGGAAAAAGGTCCGCATTTCCTTGACGGCAAATGCCCAGGCCGGTCCTTCGAATCTGAAGAAAAAAAGATGGATCTTCGCGCGCTGACCGTTCCTGTGCGGGAATAGCTTTTCCGTCGTGGTCTGTGCCTTCGTGTAGCCCGGGAAATAGAGCGCCTCCGCTGTCCAGGTCGCGATGAAGATCAGCGCAAGCGCACAGCTCCAGGCCAGCGCCAGATGAAAAAGGGTTTCGCAGCTCTGTCCGGACAACGCCGCCTGGAGGCTGTCGAAAGCCCATGTCGTCGGGAGAAACGGCGAGCCGGGCGTTGCCATCTCCCGCAGATAGAGCACCAATGTGGAAAAGGTTTCCGGGTTGACAAGCCGCTCCGGTCTCATCAGGCGGAATGCGAATATCAGCGCCAGGATCAGGAGCAGGCCGAAGAAAACGAAGACCGTCCGGATCCTGCCTGCCGGAAGCAGGGCGGCAGCGACAATGACCACCAGCACGCTAAGCGCCGATGCGATCAGACAAAGCGAAAGGATCGCCATCCCGGCCGTAAGGTAGAAAAAAGGGCCCGCTTCATAGACGATGCCGTAGGACAGAAAGACGGGAAGACTGAACAGGATCACCATCCAGGAGCTGTCCAGCGTGCTTTCCAGCCAGCGTGCCAGAAAGATCCTGCCTCGCGGCACCGGCATCGAATGGACCAGCGGCAGATCCCGGCTCAAGTAGAGTTTGGAAAGTGAAGCGATGATTGCGCTGAAGGCCAGCAGGGAGAAAAAGGTCAGCAGGACCATCGAGAGGAGCTTCCCGGCGAGGATGTCTCCGAACTCCTCGATCCCTTGAAAATAGTGCAGGACCCGGTAGAAGACCCAAAACGCCCCGAGCCAGAAGGCCAGACCGATTGCAGTGAAAAGGAGAATCCGGATTCGGCGGTTGCCTGCGCTTAGGGAGTTTCCGGCATTTTTGAAGGAAAGGAGCCGCGGCCGCAAAAGGGCGGTCAGTTCATTCATGGAGCCTCCTTGCCTGTCAGCCGCAGAAAGACGTCCTCCAGGTCGCCTTCCCGAAGCTGTGCCGTCCCGCGAAGATCTCCTGTACTGCCCAATGCCACCAATCTCCCATGGTGAATGACTCCGATACGGTTACAGAGATCTTCGGCAATCTCCAGCGTATGGGTGGACATGAAGATGGTCGTTCCGCCTTCGGCCAGTTCACGGAGAAGGTCCTTGACCATTCGGATTCCGGCCGGATCGAGACCGACCATCGGTTCATCGACAATGATCACCCTGGGTTCGTGCAGCAGCGCCGAGGCAATGATCAGCCGCTGTTTCATGCCGTGGGAATAGGCTTCGATCAGGTGGTCGGACCAGTCGTACAGGGAAAATTGGATCAGCAGTTCCTCAGCCCTCTTGCGGAACAGGCCATCCGTAAAACCGTACAGGTCGGACACGAAACGCAGAAACTCCATGCCCGTCAGCTTCTCGTAGAGAAAGGGCCTGTCCGGAATGAAGCCGATGAGCCGCTTGGCCGCCTCCGGCTCCGAATCCATGTCGATGCCGGAAATCCGCACCGTTCCCGCCGTCGGCCCCAGGACGCCCGCCATCATTCGGATGGTTGTTGTTTTTCCGGCGCCGTTGGGCCCGATAAATCCAAAGATCTCCCCCTTCTCCACGGAGAGACTCAGCCGGTCCACCGCGAGCGTGCTCCCGTACCTCTTGGTCAGGTCATTCAGTTCGATCATCTTTCCATCTCCAGAACCTCCAACTTCAGCCGGCCGATGAGCCCTGCAAGATCGAGCTGGCGATCGGCCCCGCCGCGGATGAAACGGATGTGGGTCACGTCGGCCGGCATCTCTCCCAGCACCGCGTCGGCCGTCACCCACCCTCCGCGGTCGCTGAGGTAGAGTATGTTCCATGCATGGTACAGGAAGCGACCGCGCATATAGACTATGCCCGTTTCCACATCCGCCGGAATGCCCGCGGCCCGAGAGAATGCCGCGAGCAGCACCGCATGTTCATTGCAGTCTCCGATACGATTCGCCAGTGTTTCGAGTGCATTCGGAACCGACAGAACCGGTCGTTTCTCCACGTTCGTGTATACCCAACGGACGATCTTTTGGGCTTTTACAACGTCGGGCTCTTCCGGACGGAGGATCTCCGCCAATTTCCGCCTGATGTCCGGATGGTCGGACTGAATGAACGGCGAAGACCGAAGAAACACCGAAAGCTCGCCCGGATCATTTCCCGTCGGTGAAGTTGAAGCTGCAAAGGGTTCCCGCTGAACGGTCAATACGCCGTCCCGATAGACCTGTCGCCCCCCGTCAAGATCAAAAGAGCCGGCAGGGATACCGGAAATACGGATCTTCAACCGCCTCAGCGCGGCAGGATCCCCAATCGGTGTTGAAACGGGAACGGCGGCAATCTCCGTCAGATCCGCACTGACCGCCCCTTCCATGCCGGCAAGCGCCTCTTCTCTGGAAACCCGTTCCAGTGCGATTCCGAGGATTCCCTCCTCACGGAGAACCGCGCCGCTCGGATCGACCCAGGCGATCTGCTTCATCCCCATAAAATCCACCGACAGCTTCCTCGCCTGCCGGCTTTCCCCCATGACCCTCAGCGTTTCATCGCCGAGAAGGGTTACCTGAACCGGCCTCTGACCGAGAGACGCCGGATCGAAGACCGGATAGCTTCTCTCTTCTCCGGGCCGGAGATCGGCCGCCCCCAAGGATTCGAGGATGCCTGTGCCCAGGTAGGGAGCTTCGGAAATTTCGATGACGCTCACCTTCTCTTCACCCGGCCCGCCGATTCGAACGGTCAGTTTTTTTCCTGAAAGGGATCCCTGTGCTGTGAACCGAAACAGGTTGGACCCGAGTTCGAATTGAAAGCCGGCAAGCGTCCGGTCCGGCTTCAGGTCAGCATCCGTTCGGACCGTCAGCGGCTGGACGATCCCCATGGTATTGATCCTCATGAAGATCCGCTCGGAGAAGTGAAAGCCGTTTTCCGTCCGGATGTGATTGCGGTGCGCATAGCCGATTTTTCGATTCTGTTGGGTGATTTTCATCCAGCTCTCCCCCTCAGTAGGGAGGCTCGGTATGGGCGCAAGGGCCCGCTCCTTTTCGACCATCATTTTTTCCGGGATGCCGAAGCGAAAAAGCAGCAGAACAAAGAAGAGGAGTATCATCCCTCCGCCGGCCAACCGACATCCGTACTTTCCCATTCCCGACATCGCCCAACGCATGAGAACGATTTTCCCGCACATTCATGACCCGATCGGAATCGGATCGGCCGAATTTCAGAGTCCTTCGGAAATTAAACTCACCCCATAAGAATTAAAATCTCCATCCGAAGCACCGAGGCATTTTATGGGGCAGCCCATCCGTCTGCATCGAACCTTACACGCAATCAAACTCGGATAAATCCAAGATTTTTGTGGATTATAGAAAATGGCCACAGGTGTGTCAATCCAAATGCAGGTAAGTCGGAGCAGCCTTCACATATTCAGGAGATAGAATTCCGGGACCGAAATTCAGGACAGAAATTCCGGCTTGTCAGACTGGCCGATTTCTGATAGCGTCCCGCCCACGAAATGTGACATGAATCCCCGAAGACAGGTCCATTGAAATTGACGGAAAAGGTTTTCTCATGAATCATACCGATTCCATCCGGCAGGCAAAGGAAGTTTTGCGGCTCGAGGCGGAAAGCATCCTTCAACTGATCGACCGTGTCGGTGAAGAATTAGCGCAGGCGGTGGAATTGATCTACCGCTGCAAAGGGCGGGTCATTATCACCGGCATTGGAAAATCCGGCCTGATCGGCAGAAAGATTGTTGCAACACTGACCAGCACGGGCACACAGGCCCTTTTTCTCCATCCCGTAGAGGGTCTCCACGGCGATCTTGGGATTGTGACGAAAGATGACATCCTGATCGCCATTTCCCATGGCGGAGAAACCGCCGAACTGAACATGATTGTCGACAGCATCCGTCGCATCGGTGTGCCGCGCATCGCATTCACCGGCAACCTGACTTCGACGCTGGCCAGGTATTGCGACATCGTCATCGATGTCGGGGTGGCCAGGGAGGCCTGTCCCTTCGGCCTTGCGCCGACATCCAGCTCGACCGCCGCCCTTGCGATGGGGGACGCCCTCGCCGTGGCGCTGATCCATCGGAATCGCTTTCAGGAAAAGGACTTTTTCAAGTTTCATCCCGGGGGAAGCCTCGGGGTCCGGCTTCGCGCAAGGGTGGCCGATGTGATGATCCGCGGCAGGCAAATTCCGCGCGTTTATCCCGATACGCCTGTTCTGGATGCCATCCGAAAGATGGATGAAAAAAACAAGGGATTCGTCATTGTCGTAGACCGAAAGGGAACTCTCCTGGGCATCCTGACCGACGGCGATGTGAGACGCCTTGTCCGTCGTCAGCAGAATTTTCTCGGTGAGAAAATCGACGCCTTCATGACCCGCTCGCCCAAAACCATCCAAGAGGAAACCTCAATCGCCCAGGCAATCGAATACATGCAGCAACAAGAGATCACCACGCTGGTTGTAACCGACGAGCGATCCCGTCTGAAGGGCTACATTCATCTCCATGATATTCTTGGACGCGGCGGCACATTGAAGATCACGCTTTCCGAATAGAAATGCCCGCGGTCAGCGGCACGCGCCGCACATTCCTCATGGTAAAAAAGGCTGCGGGATGTCCCGCAGCCCCGGATATTCATGGTAGGCGGTACTGGGATTGAACCAGTGACTTCTACCGTGTGAAGG
>JAEAMF010000578.1_pt1 | contig 42484 bp, 45 predicted proteins | sample 8958721 | NCBI WGS metagenome assembly JAEAMF01 (sample SAMN16933255, study PRJNA681124) | bioreactor sludge metagenome | isolation source: anaerobic bioreactor treating anionic surfactant - SDBS | place: India: Bengaluru | collected 2019-02-28 | reverse complement strand
CCCAGATTGCGCAATAGCGTGCAGGTTTCTATTGCGTAGCAATAGGGGTATGTGTAGAAAAGCCGATAGATGATGGGGGGTTAGGTTGTCAGTGGTGAGGGCACATCGATGGATTTTCCGGTAAGATTTTCTTACAGGGGTTGCGGATGGATTTTGCGATAGGATTTACGGACAAGGAGATCACGCCGTGGGGCGGGATGGCGTTGATGAAGCGGATGCTGGACCGATGCGACATGGACGGAGTGATTTCGACTTTGGGATTGCCGGTTCCGGGATCGAACCGGGGATACAAGGCGCAAGAGATCCTCAAGAGTTTTTGGGTGAGCGTATGGTGCGGGGCGAACCGTTTTTTGCACACGGAAGTGACACGACAGGATGAAGTGATCAGACGGATATTCGGTTGGGATCGGATCTGTGGTCAGGACACATACAAGCGGTTTTTCGGCAGGTTTACACAGGGGATGAATCAGCGGGTATTTACGTTGTTGTATCGGTGGTTTTTTCAGAATTTGCAGTTTGATAATTACACGCTGGACTTGGATTCTTCGGTATTGACCCGGTATGGGGATCAGGAGGGGGCAAGGCTGGGGTACAATGCGAGGAAGCCAGGGAGGAAGTCTCACCACCCGCTGATGGCGTTTGTTGCGGATTGCCGGATGGTGGCGAATTTGTGGTTGCGGAGCGGCAATGCGCATACGGCGAACAATCTGTTTTCTTTTCTGGAAGACACCCTTCATAAGCTGGAGGGGAAGCGGGTGGGATTGCTCAGGTGCGACAGCGGTTTTTATGGTGAACGGATATTCCGGTATTTGGAGGAGCGACCGATTTCGTATGTGATTGCGGCGCGGTTGTATCCGCCGGTTCAGCGGGAGATTTCAAGGCAGAAGGTATGGTTGAAGTTGGGAGAGGGCATCGAGGTTGGGGAGGTTCAATATCTTGGCGCCGACAGTTCAAGGGCTCGCCGGATGGTCATGGTTAGGCAACTGATTCAGGACCGGTCCAGGGCGACGGGGAAGCCGTTACGGCTTTTTCAGGACAGCGAGATCTACAACCGTTACCGGTACCATTGCTTCGTCACCAATCTGACCCTGCCGGCGCAGCAGGTGTGGAATCTCTATAAGCAGCGTGCGGACGCGGAGAATCGGATCAAGGAGCTCAAATACGATTTCGGTTTCGACAGTTTCAACCTGAACAGTTTTTACGGCACCGAAGCGGCGTTAAACATGGTCATGCTGGCTTACAATCTGATGAGCCTTTTCCGCCAGAGTATTCTGGGGGTCCATGTCCAACAGAAATTGTCGACGTTGCGATATCGGCTCTTTGCCATGGGTGGGTACATGGTAAAGGAAGGAAACCAGCGTGTTTTGAAACTGTCCCTGGCTATGAAACGGAGGGCATGGTTCCTGGGTCTCTGGGACAAAACATCCCTCTTCTCTCTACCCACAAGACTCGAAACTGATACCCCTATTGCGTAATCTGGGTTCAAATCTTTCCCAATGAACGCCCAATTACCAGATAACTTTTAAGACCTTCCAGTTTTTTCTCCTTGATTCCCGGGACGGCCGTGAGATCCGAAAGATCGTGGAAGGCGCCCTTTTGATTGCGCAGCAGAATAATCTGACCGGCCATTTTATCGCCGATACCCGGAATCAGGGTCAGATCCCGTTCCGAAGCGAGATTGAGATCCAGCGGCAAGCCCAATGCCAGTTTTTTGGAGGCGGCCATCTGTCCAATCTGAACCTCCCCCTGTGGCGAAACCGATAGCAGGGATCCCGCAGAAAGCCGAATGCCTCTGATCTGCGCACGGTCACCGGTTTCCGGAAATTCGGCAATTTGTCGGATCCTGTCGACGGTCGCCCCTTCGGGCACGAAATAAATCCCACTCCCTGCTCGATCCGTAGCAATTTCGATTGCCATCCATCCGGGCCCTTCATCCCCCCAGGGTAATGACGGCTCCTGTACATACGGATGTGTGCTGAACTGGGATGCCGTGTAAACAGCCAGGGAGACCATGAAAAGCACAAAGGCCCCCAGCCTCTGCGTTTCGGAAATCACCATTCAGGATCCCTTTTCCGGATGGAAAGCGTTGTGAAGCACCCTAACGGCAAGCTCGGTATACTTCTCCTCCACCACACAGGAAACCTTGATTTCGGAGGTGCTGATCATCATAATATTGATCCCCTCACGGGCAAGTGTTTCAAACATCCGCGCTGCTACCCCGGAATGGCTGATCATGCCGACACCAACGATGGACACTTTTGCCACATTGTCATCGATCTCCAACTTTTCTGCGCCGACCTCTTTTACGACATCGGAAATGATGCGCGTGGCTTCCCGGATATCCTTCCGTGAAACTGTAAAGGTGAGATCCGTATACCCCTGGATGCTCGCATTCTGGATGATCATGTCGACGATGATGTTGTGTTCCGAAAGTGGCATAAACAGGCGAGCCGCAACGCCCGGACTGTCCGGGACATGAACGACCGTGATTTTCGCCTGATCACGATCATAGGTAACGCCAGCCACAACCTCCTTCTCCATATCCTTCTCCTCCCTGCTGACCAAGGTTCCTCCTTCATCCTTGAAGGAGGATTTTACAACGATCGGCACATTGAATTTTTTGGCAAGTTCCACCGAACGGGACTGAAGAACTTTTGCCCCGGCCCGGGCCATTTCCAGCATTTCATCATAGGTAATTTTATCCAGCCTTCGTGCATTGCTGCAGATGTTCGGATCGGTTGTGTAAACGCCGTCCACATCTGTATAGATATGACAGGCGTCCGCCTTCAGCGCGGCTGCGAGGGCAACGGCACTTGTGTCGGACCCTCCCCGTCCAAGGGTGGTGATGTTGTTTCCCTGATCAATGCCCTGAAACCCGGCAACCACGGCTATCATCCCCTTCCTCAAACTGTCGCGAATCGACTCTGTTTCGATGTTCATGATGCGCGCCTTACTGAATGCCTGATCCGTCAATATCCGGGCTTGAAACCCCAGAAAAGATTTCGCCGGATGCCCCATTCGGTTCAACATGATCGCAAGGAGGCTCACCGTCACCTGCTCACCCGTTGATATCAGGGAATCGTACTCCCTGGGGTCCGGTTCCGGCGCCGCTTTTTGAGCAAGTCGTATCAATCGGTCCGTCTCCCCCGCCATGGCCGACAACACCACAACCAATTCGTTTCCCTCCAGCTTCGACCGGATCACCCTTTTTGCCACATTTTCAATCCTGTCGATATCCCCGACGGAGGTTCCGCCGTACTTCTGGACCACAAGAGCCATCTGTTACCATCCTCCTCGTTTCAGCAGCTTCTCGCAAGAATCGATTCGGTTCTTGCGGTCGGAAATTTCGATCCGTCTTTCGTGCTCATCCAGATAGGTCATCACAACAAAGATCGAATCGTCCGGAAGAGCACCCAACACCTTTTCCGCCCATTCAACCACCACAACCCCATCCCCATACAGATACTCCTCCCATCCCATTTCGGCAAGATCCGAGCTTCCCGCCAGACGATAAACATCCAGGTGGTAAAGGTTCAGGCGTTGCCCGGGATATTCGTTGACCAGCGTAAAGGTCGGGGATGTGACAGCGTAATGATCCGGAACACCGAGCCCGCTTGCAATTCCCTGCGTCAGACATGTCTTTCCCGTCCCCAACTCGCCGGTCAGTGCTATGAGGTCTCCAGCTTCGAGATCTTCCGCCAAAGCCTTGCCTATTCGGAAGGTTTCCTCAGGACTTCGCGATATCAAAACCATTATCGACCACCGGTCCGATGTTCCCTTAGGCCCGCAGGACGGCATCCGCCATGGAGGCTACCTTCTTCATCATCGCAACATCATGGACCCTCACGACCTGTGCCCCGTGAAGGATCGCTGCCGTGACCACCGCTGCAGTCCCCTCACTCCGATCCGCCGGAATTCCACCCGTGATCCTCCCAATAAAACCCTTGCGAGAAGGACCAACCACAATCGGTCTTTGCAAACACTTGAATTCCCGAAGGTGCTTGATGAGACGCCTATTGTCGTCGGCGGTTTTGCCGAAACCAAGCCCCGGGTCGATCATGATCCGCTCGGTGTTGATTCCCTGATTTACCGCGTGATCGATTCTCTTTTGCAGGAATCCGATGATCTCACCGCGAAGGGAACAGTACGCAAGGTTTCCATCCTGCATGGATTTCGGCGTTCCCCTCATGTGCATGAGTATGATCGCCGCCCCGGCATCGGCCACGACAGGGGCCATCCGGATGTCAAAGCCCATTGAAGTAACATCGTTTACAATCTCCGCACCCTCCTCCAGCGCCATTTGGGCTACGTCCGCCTTCATCGTATCAATCGAAAGCGGGAGATTGATTCGGGACGCAAGAGATCGAATGACGGGAATCACGCGCCGCTGTTCCTCCTCCAGAGGAACAGGATCCGATCCGGGACGGGTGGACTCGCCGCCGATGTCGATGATATCGGCCCCCTCTTCCGCCATACGGATGCCCTCTTCCACGGCCTGATCCACAGAGGGAAACCGGCCGCCATCCGAAAAGGAATCCGGCGTCACGTTGAGGATCCCCATGACCAACGTGCGTTCCCCAAGCAAGATTTCTCTGCGGGATGTCTGAAACGGGAATGACACTGCAAAAACGTCCCTCAGGATATTTTTGATTCTTTCAGAAACCTGTCTCAATCCGAACGGCTGTACCGAAATTTTATCCGCAAATTTCAGCAACTGCTTATGCGTTCCCATCAGGATCACATCCGTCTGCGGGATGCTGCAGGCAATGGTTCCCTGCGCGACAGCCGCATCTCCCCCCAAAGAAAGCATCTCCTGCTTGATGATGTTGGCCGCTCCGCATTCCAGACCCTCCAGAATGATGTTCAAGTGAAACATCTTGGGGAGCATTGCCTGAATGCCATAAGGCTCCACCTTAACGCTTTTCAGCGCATCCAGCGCCTCTTCCTCAGAGCCCACATGTAAATACCGGATTCGAATGTCATCCATATTCAAACGGACCGCCGGATCAAGGATTTTTGAAGATGGAATGTTAAAGGCCTTGTGCAGTTTCGGTTGTTTGACTACGGTTCCGGATTTGCCACTTCCTTCGGCCGAGCCATCCCGATCATCTCGTCCAATTCAGCGCCGTTCAGGACCTCTTTTTCCAGCAGCTCCGCTGCAATTCGATTCAAGAGATCCATATGGTCCGACAAGATCTTCTTCGCGTTTTCGTAAGCGGTTGTGACGATGCGGGATACTTCGGTATCGATCTTTTTTGCCGTTTCCTCGCTGTAATCCTTATGGGTGGCAAATTCACGTCCCAGGAAGATCTGCTCTTCCTTTTTTCCGTAGCTCAAAGGACCCATCTCATCACTCATTCCCCACTCACAAACCATCTTGCGGGCGAGAGCCGTGGCTCGCTCGATGTCGTTGCCGGCGCCGGTGGTGAAATCCTTCAAGACCAATTCCTCCGCAGCTCGTCCGCCCAGCAGGATCATGATGTTGTTCAGAAGGTACTCCCTCGGATAGGAGTGCTTTTCGTCAACCGGCAATTGCTGTGTGAGGCCGAGCGCCAGCCCGCGGGGAATGATGGTCACCTTGTGGATCGGATCCGTTCCCGGAAGCATTCTGGCGACGAGCGCATGGCCCGTCTCGTGATAAGCCGTGTTTCTCTTTTCCGTATCGCTGATGACCATGCTCTTGCGCTCGGTGCCCATCATCACCTTGTCTTTGGCATACTCGAAATCGCTCATCGTCACCTTTTCCTTGTTGAAGCGGGCGGCATACAACACCGACTCGTTGACCAGGTTTTCGATATCGGCGCCGGAAAAGCCGGGTGTCCCGCGAGCGATCACGCTGAAATCCACGTCTGTTGCGAGAGGGGTTTTCCTTGCATGGACCTCCAGGATTTTTTCCCGCCCCTTGACATCCGGCAGCGGAACAACGACCTGCCGGTCGAAGCGTCCGGGACGGAGCAGGGCCGGATCGAGAACGTCGGGCCGGTTGGTCGCCGAGACAAGGATCACCCCTTCGTTCGATTCAAAACCGTCCATTTCCACAAGGAGTTGGTTCAGGGTTTGCTCCCTTTCGTCATGACCCCCCCCCAGACCCGCGCCGCGATGTCTTCCCACCGCATCGATCTCATCGATAAAGATGATGCAGGGGGCATTCTTTTTCCCTTGGGTAAAGAGGTCACGGACCCGGGATGCCCCGACGCCGACAAACATCTCGACGAAGTCGGACCCGCTGATGCTGAGAAAGGGCACATCGGCCTCTCCGGCGATCGCCCTTGCAAGCAGGGTCTTCCCTGTGCCGGGTTGTCCCACCAGCAGAAGACCTTTGGGGATCCGACCCCCCAAACGGGTATATTTTTTCGGGTCTCGCAGAAAGTCGATTACCTCTTGGAGTTCAGCCTTTGCCTCCTCAACACCGGCCACATCGGTGAATGTCACTTTTTTCGATTTGTCCGTCACCAGGCGGGCACGGCTTTTCCCGAAAGCCATTGCCTTGCCTCCGCCGCCCTGCATTTGCCTCATGAAGAAAATCCATACCCCGATGAGCAGAAGCATCGGAAGCCAGGAAACCAGAAGGGTCATATACCAAGGGGAGTCGTCTGCCGGCTTCGCGGAGATCCTCACCCCTTTTTCCTTCAGGAGGGCGATTGCATCGGCATCCTTGGGCGCGTAGGTCTTGAAAAAAGTCCCGTTGGTCAGACGTCCGGAGATGCTTTCCCCCTGGATGGTTACCTCCGCAACCTGGCCTTTGTCCACATTGCTCAAGAAATCACTGTAGATGATCTCCGTCTGTGCACTTTTTGGCTGATTGAAAAGATGGTAGACCATCACGAATACGAGGCTGATCACAAGCCACAATGCGATATTTTTCTGCAGAGGGTTCAATGGATTTTCTCCTTATCAACCGGAACGGCGAAATGGACGATCCATTTCGAACAGACCGCCCGGAACTTGCGTTTTTCTCTTATAATATCGGTTCTTTTATTTCAAATGCTTTCTCACGACTTTATACCGACGGATCAGCCGGGAGGTTTGAGGATGATAGGACTTCGGCCTTCAATACGCGCCTCGTTCTTTCGGTCACCCGGACCCGTTCACTGATCCTTTCCCCGCCGATCCATACGATAGAAACGGCATCGACCAGAAGCGGGATTTCGCCGCGTTGCGGCGCCGGAATTTTACGATCAATGAAATATTCCTTCAATTTTTTCGTTCCATTCGAGCCGAGAGGGTGAATCCGGTCTCCCGGTCGAAAGTTTCTGAGGGTCAGGGGAAGTGTGAAGCGGTCATAATCCATGAAGGCAGTCTCCGGCCGATCGCTCATCTCCTCCAACGTGGGCTTTTCACTCCAATCCAAACGCACAATCCAGCCGATCTCTTTCAAATGAACTGTTGCGGGAATGTCCGTCCTGTATTCAAATCGAATCTCCGCCTTTTTCTCCGGACCTCTTCCCGCAGCCCTCTGTTTTCTATTTTTTCGTATCCGGAGGATATCTCGCCCACGCTCGACGGTGACCCCAAAGGGCATATCCAGGAAGAGATATCGACAGTCTGTCCGACGGGCCAGGGACAGAACCGATTCGACATGACGGTAGGCGATGCCTTTTTGCGCGGATGAAACGCTCTCCAACAGAAATTTTACGATACGACCCTGAATGGCTTCATGAAGGGATTGGAAATCCGTAACGGGAAGGTTGATGTCGGGTGATCCCGGGACGATCTGCCACCCGTTGAGGATCCTCCGGACGACCTTACTCAGATAATCGTTTTCACGGCGGATGATCTCGGCCGTTCGGCAAAGGGTTTCGACCAATCGGGGATTGTAACGCGATGCCACTTCGGGGATCAGTTCGTTTCGTATTCGATTCCGGAGAAACAGGGTGCTCCTGTTGGAACTGTCCGTCACATACGAAATTCCGCCGCGCCGGAGGTACTCGAGTATTTCAGATCTTCCCACACCCAGCAACGGGCGGATGATCCGGCCATCGCGAACCGGAAGGATTCCCCGGAGGCCCTCCATTCCGCTGCCACGCAGCAAATGGAGAAGGAGGGTTTCCGCCTGATCGTCTCGGTGATGCCCGATGGCGATCTTCACGGCTCCGCATTGCGAGGCTGTTTCTTGAAAAAAACGGTACCGTTCCTCTCGACCGATCTCCTCCAGTGAGCGGCTTTTCCCCCTCTTGAGTTCAAGGATATCCGCCCTCCGGCTAACACAGGCAATCCCGATATCGGCGCACAGACGATGAACAAAAGACTCTTCCCGATCCGCTTCGTCTTTCCGGAGGCCATGATTCAGATGAGCCGCTGTCAGGCGCAGTCGATATTCGTCTCGCAAGCGCATCAGGATATGAAGGAGAGCCACCGAATCCGGACCCCCGGAGACGGCAACGACCAGATGATCTCCGCGGTTCAGCATGGAGTGTGTCTCGATGGACCTCCTGATTCGATTTAGCATGGCAGGCAAGGATCCCTCGAAAGGTCATTCAGTTGACCGGTCCATCCGGGCACAATCGTACCTGAAATTAAAAACATAAAGACCATGGTGTGCGCCGGTCAATCCTGATTCGCCATTGCCCCGACAATGTGACGAACCATCTGACGACACACGCCGGTGTAAATCTCCGGCGGCAGCAAAAAATCCGGATAATTGGAATAGATCCCTTCTATGATTTCCTTCACGGTTTCTTCCATGGAATTCGTCCGGAAGTATATCGTTTCAATTTGCGACCTCATATCTGCAGCCTCAGCGATGCTTCCGGTGATGTAGTTTACCGCATCTGTTCCAGTGACATAACCGTAATGATCGGCACAGAGGATCTTGACATCGAGTGATTGGAGTTTCTTGAGGCTGTTTTGATAGTGCGTATAATTCGAATTTCCCGACGCTACGATCCTATCCGCATATGGGATGCCTCCTCCATCCGAGGGGAACAGCGCTTGGATTTCCGGGCAATATGCAGAAATGGAACAGGAGGAGTGTCCAGGGGTTTCGATGACCCGGAGTGTGATCCCTCCGAGATCGATCATATCTCCTTCCGATACCGTAATCCCGGAGAGGTTGTTATGCCATTCCAGATCTTGACCGGCCAGGCAATATTTCATTCCCATTCTCTCAGCGACCATGCGGCTGAATGTGTTGATGGTATCGATCGCCTTCGGCATCTGAAGGATTTTCCACCCTTTCTCCGAAGCGATTATTTCAAGACGCTGACAACGGTGCCTGAAGAAGGGCACCAACCCGACGTGATCGAAATGCGTATGGAGTATCAGCAGTTTCCCGATCCTTGTTTCATCGATTCCGAATGCGTTCAACTGAGCCTCGACTGTCTGCGCCAGGTAGCTCATCCCCCCGCTGATGATTAGGGACGAGGCGTTTCCCTCCAGCAGGTATACGCCCGACTCTTCCCGGCCGAGATACCAGAGATGATCATGGATTTTGCCCGCATTTCGGTGCCTCATTTGCCCCGTCTACTTTCCATAGATTACGATATTGGCCACTGTCTTCAGCCTTTTGACGATTTGATCGAAAGCGGCCTGTCGTTTCTGGCTTTCAAGATAGGTTCTGATTTTTTTCTTGGCGTCTTCATCCAGCTTCTGGGTCGCTGGCGGTTGATGATCGATGACCTGGACAATATGAAAACCGAAGTCGGTCTCCACGATCGGACCGATGGCATTCTTCTCCTGGGAAAAGGCAGCGTCTTCGAATGCCTTGACCATCTGTCCGCGGGTGAAGGTTCCCAGGTCTCCGCCGTTTTCTTTGCTCGGACAATCGGAATTTTTTACGGCCAGATCGGCAAAATCCGCACCCTTCTGCAGTTTTCCCCGCAAATCCTCCGCCCTTGCCTTCTTGTCCGTCAATGATTTTTCGTTGTCTTCCGGACTCTTGGATATGAGAATATGTCGCGCGTGAACCGTTTCGGGTTTTTTGAACTTATCCAGGTTCTTCTCATAAAATTCGCCTATCTCTTTTTCGTCGACCTTGCCCTTTCCCCCCAACTCCTGTTCGACCAGTTTGTTGATCCTGATGTTGAGGGCAATCTCGCCCTTCATCTTTGCCAGATCGATTTTATTCATCTTGACGAGATCATCCAACGTCATTCCGGGCGGCATTTGGGACTTCATCCCATCCAGAATTTTCTCGACTTCACGGTCGGTGACGGTCACATTTTTGGCTTTGACTTCCTTGGAGAGGAGTGTACGCAGAACAAAGTCATCCACCAGACTCTTACGGATTTCAGCCCTGGCCTGTTCAAGTTTGTCCGGGGAGATCTCGTCTTTGAACGCGTCCATCCTTTTCTTTATATCGGCATCCAACTGGGCATTGGTCATTTTGACCCCGTCCACTTCCACGGCCACACCGGCCGGATCTCCGGTTTTCGGAGCTTCGCCCTCCTCCTTGCCCGATCCCGAAGGGGCTGCTTTTGTCTCCTCGATTTCAGTCGGGCTCGAAGCCATAACCGGTTTGGCCGTTTCGGCCTTTTTGTCCCCGCAACCGGCAAGGCCGCTGAAGATCAATGAAAAAGCTGCCATGATGAATAGAATTCTTCCCGTTTTTTGAATCACGATCGATCCTCCCATGAATAAATTTACCCGCATCATCTCGTTGCCGATTCTCTATTTTGAAATAAAGAAGGGGGGAAATGTGCAAATTGATGTGAGACTATATGCAAAAGTCCTCGTTGCGTCAAGAAAGATGGTTGTGACAGAAAGATGGTTGTGACGTGCGAGAGCCTGAAATCATTTATCGGGATCATCACATGAAAAGCGGGCCTGTCATCGATTGGAGACAAGATCATGAAAAGGCCAGGTCATTGCGATGCAGTTTACGAGTGGGGAAAATGGGCCCTAAGCTCCCTCAGAATACGAAACGGCAGATCCGGCTCTGCTGATTCGTGTGGGATATCTTCAATCACAGGGATTCTTCTCCCCGTTTTCTGGAGAAGAGCCTTGACACCTTCCAACATGCCGACAGGGGCAAATGCGGTGCGGCTGAGGTGGTGAACCAGTCTCAACGTCTTCAGGCCGTCAAACCAGACATGGAACTGATGCCGAAGATGCTCGGCATCCGGGCAGTTTCTGCAAATGAACGGCCAGTCGATCGAGAAACGTGAAAGGTCGAGATAACCCTTCAGACCGGGATGGATTTTGCGTGCGGCCTCAAGGATTTGCCCAGAATCCCTGTAGGGATCTGCATCCATTTCGGCCAGCCAATCACGCAGAATAGTGAAGATATCGGCATGATAGAGTCGATATTCGTCGGTCTCCCCGTTGATGAACCGTACCATGCTCCGACCGGTCCCGAAAGGCACTCTTGTGGACAGCCGCGGCGAAGGATACACGGTTGTGGTGCTGACAGTGCCGATTCTGCCGATCTTTGCCAGTTTGTTGAGAAAATGGAAATCCTCCGCTGCCTTTCGCCGGTTCATCCCGCGGACATCCACATAGGCCCGTGCCGTACAGGCCATCGTCGACCCGATGGAATGAAAGGCATAGGGCGAACCGGCGAACGAAAGACCAATCACGTAGGCTCGCAGAAAGATCTCATAACGGCAGATTGCGGTGTGGAGCCGATATTCAAGAGGCTTTTGATGGGCGTATCTTACGACGGCAGCCGGATCGCGCGTATCATGGAAATGACGGCTGAGCGCTTCAAGATAGTTGGGTTCGACCAGTGTATCGGCGTCGAGACAGAAAATCTCCCCCCGGTGCAATCCCTCTCTTTCAAAAAGCGTCAGTGCGGCATCCATACCGATCTTCCTTGCCGCTCCTACACCGCCATCCCGTTCCGGAATTTCCAGGCCCGGAGATGAGGCATCGACAAAGCCGAACCGTAGATCGCTGCGGATGATTCTTTCAAAGTCGCACCGCGCCTCTACGACGGGGAGCAGAGGCATGGCCCCGTGGAGCAGATCCCAAAGCATCGATAGCGTCTTTTGATTGTCACAGAACGCTTCAGGCGTTGTCATCTGCGGCGGGTGGTTGTTCACGACACACAGAATCAGGGTACTTCTGAGGAGATCCGGGCGGTTTTCCGAAATATGGGCGAGGGTTTTGAAGAGGGATGCACTTTCTGCCAGGACCGGGATCACGACAACCCTTTCGATTCCTTCCTCGGAACGCATTCGGATGGGTCGACTTTGCCGGACGGCATAACATCGTAGGTAACGACCCATTTTCGAAGAAAGGTTCATTCGGAATCCATGATCAACCGAAAGGCCGCCTCTTCATCGGGGCCGTCCATCCAATGGATCGGTACGCCTTTTTTCCCCATCCCCCGAAACCAGGTTTCCTGGCGCTTCGCAAACTGGCGTATCCGGGTGTTCAAGATCTGAAACATCTCTTCATGTGAGATTTTATGCTGAAGGTAACGGCTGATGTATCGGTACTCCAGGCCGAAGGATTCGAGTCTTTCCCAGTTGACGCCGCGGTCGTGAAGGTGCTTCACCTCATCGATCATCCCGGCTTGCAGACGGGTTTGCAGGCGAAGCGTGATCTTCCGGCGCAGCTCCTCCCGTTCAAGGCAAATGCCGATCACCAGCGGCTCAATCTGAATCGACGGCAGCGCGGCCGTCGGATGATCCCTGGAAAATTCGGCAATTTCGATCGCACGGATCAGCCTTTCGCGTTCCAAAAGGTCCGTCGAATTGTGCGCATCCCTTTGTATCGAAAGGAAATATCTGCGAAGGGATTCCATATCATAGCCGGTCAACCTTTCCCGAAGGGAGGCGTTCAGCGGTACCGGCGCCATCCGGTATCCCCGAAGGACAGAATCCAGATAGAGCCCCGTTCCTCCGACCAGAAACGGTATCTTTCCCCGTGCGGCAATGTCGCGAAAGCAATCGATAAACCGCTGCTGAAAGGCAAATACGCTGAATTCTTCCGTGGGATCGCAGATGTCGATCAGGTGAAAAGGAACGGCATCTCCATTGCAGCCGTATTCGGAAAGATCCTTCCCCGTTCCCAGATCCATTCCGCGATAGACCTGACGGGAATCCGCCGAAATGATTTCACCGCCGATCTTTCGTGCCAGTCGGACGGCAAGGGCCGTTTTCCCGGACGCGGTCGGCCCCAGGACGGCAATCAGATTCCAATGTTTGCAGAACCGACCCCCTGACTGCCCTTCACGACCCATGACTTTCCCCTTTTTTAAAGGCCGCGGATGACGGATGACCATTTGCACAGACATCGGATTCCGGGGATTTCGATTCGAATAGATAAAAAAATGTCCCGGCCGCTTTCGTCGACCGGGACTGTTGGTTTAGAGAGTTGACCCTATAATGGCTGAACGTTTACCGCTGCAGGCCCTTTTTTCCCCTGCTCGATGTCAAAGCGAATTCTCTGACCTTCGTAAAGAGTCTTGAAGCCTTCGCCTTGAATGGCGCTGAAATGCACAAAGACATCACCGCCCTCATCATTTTCGATAAAGCCAAACCCTTTCTTCTCGTTGAACCATTTTACTTTTCCTTCTGCCAAAGCTTTGCACCCCCCTTTCCTGAATTTGTTCGACCGCCTTTCCCATCCATATAGAAAAAAACCACCCACTTTCAGGATTGAGTCCTGAAACGGAGGTGGCATCATTGTCTGCAAGATACAAACACCCGATCTTCCCTGCTCCGCCCACATCTTTCATGGATGAATCCCAGCGACGACGACGCTTTGCGAACGGATGGGTGTGTCCCTAACACCCCTTTTTTGAAAAATCAAGTTTTTTTTACGGTCCATTTTCAAGGATTCTTCATCGAATTTTTGCCGGCTTGCCTGTTTGATATCAGGAAAACCTCGCCTGTTGATGCTTTCCTCCCGTTTGCGAAAAGCTGTCCGACAGATGGCAGGAGACCCAATGCCCCTGATCCATTTCTTTCCAAGCCGGTTTCCGCTGCTCGCAGATTTCCATCCGCAAGGGGCAACGCGTGTGGAAAGTGCAACCCGGCGGGGGGGCCGCCGGCGACGGTATCTCTCCGGACAAGACGGTGCGTGCAGACTTGCGGAGGAGATCCATGCCGGGAACGGCGGTCAAAAGGGCGCGCGTATAGGGATGAAGAGGATTTTCACAGACCTGTTCCGTGCCTCCGAGCTCGGCGATTCGACCGAGATACATGACGGCAATCCGGTCGCTCATATGCCGCACGACCGCAAGGTCGTGCGTGATGAATAGATAAGTCAAAGCGAATTTTTGTTGAAGTCGTTTCAACAGATTCAGGATCTGCGCCCGAATGGACACATCCAGCGCCGAGACCGGTTCGTCGGCGATGATGAGCCTGGGGTTGAGGATCAGCGCACGGGCAATCCCGATCCTCTGCCTCTGCCCTCCACTGAATTCGTGCGGATAGCGCGTCAATTGCCCCTCGTCCAGACCCACCACGGATATCAGTTCCCGCAGTCTTTTCATCCCTTCTTTCTTTTCCTGGGGGTGGTGGATGAGCCACGGTTCTTCAATGATTCCTCTTGTCGTCTTTCTCGGGTTGAGGGACGAGGAGGGGTCCTGGAAGATCATCTGAACTTTTTGGCGGTATTCCGTAAGTGCCCTGCCCTTCCGAACCGGCACTTCGACCCCCTCGAACCGGATCGTCCCGGCTGTCGGCTCTTCCAGGCGCATGATCATCTTGGCCAGGGACGATTTCCCGCAACCAGATTCGCCGACCAGACCGAGCGTCTCTCCACGACGGATTTGCAGAGACAGGTCATCTACCGCCCGGATCAAGACGGCCCGTCGTGAGAGAAATCCCGTTTGCAGGGCATAATGCTTTTTCAGTCCGCGGACGTCGAGCAGGATATCGTTCATCGGTTCTTCCCGTACAGCCAGCAACGACAATCGTGCCCGGCGACAATCTCCTCGAGGCTGGGAGCTTCCTTCCGGCAGATTGCAAAGACGTCAGGACAGCGGTCCTGAAAACGACATGCCGAAGGGAGGCAATCCAGCGGCGGGATGGACCCCGGGATGGTCTGTAAAAAAACATCTTTTCCAACCGGTCCATTCATCCGCGGGATTGAGTTCATCAGACCCCGGGTATAGGGATGAAGCGGGTTCGAAAAAATATCCCGAACGGAACCCTGTTCGACGATCTGGCCGGCATACATCACGGCCATGGTATCAGCCGCTTCGCCGACAACGCCCAAGTCGTGCGTGATCAGAACCACAGCGGCGCCCGTTTCCTCACGCAGGCAACCGATCAGTTCGATCATCTGCGCCTGGATGGTCACGTCGAGCGCGGTCGTCGGCTCGTCCGCCAACATCACGCGCGGCCGGCAGGACAGGGCAATGGCGATCATTACGCGCTGTCTCATGCCGCCGCTCATTTGATGCGGGTAATCCATCGCGCGTCTTTCCGGAGAAGGGATTCCGACCATCCGCAGCATCTCCACACTCTGCCGCAGTGCGTCATTACGGTTCATCCGTTGGTGGAGACGGAATACCTCGGCAATCTGTTCCCCGACCCGAAACACAGGGTTGAGGGAGGTCATCGGTTCCTGAAAAATCATGGAGATCTCTTTCCCTCGCACTCGCCGCATCTCCTCGATCGGCAGGGCCAGAAGATCACGACCATTCAACATAACGGATCCGTCGAGGATCCGGCCCGGCGGCATCGGGAGAAGCCTTAGGATGGAGAGGGCCAGAACCGTCTTGCCGCAGCCGGACTCTCCGACCACAGCCACGGTCCTTCCCGCGTTTACGGAAAGATCGACCCCGTCGACTGCCCGAACAATGCCCCGTTCCGTTTCAAAATACGTGCGGAGATCACGGACTTTAAGAATGGCTTCCATTTCGGACCTTTTGTCCGCCGCTCGTTTGATTCCCTACCGTATGATACCAGTTCCGCAGAAACTGGATCAGCAACCGGACACCCACCCCCGAGGCTCCTTTGGGAATATACGGTTTTTCATTGGTGAGCCAGGCGGGTCCGGCAATGTCCAGATGAACCCAGGAATACCCGCCGGTAAACTTGCTCAGCAGCGCGGCTGCCGTGATGGCCCCTGCCGGTCTGCCGCCGGAATTTTTGTAATCGGCGGCGTCGCTCTTGATCTGTTCCTGATACTCATCCCATATCGGGAGCTCCCAGACCTTTTCCCCGGTGAAATCGGCCGCCTCGCGGATCTCCTTTTTCAGTTCGTCGTCGTTTCCCATCATTCCGATCACATGATCCCCCAGGGCCACAACGCACGCGCTCGTAAGGGTAGCCAAATCGATGATCGCGGCAGGCTTGAAGTTCCCGGCATAGGTCAGGGCATCCGCGAGAATCAGTCGCCCCTCTGCGTCTGTGGATACGATTTCGATCGTCTGACCGGACATCGTCTTGAGGATGTCTCCCGGTTTATAGGCTTTTCCTCCCGGCAGGTTTTCCGTTGCCGGTACGATTCCGACCAGGTTCACCGGCAGGCCGAGCTCTGCGGCGGCGCGGACGGTGGCGATTACGGCCGCTCCACCGGCCATGTCCGTCTTCATCTCGTCCATCTTGTCCGAAGGCTTGATGGAGATTCCGCCGCTGTCGAACGTAATCCCCTTGCCGACCAAGGCTACGAATGGGCTTGATTTTTTCCCTCCCCGGTATTCAAGGACGATAAACTGGGGCGGTTCGTCGCTGCCCCGGGAAACGCCCAACAGCGCATTCATGCCGAGTTCCTGCATCTGTGTTGCATCGAGTACCGTACAGCGGATGTTTTTACCCCGGGCGCTCTCCCTGGCCTCGTTGGCCAGATCCGAAGGGGTCATTTCATTGGACGGCGCGGAAACGAGATCCCGGGCAAACGTGGTTGCCGACGCAATGATTTCAGCGGTTCTGGCTGCCGTTCGGATGAGTTTGTAGGCTGCATCGTCCTGCTCCAGTATCGTAAATCCTGTCACCTCGCAGTCCTGATCCCGATTCTGCGTCTTAAAAGGCAAGAATCGGTATAGACCCAGAATAACGCCTTCTACAACCGCTTCGGCCATTCGTTCGACGGATAGGTCGGTACCCACGATGTGGAGTGAGGTGGAGAATTCAGTTATGCCGATCGAGCGGATCTGCTGTGCGGCCCGGGCATAGGACCCCCGCAACCGATCGATCGAAAAATCGAGCCTTTTTCCCAACCCCACAAGAAGGATTCTCTTTACCGTCTGCCCCAATGTATAAAGCAGGGCAGTCTGGTTCAGCCGCCCCTGAAAATCGCCCATTCGGATGATCTCTTCGATCCGGGAGCAGCTCTCTTTGTCTAAGATGGCTGAGGCCTGACCCGGTCCGGATTCACCTTCAAAAAGGGCGACCACGGCTGCCCCGGTGGCATGTTCCTTCAAGATACCTTTTCTGATCTGGATTTTCATCTCCGCCTCCCAGTGGTGCATGGTATGGAATCAGTTTCTTTGAAAGATTTGTTGCATCGGCTTTTGTAAAAGGCATGACTATGCCAAAACAGCAATTTGTCGACCGCGGATAAAAACGAGTCCATCAGCCGTTATGCAATAAAAAAGGGGGCGAGCCGATGACTGCTGCCCCCTTTGCGGTCTGGAGGCGGCATCCGGATTTGAACCGGAGAATAACGGTTTTGCAGACCGCTGCCTTAGCCACTTGGCTATGCCGCCAATGAAGAATATATGGAGCGGGCGAACGGATTTGAACCGTCGACGTCCACCTTGGCAAGGTGGCACTCTACCACTGAGTTACGCCCGCCCAGCTTTTGATGGGGCGTGATCATAACAAAACAAAGCTGTTTGTCAACAACAAAAAACTTGCCCCGGCGAGCCGCCGGAAAATCCCGCCAGTGTTCATGTATTCTACATTATTTCGATAAGATACACTTGTATGTTTCCGAACCGGGATCGGGATCGATCGAGAAGGTTCAGGTTTTGGGCCGGATGCTGCTCCGATAAAATTTAAGGAAATAGTCGACGCCGGAGATCAGGGTGAGGAGCAGGGCGAGATAGAGAATGACCGTGCCGACCGCATGCGCATCGATGCCGAAAAAAGGGTAATGAATCATCAGTGCCGAAACGGCAAAGATCTGACAGAGTGTTTTTCGCTTTCCCAGCGGACTGGCTTGGATGATCATCCCCTCGGCGGAGGCGATGTTCCTGATGCCGTCCACGGCAAAATCCCGGATGATGATGGCGGTGACGATCCAGGCGGGGATGCGACCGATGGGGATCATCAGGATCATTGCCGTATTGACAATCAGTTTATCGGCGATCGGATCGAGAAACTTTCCCATGGTGGTTACGATCCGGTATCTTCTGGCAATGTATCCGTCGAGCAGATCGGTTAGGGAAGCGGCAATGAAAAGGGTTGCGATGACGAGACTGGCCCGCGGTCCCGGTGAAAGAAGCAGGCAAAAAAGCACGGGAATGACGCCGAGCCGGATTAGAGAAATCGTATTGGGGAGGTTATAGATTTCCTTCTTTCCCTCGGGAATCGGCAAGCGGTCGAACAACCGTTTCATATAATCGATCATCCCAGGGCCCTCTTTCTATCTCGCCTTTCGAAACTGCTCCAGACATTTCCGGGAGCAGAAATAGACCTTCTTCCCGTCGATCTCCGTGACCACGGCTTGGCTCATGGGAACGTATGCATGGCACTGGGGATCTTCCACCAGCTCTTCACCCTGCTCCGATGTCCGGATCTCCGCAGGGTTGGATTTTGCGCCGATCGATGAAGAGCCTTTTCGGATCAGCTTGAATAGAAAATAAATTACAACGATGCCGATGATCAGTTTAAATATCATTTCTCGATGTTCCCTCGTCCCGTTTGCCCGCGGCAGCAAGGATCGGCGGTTCTGAATTTACGTCTTCTTCCATGGCGATTCGCTCGACGATACGGCTATCCGTAAGGCGGTCCAGAAGACCTTTCATGGAAATGCCATACGCCGGATGAACCGTATAGGAGGCGATCTCACAGAGCGGTTCAAGAACGAAACGCCGTCGGTGCAGCTCCGGGTGCGGAATCACCAGACCCTCTTCGTTGACCACCAGTTGGCCGTAGAGCAGAATGTCCAGGTCGATCTCCCTCGGTCCCCAGCGCGGCCCCGGTCTCCTCTCCATCAGAGCTTCAATGGATTTCAACGCCCGCAGAAGATCCCTGGGGAGCAGTGTCGTTCGGATTTCCGAAACAGCGTTTACATACCATGCCTGATCCTTGGGTCCGATCGGTTCGGTCCGGTACAGGGAGGAATTTCGCAGGACGTGAATACCCCGAACATTTGCAAGGTGGACGATTGCCTTTCGGCACTGTTCGACCGCATCTCCTATGTTCGCGCCGATGCCGATAAACGCAACAGCCCCTTCCAAACCCTCTCCGGACGACGCATGGGATGTCATTTGCCCCGCCCCTTACCCTTTCAACCCCAGCACGTCTTGCATGTCATAGAGGCCGTTTTTTTTCTGAACGAGCCACAGGGCCGCCCGTATTGCCCCTCGGGCGAAATTGTCCCGACTGTGCGCGCGATGGATGAATTCCAGCCTCTCTCCCGTCCCGCCGAAGATCACCGTATGTTCCCCGATGATGTCCCCGGCTCGGACGGCCTGAATGCCGATCTCCTCCTTCGTCCGTTCACCGACCATTCCCTGGCGGCTGTAAACGCCGGCCTTCTCGAGGTTGCGTCCGAGACGGTCAGCGATGACCTGTGCCATCTTCAGCGCCGTGCCGCTTGGTGCATCTTTCTTGAGATGATGATGGGCTTCCACAATCTCCACATCATAATCATCCCCAAGGATGGCCGAAACGTCCGCCAGGACTTTGAGCAGGACATTCACGCCGACACTCATGTTCGGGGTCAGGACGCAGCGGACGGCTGAGGCCAATCCCCGGGCGATTTCCATCTCCTGCTGTGTAAAGCCGGTGCTGCCGATCACGATCGCCTTTCCCGCAGCCGCAGCAATCTTGAGATGGATCAGCGAGGCCTCGTGGGAGGTGAAATCGATGACCACATCCCCATGGTCGATGCAGCCGGCCAGAGAATCGCCGATCCGGATTCCCGTCCGGCCGATTCCCGGATTTTCTCCGGCGTCCCGGCCGACGGCCGGATGATCGGGACGTTCCAAAGCCCCTGCAAGTTCAATCCCTTCAGTCTGAGCAATGAGGCTGATGAGCCTGCCCCCCATCCGGCCCGCGGCGCCCGTCACGATGGCCTTGATCATCTTCGATCTCCTCTGCAAACTATATTAAACCGTATCGCTGCATTTCTTTCTTGAGGATGGCCTCGTTCTTTTCCCCCATGCGGCAAAGCGGAAGGCGCAGCTCATAGGTGATCTTTCCCATCATCGCCAGTGCCGCCTTCACGGGAATGGGGTTCGTTTCCAGGAAAAGGGCGTCGATCAGCGGACTCATCTTGTGATGAAGCATCCTTGCCTTCGAAAGGTCTCCGGCCGTAAAGGAATCGACCATCTCGGCCATGTCGCGCGGTGCAACGTTGGAAATGACCGAAATGACTCCGGCGCCGCCGATGGCCATCAGGGCGAGGGTGAAAATATCGTCCCCGGAAAGGACGGAAAAATCGGGACCGCACAGTCGGACCACGTCACTCATTTGCTTCAGCGAGCCCGAAGCCTCCTTGACGCCGACGATGTTCGGGATCTCGGCCAGTCTGGCCAGGGTTTCCGTCTGAAGATTCGTTCCCGTCCGTCCGGGGATGTTGTAGATCACGATCGGGATCGGGACCTCTTCCGCGATGGCCCGATAATGTCTATAGAGACCTTCCTGGGTCGGGCGGTTGTAATAGGGGCAGACCATCAGCGCCGCATCCGCCCCGGCTTTCCAGGCATGTTTCGTCAGACGGACAGCCTCCGCCGTGCTGTTGGAACCGGTTCCGGCAATCACCGGCACCCGTTTGTTGACCGCCTCCACCGTCACCTCGATCACCCGGTCATGCTCTTCATGGGAAAGGGTCGTCGATTCACCCGTCGTGCCACAGGGAGAAATGCCGTCCGTCCCGTTGGCGATCTGCTCATCGATCAGGCGGCGCAGCGCCTCCTCATCGACTTTCCCATCCTTGAACGGCGTCACGATAGCAACAATAGCGCCTCTGATCATAAAGCCTCCTTGTGAAATCACTCCTTCATGAAGTCGGGGATTTTTTCTCCGTGGATCAAATCTTCATAGCTCTCCCGCTGCCGAATCACATCCCAGCAGTCATCCCGGACCAGAATTTCCGGCACCCGGGGACGGGAATTGTAGTTGGAAGACATCGCAAATCCGTATGCACCGGCGCTCATCACCGCGAGGATTTCGCCTCGATCCGGGGCCGGTATGCATCGCTCCTTTGCCAGAAAATCGCCCGATTCACAAATCGGGCCGACCACATCCGCAACAATCTCTTTCCTGTTCCGCTGAATCACCGGCAGGATCTGATGGTAGGAACCATAGAGACTGGGCCGGATCAGGTCGTTCATTCCCGCATCGACGATCAGGAATCTCTTTCCCTCGTTCTCTTTGGTATAGAGAACACGGGTCACGAGAATGCCGGCATTGCCGACGATCACCCGGCCGGGTTCGAAGATGAATGTGCAGTCCAGATCTCGAGATGCGTCGATGATTGCCCGGGCATACTCCGATGGTTGAGGAGGGGTTTCCCGGTCGTAGGTGATTCCCAAGCCCCCCCCAAGATCGAGGTAGCGGACCGAAATCCCCTCGGAGCGAAGTTGTCGGATCAGTTCCTTCAGACGTTTGAGAGCATCTATGAAGGGCGACACCTTCGTAACCTGTGAGCCGATATGACAGCTTACCCCCTTGATGTCCAGATGCTTCAGAGCGTCGGCATTCCGGTATGCGGTGATGGCCGCCTCGATGTCGATTCCGAATTTGTTCTCTTTAAGTCCCGTGGAAATGTGCGGATGTGTTTGAGGGTCGACGTCCGGGTTGACCCGCAGGCCGACCCCCGCACGGACGCCCATCATTTCTGCGCGTCGATTGATCGACTCCAACTCCTGAACCGATTCGACATTGAACATCAGGATGCCCGTCTTCAGGGCATAGTCAATCTCATCGTCCCGCTTGCCCACTCCGGAATAGACCACCTTCCCGGGATCTACACCGGCTTTCAGTGCGCGGTAGAGCTCGCCTCCGGAGACGATGTCGATACCGCCCCCTTCGCGAGCAAACAGGTGAAGGATCGACGTGTTCGGATTGGATTTCGCCGAAAAACAGACAATATGGGGAATCTCCTCAAACGCCGAGTCAAAAACCCGGAAGTGGTGCCTAAGTGTCCGATGACTGTAAAGATAGAAGGGCGTTCCCACCTCCCGGGCGATCTGTTCCACGGGGATCTCTTCGCAAAAGAGAGCCTGATCGCGATATTGAAAGTAATTCATGAATTCTTTCTCTTTTGTCTCATGTATAAATCGGGGTTCAGCGCTTCTCGCGAATGAGTTGCGCCGGCTTGGACACCCCTCCGCATTGACCTTGCGAATCGCATACCGACACCTGATAGGAATAAAAATGCCCCTCTTTGACTGCGATATCGGTGTAACGGAATTGCGAGGCCCCCTCCCGCACCAGAAGTGCATCTCCTGTTTTCAACACCACAAGGATGCGGTAGTCCTGAGGGCATCCGGGACATGCCTCGGATGCCGGCGTTTCACTCCGAAGAATCCGGAAGCCTTCGGTGCGCACATCCGTTCCGGGCAGGGACCAGCGGAGAAGCATCCCCTCCGGAATGGATGCAACGGTAAGATCGGCGATCCGCTGCTGTTCCGGTTTCGCCTTCAATCGAGGCGGAATAGGATCCCCCTTTTTCCCGCAAGCCGGAACCACCAGCAGCGCCACCAGAAGCCCAACCAGAACCCCCCGAACATGCCATCTGTTTTTCATTGTCCTTCGATCTCCGCAATCCGCTTGCGAACGGTCTGTTCCGCCGTCCCGCCTTTGACCTTCCGGGCATTGACCGACTGACGAATGGTCAGACACCGCAAGACATCTTTCTCAAACGCCCTGTGAAATCTCCTGAAATCCCGAACGGTCAGCTCCTTCAGTCGCTTTCCGTTCCGTATGCAGTGCGAAACGATTTGTCCGACAATCCCGTGCGCCTCTCGGAACGGCACCCCTTTCAGGACCAGATATTCCGCCAGATCCGTTGCCGTGGAGAATCCTCCACCCGCCCCCGTCTCCATCCGCTCATGGTTGAAATGAAGATGGCCGATCATCTTGGTCAGGATTTCCAGGGAAGCCTTAACGGTATCGACCGTGTCGAACAGAGGTTCTTTGTCCTCCTGAAGATCACGGTTGTAGGTCATGGGCAAGCCTTTCATGAGCGTCAACAGCGCAACAAGGTTCCCATAAACGCGACCCGTTTTTCCGCGGATCAGTTCGGCCACGTCGGGGTTCTTCTTTTGGGGCATGATGCTGCTCCCCGTCGTGAAAGCGTCGCTGATCTCCACGTATCCGAACTCATCGGTGGACCACAGGATCAGATCCTCGCAGAAACGGCTCAAGTGCATCATCATGAGAGAAGCGTCAAAGATAAACTCCGTCACAAAATCCCGGTCGGAAACCGAATCCATGCTGTTTTCGGTTACGCAGGGGAAATGGAGCAGTCGGGCGACGTGGTTCCGATCGATGGGTAGGCCGGTCCCTGCGAGGGCTGCCGCGCCCAGCGGCATGACGTTCACCCGTTTCAGGCAATCCCGTAAACGCGCCTCATCACGGTCTAACATCTCCCGGAAAGCCAGCAGGTAATGGGACAGCAACACCGGCTGCGCCTTCTGCATGTGGGTGTATCCCGGCACAATCGACCCCATCGCCCCTTTGGCCGCACGGACGAATTCGCCTTTCAAGGCTGCAAGAAGTCCGATGACCCGTCCGATTTCCTCCCGAAGATAGAGACGCATGTCAAGGGCGATCTGGTCGTTTCGGCTTCGTCCCGTATGCAGTTTCCCTCCGGCCTCTCCGATTCGTTCAATCAGGGCCTTTTCGACGGCCATGTGGATGTCTTCGTCGTCGGGGTGAAAAATGAAAGTTCCCTTCTCGATCTCGGCCAGGATTTGTCGGAGGCCCTTGTGGATCGCTTCGGCTTCGGCCTTCGTGAGGATGCCCTGCCTGGCCAGCATCCTTGCGTGCGCCTCGCTTCCCTGGATGTCATACCGGTAGAGCCGACAATCATATTGGATGGACGAAGTAAAGTCCTCGACGGCGCGATCCGTCGGCTCGCTGAACCGCCCGCCCCAGGGTTTTTCACTTTTCTTCATGGCGTTTTCCGTCAGTCCAACCCATCGCGAGGAACCGTTCCGCGAAGGTTTCTCCTCCGTCGTTTTTCGAATAGGAAAGACCCTTCCTCCGCAAGCTATCTCTGTGCATTGATCATCGCCAGGATCCGCAGCCGAAGCGCATTCAAGCGTATGAAGCCGGTTGCATCCTTCTGATCGTACACCTGATCCTTCTCGAAGGTTGCAAAGTCCTCGCTGTACAGGGAGAACGGAGATTTTCTTCCAACCACCATGCAATTCCCTTTGTAGAGTTTCAGGCGTGCGGTTCCGGTCACCCGTTCCTGGGTGGCATCGATGAACTTCTGGAGAGCGTCCATCTCCGGGGCGTACCAAAAGCCGTTGTAGGCAAGCTGGGCATATTTGGGGATCATGGAATCTCTCATCAGCATCACCTCGCGGTCCATCGTAATCGATTCGACGGCCCGATGAGCGGCCCACAGCACCGTCCCGCCCGGGGTTTCGTATACACCGCGCGACTTCATTCCGACAAAACGGTTTTCAACCATGTCTACGCGGCCGACCCCGTTTGCCCCGGCGATGGCATTGAGCCGATCGAGCAAAGCCGCCGGAGTCATGACCGCACCGTCCAAAGACACCGGATTCCCCTTTTCAAAACCGATTTCCAGGTAAGTTGCCCGGTCGGGCGCTGCCTCCGGGGAAACCGTCAGGATGAACATGTCCTCCTTCGGTTCCGCCCACGGATCCTCAAGGATTCCCCCCTCGTGTGAGATGTGCAGCAGATTCCGGTCGCTGCTGTAGGGCTTCTCCCTTGTGAGGGGCAATGGAATCCCATGTTTCTCCGCGTAGTCGATCATCGAAACGCGCGAATCGAACGTCCAATGCTCGTCCTTCCAGGCTGAAATGATCCGGATCGCCGGGTTGAGTGCCATGTAGGTCAGCTCAAAGCGCACCTGGTCGTTTCCCTTTCCCGTGGCTCCGTGACAAACGGCATCTGCGCCTTCCAGCTTTGCGATCTCGAGCTGTCGCTTGGCGATCAGTGGTCTGGCCAGGGAAGTCCCCAGCAGGTAGGTCCCCTCGTAAATTGCGTTTGCCCGAAGCGCCGGGAAAACGAAATCACGCGCAAACTCCTCCCGCAGGTCGTCAATGTAAATCTTCGCTGCCCCGGTTTTAATCGCCTTTTCACGGAGACCCGACAGCTCTTCTTTCTGACCGACATCGGCGGCAAAGCAGATCACTTCACACCCATAGGTTTCGATCAGCCACCTTACGATCACGGACGTGTCCAATCCTCCCGAATAGGCGAGGACAACCTTCTTCACTTCATTCATGCCTGACTTCCTCCCTTTTCTGTAGAAACCCATTGACCGGTACGGCCCACCGTTGGAAAAACGGATGGTTGTTTAGGATCATATCCGCTCGAACGCTCCGGGTCAAGATGAAACGAATCTGATGAGGATCTCATCCCCATGCCGTTTTCATTTTCCACCGAATGCCTCGTCCAGAATTCCAATGGCCTTGTCCACATCCTGCTTTGTGATGATCAGGGGCGGGACAAACCTCAGCACATTTTCGTTTGTGCAGTTGATCAGCAGCCCCTTTCTCATGCAATCCGAAACGATTCCCGCTCCGGGGATGCTCAGCTCGACGGCGAGCATCAACCCCCGGCCGCGGACCTCCTTGATTTGAAAGTGCTTTTCCTGCAATTCGGAGAGTCGAGCCAGGAAGTATTCTCCGACTTTTCTGCAATTTTCGAGGACGTTCCCGTTCAGGATCGTTTCCAATGTTGCCAAGGCCGCAGCGCACGCCAGAGGATTGCCTCCGAAGGTTGATCCGTGGGTTCCCGGACCAAAGGCCGAGGCGATTTTTTCCTTGGCGAGGCATGCCCCGATCGGAAAACCGTTTCCCAGAGCCTTAGCCGACGTGATGATGTCCGGGACCACTTTCTCCTGTTCGCAGGCAAAAAGCGTCCCCGTCCGGCCGATCCCCGTCTGCACCTCGTCCGCAATCATCAGAAGCCCCTTCTCATCACAGATGCGACGGATTCCCTGAAGATAGCCGGGAGCCGGAAGGACCACGCCGCTTTCCCCCTGGATCGGCTCGACCATCACGCCGCAGGTCTTCTCTGTGATGGCCTCCTCCAGGGCCTGAAGGTTGTTGTAGGGCACGTAGCGGAATCCTTCAGGGAGAGGCGCAAAACCGACATGAAAGCGTTCCTGAGCCGTAGCCGTTACGGTCGTCAGTGTTCGGCCATGGAAGGAGTTGTGCAGGGTGATCAATTCGTAATGTCCCGGCATCTGCTCCGACATGTATTTCCGGGCCAGTTTGATTGCCGCTTCGTTGGCCTCCGCCCCGCTGTTGCAGAAAAACACCTTGTCGAACGGAGTATTCTCCACGAGAAAACGCGCCAGCATGATCTGCGGCGCAATATGGTACAGGTTCGAGACGTGGGAGAGATTCTCCACCTGCTGTTTGATCGCGGATACAACGGCCGGATGGGCATGGCCAAGCGCGCAGACCGCGATGCCCGCGACCAGGTCAAGATAGCAACGTCCATCGCTGTCCCAGACGTGAACCCCCAGGCCGCGTGTAAGGACAACGGGGAAGCGCTTGTAAGTGGCCATGATATAACGATCGCACAGGCCGGTCCATTCTTGAGTCGTGAACATTTCTTTACCTCGATTCATCTTCGATCCGGGCTAAGAAACGATTTCCGTTCCAATCCCCTGATCGGTAAACATCTCCAGCAGAATCGTATGTTTCAGACGGCCGTCCACGATATGCGCCTTCTTCACCCCTGCCTGGAGAGCCTTGAGACAGCATTTCACCTTGGGAAACATCCCTCCCGCGATCGTCCCTTCCTCGATCATCCGGCGGGTCATTGGACCGTCCATCGCTGGAATCAGCGTTTTATTTCGGTCGAGCACGCCCGGAACATCGGTCAACAGGATCAGTTTTTCAGCGGACAGTGCGGCCGCCACGGCACCGGCAACGAGATCGGCATTGATATTGTAGGTTTCACCCCCGTCTCCGACTCCTGTCGGGGCGATAACCGGGATCACGCCATCCGTCAACAAGGAGGCGATCAGGGTCGCGTTGATCTCCTTGACCTTGCCCACAAGGCCGATATCGATGATCTCGGGCGGCGTCTCCTTCACTTTCTCGGCACTGAGGTAATACTTTTCGGCACGGATCAGCTGAGCATCCTTGCCGCTCAATCCCACCGCCTGGCCCCCGTGACGGTTGATGAGGCCGACGATCTCCTTGTTCACCTTGCCGACGAGGACCATCTCAACGATGTCCATGGTCTCTTCATCGGTCACCCGCATTCCCTGAACGAACTTCGACTCCTTTCCCAGCCTTTTCAGGAGGCTTCCGATCTGCGGACCGCCGCCGTGGACGACCACGGGATGGATCCCGATAAACTTCATCATGACCACGTCACGGGCAAAATTGTCCTTCAATTCCTCATCCACCATCGCATGACCCCCGTACTTGATCACGACGGTCTTGTTAAAAAAACGTCGGATATACGGAAGGGCTTCAACCAGGATCTCGGCCCGGTCCATGCATTTTTTCATGTCGTCCATCGTCTTCTCCTTGCCATGCCTTTCAAATCGGTCCGTTCCGTCTTTCGAATGCTACAGGATATACCGGCTCAGATCTTCGTCCTCGACGATTTCGTCCAATTGCTCGGCTACGTAATCCGCGTTGATCACGATCTCCTGACCCCGCATCTCCGGGGCTTCGAAGGAAATCTTGTCCAGAAGGCTCTCCATGATGGTGTATAGTCGCCTCGCCCCGATGTTCTCCATCCTGTCATTGACCAGGGTCGCCGTTTCCGCGATTGCGGCAACCGCATCCTCGGTGAAGACAATCCGGACCCCTTCGGTCGCCATCATCTCCGTATATTGCTTGACGAGCGCATTGTGGGGTTCCGTCAAAATCCGGATGAATTCGTCCCGTCCCAGAGAGTCCAGCTCTACGCGGATGGGAAACCGCCCCTGCAGCTCCGGGATCAGGTCCGACGGCTTGGTTGCGCTGAAGGCTCCGGCCGCGATGAACAGGATATGATCGGTGCGGACCATGCCGTGGCGGGTGTTGACCGTCGACCCTTCGACAATGGGCAGGAGATCCCGCTGCACCCCCTCCCGAGAGACGTCCGGACCATGCGACCCGTCCCCGCCCACAATCTTGTCGATCTCGTCGAGAAAAACGATTCCCGATTGCTCGACCCGTTCGATGGCGGTTTTTGTGACCTTGTCCATATCGACGAGCCTCTGCGCCTCTTCATCGGCCAGAATCTGCAGGGCCTCCGGCACTTTTACGCGCCGTTTTTTCTTTTTCTGGGGGAAAAGATTTCCCAGCATATCTTTGACATTCAGCCCCATGTCCTCCATTCCGGCGGAGGAAAAAATTTCGATCATCGGACCGCTTCGGACTTCGGCTGTCTCGATCTCGACAAAACGGGTGTCCAGACGACCCTCGCGAAGGAGGCGGCGGAGCTTGTCGCGGGTCGAGTCCTGCTCCGGAGGGTATTCCGCCACAGGAGTCGTCCCGTTCCCGTTGGTGATCATGTCGGTCACCTTTTTTTCCACCGGCTTCGGAGGAAGGAGAATATCCAGAAGCCTGTCTTCCGCGAGTTCCGAGGCCTTTGATCGAACGCTGCCCTGTTCCTCCGATTTGATCATGCCGATCGAAAGCTCCAACAGGTCGCGGATGATGGATTCGACATCCCGTCCGACATATCCCACTTCGGTGAACTTTGACGCTTCGACCTTGATGAACGGAGAGTTGTCCAGTTTCGCCAGCCTGCGGGCGATCTCTGTTTTTCCGACGCCGGTGGGCCCGATCATGATGATGTTTTTGGGGGAAATCTCCTCCCCAAGATCCTTCGAGACATTCTGGCGACGCCACCGGTTGCGCAGTGCAATCGCGACCGCCCGTTTGGCCTCGTTTTGTCCGATGATGTATTGGTCCAGCTTTTCAACAATTTTTTTGGGTGTCAATTCATCCGGTGACATAGCTGCATTATTTCCTTATCTTGTCCCTGGGATCGGATTTCAGGTCGGTTCTCTCTGCTTCCGTTCCGACCGGTCCCTCTTCGAGGTCGATCTCCTCCACGGCAATATGGTCGTTGGTGTAGATGCAGATTTCGGAGGCGATCCTCACCGATTCCCGGGCAATTTCCGTTGCCGTCAGATCGGAATAACGAACCATCGCCCGGGCAGCCGCAAGCGCATACGGTCCACCCGAACCGATGGCCATGACATTGTCGTCCGACTCGATCACGTCGCCGTTTCCGGAGATGATCAGAAAGGATTCCCGGCTGACGGCAATCATCAGCGCCTCCAGATGCCGGAGGATCCGGTCGGTCCTCCAGTCCTTGGTCAGCTCCACGGCTGCCCGTACAAGGTTTCCTTTGTACTGTTCGAGCTTCTGGTCGAAGCGATCAAAAAGCGTGAAGGCATCCGCGGTGGCGCCCGCAAATCCGACGATCACCTGGTTATGGTAGAGGCGCCTGACCTTTCGGGCGCCGTGCTTCATGACCGTCGTATCGAGTGTCACCTGGCCGTCCCCGGCAACGGTGACCTTTCCCCTATGCCGCACGGCCAAAATGGTCGTTCCCCGGATCTTCATCCCTCAGCCCTTCCCTCCTCCGGCCCGTGGGTGGGCGCGGTCATAAATTTCCATCAGCCGGCTCACGCTGACCGACGTGTATTTCTGCGTTGTTGAAAGGCTGCTGTGGCCCAGCATCTCCTGGATGGACCGAAGGTCTGCACCGGCGTCCAGCAGATGGGTGGCAAAGGTATGCCGCAGCGCATGAGGGCTGATCCTCCTTCCGATTCCGCTCTCCCGGACCAGCCTTTCAACCACCCGCGCAACCCCCCGAGGATTCATTCTCTTTCCCCTCGTGCTCAGGAAAAGGGCATCCTCACCGTTCCCGGTCGCGCCATTCTTCCGGAGCTCCTGCCTTTTTTGAAGGTAGGCGTCGACCGCTTGCAGGGCCGGCCTTCCCACCGGGACGACCCTCTCCTTGCGTCCCTTGCCCCGAACCTTTACGAGCCCCTCCTGCAGACGAATGTCCTCCATGTTGAGACCCGTCAATTCGCTCAGCCGGATCCCAGCGGAATAGAAAAGTTCGATGATCGCTCGATCCCGGCTGCCCGCCGCGTCTTCGTTGAATTTCGTCCGGAGGATCGCCATGATTTCGTCGGCAGACAGGACGACCGGGATGTATTTTTCGCAGCGGGGGAGCTGCACGAGCGCCGCGGGATTGACCCCTACAACGCCTTCCCGGATCAGATAGCGGTAGAAGGAACGCAGTGCTGCGATCTTCCGGGAGATGGTCACCTTCCGAAGCTTCCGGCGATAGAGCGACGCCAGGAAGGAACGGATCACCAACGGATCGCCGGGAATCCCCCCGTCCGCACCTGCAAGAAGATCCGTTCCCTTCAGAAAGGATTGAAACTGTTTCAAATCGGCCAGATATCCCTCCCGGGTGTGAGAGGATAGATTTTTCTCAACCTGCAAATGTCTGCCGAAATGATTGATGGCCTGCTCCAGAGGATCCATGCATTTCCTCAAATTCAGGATGGGGCGAACTCCATCCCATCCCGGAAACTTACCGACCGCCTCCTCGGCGGTCCCGACAAATGGTCGCCGTCACATCTTGTACTTGCCGAAATCCTCCGGGGAAAGATTTTCAAGAAATTCCGCAAGTTTCTCTTTCTTGAGTTTGTCCAGATCGGCCATTTTCGTTCCGATGTCGACATTCCTTGATTTATCGATGACCCGGTCTTCCACAAAGATCGGGGCGCCGGCGCGCAGTGCGATCGCTATCGCATCGCTGGGACGGGCGTCGACGACAATGGGTTCGCCATGGAGGCGAAGGTGGAGATTCGCGAAGAAGGTGTTGTTCCGAAGATCGTGGATCTCCACCCGAATCACTTCGGCCTTCAGGAGTTTGAGGATTTCGTTGAGCAGGTCATGGGTCATCGGACGCGAAAAGGTGATTTTCTCGATCTCCGTGGCAATGGCGCTTGCCTCAAAGATGCCGATCCAGATCGGGATGGCCCTTTTCTCTTCAAGATCCTTCAGGATGACGATCGGGGTATTGGTGATTGGATCCATCGTCAGTCCCGACACCTTCATCTCAATGAACATCTTCGTCTCCTCGCTTTTCCATCTCGCCCCGCAGGGAGTGGAGAAAGGCATCCACGATTCTGACCGGCACGATTTTTCCGATCAGGTCCGCCGTGCCCGGGAAATTGACGATTCGGTTTCCCCTTGTCCGCCCCGTCATCTCCACAGGCTTGTTTCGACTCGCTCCTTCGACCAGCACCTCTTCCGGTCTTCCGACGCAGGCAAGGTTCTTTTCCAGGGCATGCTCTTCCTGGAGGGTTTGGAGCCTTCTCAGCCGCTCCCTCTTTACGTCGCCGGGCACCGGATCATCCATGCCGGCGGCAGCGGTCCCTTCCCGCTTCGAATATTGGAAGGAAAAGAGGTTGTCGAACCTGACCTCTCTCATCAAATCCAGGGTCTGTTGAAAATCGGCCTCCTCCTCGCCGGGAAATCCGACAATCACATCGGAAGTGACACTGATCCCGGGGCAGACCTCGCGGAGAGCCTCCACCTTTTTCCTGTACTCGGCTGCCGTGTAACCGCGATTCATCCTTTTGAGCACCCGATCCGAACCGGATTGCACAGGGAGGTGAATGTGCTCACAGAGCGGGGCGACCGTGCCGAAACAGGCTATCAACCTTGACGACAGGTCCTTCGGGTGGGATGTGGTAAAGCGGATCCTGTCGATTCCGGGCACTTGTGCGATTTCCCGGACGAGCTCGGCAAAGTCCCTTCTGTCCGTCAGCGTCTGTCCGTACGAATTCACGTTCTGCCCCAGAAGCGTCACCTCCCGGATGCCACGATCGGCCAGTGCCTCCACCTCGCGGAGAATCTCCGTCATGGAGCGGCTTTCTTCGCGCCCGCGGAGATGCGGCACAACGCAGTACGAGCAGAAGTTGTTGCACCCCTGCATGATCGTCACATACGTGCTGACCGCTCCCGGGGCCGGTTGCGCCGGAATGTCCAGAGAGCGCACCCTCTCGCAGAATCCGGTTTCGGAGACCCTTCCCCCGGATCCTTCAAGGTTGGCGACCATCTCGGGAAGCCGGTGAATCTGATGTGTTCCAAAAACCAGATTGACATAGGGCGCCCGCTGAAAGAGCCGGTTGCCCAAATGCTGGGCAAGGCAGCCTCCCACCCCGATCATCAAACCGGGTTTTCTCTGCTTCAAAATACGAAACCGCCCCAACTGACTATAGACTTTCTGAGCCGCCTTCTCCCGGATCCCGCACGTATTCACGAGAATCAGGTCCGCCTGCTCAGGGTCATCCGTCGTTCGATATCCCGACCCCCTGAGCAACGCCACCATCTTTTCGGTGTCCTGCACGTTCATCTGGCAGCCAAAAGTTTGAATATAGAGCTTTTTTTTCTCCAATCCTAACCTGCCCCGGCTCAACATCATGGAGGTGGATAATATATGGTGGTGGGATAGTCAACACCTTTTTTGCCGGAAAGCATGAAATTTTGAAGAGGCATTTCTTTCGAAGTTTCTACGGGGTTTTGATGATTGAATCCGTGTCGAAGATGATCGAACGGACCTCTCAGACTTGCGTGCGATTGACAAAAAGAAATTCCTGGGTCATAGTGCATCGCATTCGCCATCGGCTTTTGCGCGAGAATCCACAGGGTCGCACCGAGCGGCCGATTGACCGGGATCCCTTTTCCCAGGCGGTAAGGAGTAGAACGATGAGACTTTCATGGGACGATTACTTTCTGAAAATGGCCGAAACCGCATGTCTCAGATCGACCTGTCTGCGGGCCCAGTTCGGAGCCGTCCTTGCCCGGAACCATACCATCATCAGCACCGGATACAACGGAGCGGCGTCAGGCGTTCGGAGCTGCCTGGAACGGGGGGAATGCGTTCGGGACCGCCTGCAGATCCCCAGCGGGAAAAACTATGAGATCTGTCATTCGGTTCACGCGGAGACCAACGCAATCATCCGGGCAAGCTTCGATTTGATGAACGACGCCACACTTTACATCTACGGGATGCAGCAGGGGAAACCCCGAAGCGGAATGCCCTGTTTCATGTGCTGGCGGATGATCTTCAACGCCGGAATCGGCAAGGTCATTTTTCTCGACGACGATGGCCAGAAGAAAATCGTGAACGTCAAGGTCGTCGATCGCAGCCGGATCCTGTCTTATTCGGATCCCGGCGGGTGATCGATCCCGATTCAAAAAAGGTCCTTTCAAACAAATCCGTTGCGGGACGAAAAAAATGATTCTGGATTATCAAGGAAAACATCCCAAACTGGCCGAGGATGTATTTATTGCTCCAAACGCTACCATTATCGGGGACGTGGAACTCGGGTCGGGCACGAATGTTTGGTTCTACAGCCTGCTGCGCGGCGACGTCAACAGCATCCGGGTCGGCACAGGATGCAACATACAGGATGCCTGCATCCTCCATGTGGGACGGGATCGATATCCCCTTATTCTGGAGGACGATGTCGTCCTCGGTCACCGCGTGACCGTTCATGGATGTCAAATCGCCTGCGGCGCGATGATCGGGATCGGGGCAACGGTGCTCAACGGGGCCCGGATCGGGGAAAAAGCGATCATCGGGGCCGGTTCGGTCGTTTCCCCGAAGACCATCATCCCTTCTCATGTGCTGGCATTGGGAACGCCGGCCAGACCCGTCCGCGAACTGTCGGAAAAGGATTTCCAAACCATCGAACATGTCCGGGAGAGCTATCGAAAACTGTTGCCCATCTACAAAAAAATGCCGAAGGATCAGGCCATCGAAAAAGTCGGCCTGTAAAAATAATTGAAGGCTTTCCCAGCGGAAAGCCATGAATGATTCTCTTGCGGAAAGGGGGGCCTCTTGGCACTGATTTTAGCCTTCGATCAGGGAACGACCAGTTCGCGTGCGATCATTTTCGATGATGCAGGCGCCGTTGTCGCCTCGGTGCAACGGGAATTCCGCCAGCATTACCCCCGTCCCGGTTGGGTCGAACACGATCCCTGCGAGATCTGGGACACACAGTCGGATGTGGCCGCCAGGATCATGAAGAATCACGTTCTTGACGGCCGTAAGATCGCTGCCATCGGTGTGACGAACCAGCGGGAAACCACCGTAGTCTGGGAACGTTCCACGGGTCGCCCCGTCTACAACGCCATTGTCTGGCAGGATCGCCGGACAGCCCCCGCCTGTGATCTTCTCCGAAAGAGCGGCCATGCAGCTCTGATCCGACAAAAGACCGGTCTGATCCCTGATGCGTATTTTTCAGGAACCAAGATCGCCTGGATCCTCGATCATGTCCCGAATGCAAGAAGGATGGCCGAAAAGGGAGACCTGGCCTTCGGCACGATCGACACCTGGCTGATTTGGAATATGACCGGCGGGGCCATCCACGTCACGGACTCCTCCAACGCCTCACGGACCATGCTCTATGACATCCACACCGGGGAGTGGGACGACGAACTTTTGAACCTCCTGAAGGTGCCCCGAGAGATTCTCCCGGAAGTCAAAGGCTCCAGCGAAGTTTACGGAGAAACGAACTGTCCGTCCTGTCCGGACCCGATTGCCATAGGCGGGGCTGCCGGAGATCAGCAGGCTGCCCTGTTCGGGCAGATGTGTACCGCGCCGGGAATGGTGAAAAACACCTACGGCACGGGATGCTTCATGCTGATGAACACCGGGACGGATCCCGTTCTCTCGTCGAATGATCTGATCACAACCGTTGCCTGGAAAATCGATGGAAAAACGACCTATGCGCTCGAAGGCAGCGTTTTCATTGGGGGAGCCGTGGTCCAGTGGCTGCGGGACGGCCTGGGAATCATCCGTTCCTCGGCCGACGTAGAGGCGCTGGCCCGGCAGGTCGATGACACGCAAGGGGTCTATCTTGTTCCCGCTTTTTCGGGCTTGGGGGCCCCTCATTGGGATCCTTATGCAAGGGCTGCTCTGATCGGCATGACCCGGGGAACGACATCGGCGCACATCGCCCGCGCGGCGCTGGAGAGCATCGCCTACCAGTCTCTCGACTTGCTTCAGTGCATGACGGCCGACACCCGCAACAGGATCACCGAGCTTCGCGTCGACGGGGGCGCTTCTGGAAACGACACCCTGATGCAGTTCCAGGCCGATATTCTGGGGGTTCCCGTTTTGCGTCCGGCCGTGATGGAGACAACGGCGCTGGGTGCGGCCTGTCTGGCCGGGCTGGCGGTCGGCTGTTGGCCGGACTTGGAGGCGATCGGCCGCAACTCAGTGCCTCCGAAGAGATTCGTGCCGGGAATGGATGAGGGACGGATTGCGGAACTGGTGAGGGGGTGGAGACGCGCGGTAGAGCGCTCCCGGAACTGGGTCGAATCGTGAAGCTGTAGAGTTGTAAGTAGATGGAACGGCCGCAACCTGGGGGCAGGACTATGAAGCATGAAGAGGGGTTTTTCAAGGGGGACCGGAATCACCGGATCTATCACCAGCGGTGGCTCCCGGAAGGCAAAACGAAGGCGGTTCTGATCATCGTTCACGGTCTTGCCGAACACAGTGGCCGATACATGAACCTGGTCAATCATTTCGTTCCACTTGGCTTCTCCGTGCACGCCTTCGATCACATCGGACATGGCCGATCGGACGGCGCGAGGGTTTACATGCAGCGCTTCACCGATTTTACGGATACCCTCGTGACATTTCGGAAAAGCATCGATTCTCTGCACAAGGGGGAGCCCATCTTCCTCGTGGGGCACAGCATGGGCGGGCTGATCGGCGCCCTGTACCTCACAGAGCACCAGGAAGGGCTGGCCGGCGCCGTTCTGTCCGGCCCGGCCGTCAAGGTTCCGGACAATGTTCCACAGGCGGCTATTTACGCGGGAAAAATCTTTTCGACCTTGGCGCCAAAACTCAGATTGATGGCACTGGATTCATCCGGTGTGAGCCGGGATCCCGCGGTGGTGCGGGCTTATGAAACCGATCCGCTCGTATACCGGGGGAAGATGACCGCGCGTTTCGGGTCGGAAATGCTCCGGGCCATGCGGCGAATCGAGGATGAGGCGTCCCGGATCAAGCTTCCGCTGCTGGTCCTGCAGGGAGCCGCGGACCGTCTGGTGGATCCGGCCGGTTCGCAGAAGTTCCACGATCGTGTGGCCTCCCCGGACAAGAGAATCATCCTCTATGAGGGTTTATATCACGAGGTGTTCAACGAACCGGAACATGACAGGGTCTTTCACGATATGGAAGCCTGGATCGAGGCCCATCTTCCCTCTCAAAATTAAGCGTCGATCCACTGACCGTTTCGCAATCGGTCAGTGGACCGACATGTTGCAGCAGACAGCCGGGATTGAGGATGCGTCCCGGATTTTCCAATCCCGGTCACATCACCACGGGTTAATCGTAATCCCCCATGTCCGGCGACGCGGCTGGCGCCGGCGGGGTCTTCTTCTTCGGTTTTTCCGCGACCATGGCCTCCGTGGTCAGCATCAGCGAGGCCACCGACGCGGCATTCTGGAGGGCGAAGCGCGCCACCTTCGTCGGATCGATGATCCCCGCTTTCAGCATGTCGCCATACTGATCTCTGTCGGCGTCGAAGCCGAAAGCGCCGCTTCCTTGCTTGACTTTTTCAACCACGACGGAACCCTCATGTCCGGCGTTCTCGGCAATCTGACGGAGAGGCTCTTCGATGGCTCGCCTAACGATATTGAGCCCCTGCTGCTCCTCTTCAGGCAGCTTCGCCTTGGTTAGCGCAGGGAGAGAGCGGATGTAGGCCACACCGCCGCCCGGAATGATTCCCTCTTCCACGGCCGCCCGTGTCGCGTGAAGGGCGTCTTCCACACGCGCCTTCCTCTCCTTCATCTCGATTTCCGTAGCCGCGCCGACCTTGATCACCGCAACGCCTCCGACGATCTTGGCCAGACGCTCCTGGAGCTTTTCTCTGTCGTAATCGGACTTGGTCTCCTCGATCTCCGCGCGGATCTGCTTGACGCGCCCCTCGATATCGGCGCGCTTCCCGGCCCCGTCGACAATCGTCGTGTTGTCCTTGTCCACGGTCACCCTCTTGCAGGTTCCAAGGTCGCCGATACGAACGTTTTCCAATTTGATCCCGAGGTCCTCGGAAACCAGCTTGCCGCCGGTCAGGATGGCGATATCCTGCATCATCGCTTTTCGTCGGTCGCCAAAACCCGGCGCTTTAACGGCCGCACATTTGAGCGTTCCGCGAATCTTGTTCACCACCAGGGTCGCCAGGGCCTCGCCCTCGATGTCCTCCGCTACGATCAGCAGCGGTTTCCCTCCCTTGGCGATCTGTTCGAGTAACGGAACCATATCCTTCATGTTGCTGATCTTTTTTTCATGAAGCAGGATGTAGGGATCATCCAGACGGACCTCCATCTTGTCCGGGTCGGTCACGAAATAAGGGGAGACATACCCCCGATCAAACTGCATCCCTTCGACGATCTCCAGCGAGGTCTCCATCCCCTTCGCCTCCTCGACGGTGATCACCCCTTCCTTGCCGACTTTTTCCATCGCCTCTGAGATCATCTCGCCGACCGTTTTGTCGTTGTTGGCCGAGATGGTGCCGATCTGCTCGATCTCCTTCTTGTCGCCCACTTTTTTGGACATTTTCTTGAGTTCGTCTACGACGATACAGACGCCTTTTTCAATGCCGGTTTTGATTGCCATCGGGTTCATCCCGGATACAATCATTTTCGAACCTTCCCGATAGATCGCCTGAGCCAGCAGCGTGGCGGTCGTTGTGCCGTCTCCTGCCTTGTCCGATGTCTTGGAGGCCACTTCCTTGACCATTTGCGCCCCCATGTTTTCGAACTTGTCCTCCAGTTCGATCTCCTTGGCGACGGTTACGCCATCCTTGGTAATCTGGGGGGAACCCCAGGATTTGGCGATGACGACATTTCTCCCCTTCGGCCCAAGGGTCACCTTCACGGCATTGGCCAGCGTGTCCACCCCCTTCATGATCTTCTCACGGGCCGCCATATCATATTTGATTTCCTTTGCGGGCATGCGCGTAACCTCCTTTGTTAGGATTCGATGACTCCGAGGATGTCATCCTCTTTCATGATCATGTGCTCCTGACCGTCAATCTTGATTTCCGTCCCTGCCCATTTGGTGAACAATACCCTGTCCCCCGCCTTCACTTCCAGGGGGATCAAATTGCCGTCCTTGTCCCGCTTGCCGGGGCCTACGGCCAGGATCCTGCCCTCCTGAGGTTTCTCCTTTGCCGTATCAGGGATGATGATCCCGCCTTTGGTCTTCTCTTCCGCCTCGATTCGAGACACCACGATCCGATCATGCAACGGTGTAACCTTCATTTCCAAAACCTCCTCATTTTGAATGAACGGGCGGGGAACCCCCCGCATCTATGCCCTGGATGATCATCCGATATGGACTACCGAGATATCTCACCTCGTAAAAAGAGGTTTCCACCCCGGCACCGTGGCCAGGGCGGAAACCTGCTGCCGTGTGCACCTCATCGGCACATTTACTCGGCTTTTACGGCAATCTTTCTTCCCTTCGATTTCACCTCTTCGAGGCGAGGAAGCGTAACGGTCAGCACACCGTTCTTGAAACGGGCGGCGACCTTCTCCGGGTTAAGTCCTGCCGGAAGCGGGATGACCCGCTGGAAGGTGCCGTAACTGGCCTCCCGATGCCAGTAGTCTTTTCCCTTCTCTTCCTTCTCCGCCTTCTTCTCTCCCTTGATCGTGAGTCCGTTATCCGTAAGGCTGACGTCGATGTCTTTTTCGTCCATTCCCGGCAGTTCGGCTTTCACGATCACCTCTTTTTCATCCTCTCGGACATCGATCGAGGGAGAAAAAGCTTCCCAACTGCCTCCGCTTTCGTATGGGGATGCCTCAAGGTCCCTGAAAAAGTCATCGAACATTCGGTTCATCTCCCGATGAAGGGCGAAGAAGGGATGGTCCTCTGCACGTCGCAGGGGCGATTCGCTTCTTCGCCACAGCGTGGGCAACATTTTTCCAATCATATGCTTTCCTCCTTTCCCTTTCGATGAATTATCGGTAACACTTTGATTGTGTTATATTTAAAAGCACCTCCGGCTGTAAAATAATCATCGAACCGAAGTTGTCAAGACATCCTGTATGGGGAAAAATCGGATCTCTGTGGTCGACAAGCATCAGTTTGTTAACCGGACATCTGTGCGGTTGACAACGGGTATTGAGACAGCATCATCGTCATCATGAAAAAAGAAATCAACCTTCTTATTTCTTATTATTGATCAGAATTTCTTGTAAAGGTAGGTTCGTAAATGATATAAGTAAAAAAATTATCCGACCAAAACAGACGGGAGAACGGGATGGAAACGAAGATCTGCATTTATTGCGGCCGAACGCTCGATTTAAGCATGCTATCGGAAAAAGCCGGGACATATCGATGCAAAGATGAAAATGACTGCCTCGCATACCAAACCGGAGATGAGGAGGACGATTCCATTGATCATCCGGATTATATTTCCGATATTGTCAAATCTTCACTCAGCGATGCGGCCGAACGTGTTGCCGTTTACAAACAGATGAAGAATGATCAGACCATGATGGATCGTACCGGAGAGGATTCAAAGACGGCAGAGGAAACAATCGCCGAGTTTGCCCGCCTGAAATCGCTTATAGACGGTTTTGCCTCAGAGTATAAGGAAAGGGATCGATTTCAATTTCAATACGAGGAAGCTTTTCAAGACGAGTATAGAATATCCTTTAGTGATTCTACCAATAATCTTAATTTTATTATTAAAATAAAGAATATCCCCGGATCACGATGCCTGCTGACCGTAGCCAGAAAACTCATGGCTGACGACAAAGACTCTGTTTTCGAAGAGTTTATTTTCAAGTCATATCCGATGAATCGACAAGAGGATGTCGTTAAGGATGTAAGCGTCATTCTTTTGATCTTGGAAGAGGAAAAAGATCTCTTGCCTGCCCTGTTCAAAGAATTTCGGATGGAAGTGGAAGCCCGGCATTGCCGTGACGAGTCATGAATGGGTGACATCCATTGATAGGGGGCAATATGGACAATCACCGAGCAAGCCATAGCGTTCTAATCGGTTATGTGCTCTGGATCTTCGGTTTCACCGGATCGCACCGTTTCTATTTCGGCAAACCGATTTCCGGGACCGTCTACTTTTGCACTCTCGGCCTTTTGGGCATCGGCTGGCTGATCGACCTTTTCCTGATCCCTTCCCTGCATCGTCAGGCGGACATTCGATTCCGTTTGGGAAGGATCAATTATTCGGTGGCCTGGATCTTGCTGACCTTCCTGGGCTTTTTGGGAATCCACCGGATGTATATGGGGAAATGGATCAGCGGCATCATTTACTTGTTGACGCTCGGTCTACTGGGCATCGGCTACATCTATGACTTCTGGACGCTGAACGATCAGATCACGGTCATAAACGGCTCCGCGTAACCGGCAGATCCGCGCGCAGGCCGAGAAATGAAACCAGCGATCTCCGGGCCCCGCCAAGCGGCTTCGATACCTCTTCGCTTTGAATCATCTCTGAAGAATGGAGACCAGAACCGGAAGAAAGTAAAGCAGGGAAATAATGATGACGGCAAGGCACATCTTGTCGATCCTGCGGTTGCACAGATACCGCTCATCCCAGTCTGATGATTCGATGAAATGCTGAAAACGACGAATCGGGTTCTCTTTCGCTGCGATTCTGTACAGCATCGGTCGTTTTGCCTGGTTGCAACGGATGTATAACCCTTGCCGGAATTCAGTTGATGGACCGAACCTTGCTCTCTTTTATGCTTTCTTTTTCAAGTCTTTCCCGATGGAAAATGCCGCTCCCAGGAATTCCCCGGTTTTGTAATATGCATAGGCTCCTGGATCATAGGAGAAGGGCCGCACCTTCTCGATATCCGGCATCCCCTTTTCACCCAGCACGCTTTTATCGGCCTTGATATCCAAAATTTCCCCGATAAACTGGGTGTGTAATCCGATCTCGATCTGGTGAATCAGTTTACACTCAAGGGCAATCGGGAATTCTTCGACGTAAGGGGCATTGACCAGGGAACTCTTCACCGGCGTCAGACCGGAAACATCGAACTTGTTCGCATTTTTCCCCGAGGCGATCCCGAAATAATCGGCGCAACGGGCATGTTTCTCGGAAGGAATGCTGGCGGTAAAGGCTTTCTGTGCGCAAATGTTGCCATAGGTGTAAGTGGCCTTTCTTAAAGCGATAGCGACACAGGGTGGATCGGAACAGCAGATGCCGCCCCAGGCTACCGTCATCAGGTTCGGTTTCTCATCGACATCATAAGTCCCCACGATCAGGACCGGGGTCGGGTAAAGGATCGTATTTGCCCCTATGGATATCTTCATGGTCGCCTCCTTTTTATCTCCTGGATTGGTGCGTCACGATAGCTTGTTGGTCGGATCTCCTTCTGTGATCATCTGTGCCAAAAGAATTCGTTCATGCGATTGAGGCAATCTGCCGGTCAGAAGACAGCAGCAAACCTTTTCACCGGAGGCATTGAAAAACAGCGCCTCCGCCTCGGCTTTTCCGGATTTTTCAATCTTTGTAATGGTTACCGTGCATTGGATTTTCTCATCAAAATAGACAGGCTTGATGAACTTGTATCTCATGCCGGTCGCCAGCCAACCGACCTGTCCGCCGAATTCGCAGATCATGGAGCCAACCAGCAACCCATGACAAATCAGGCGGTCAAATCCTTTCGATTTGGCCCATCGGAGGTCGTAATGAACCGGATTGTAGTCCCGGGTCAGATCGCCAAATTGCTCCGTTTCCTCTTTTGTGAAGGTTCTTTCGTAGGTAAAGGAGTCACCCGGCCTGAGTCCTTCAACAGCCTTCTGACGCATGGGATTTGGCATACGCAAATTCCAAATTCCGTGGCGACGGCGCCCCGTTTCAGCTTAGGATGACCAGAGCCACATACGGAACAAGATTCAGCATTATCACAATAATCTTCATGACACCGAGAAAACAATAGAGTGTCCGGTCCAGCGTCTCACGTGGAATCCTGAACCACAAGCTGTGCATCCGGTATACCCAATCGCCAGCCGCTGCGCAGATCAAAAACGCAAAGATCAGCAGCCCTCCGTTAATGATTGTACACCACCCGAAAAAAGCTCTCAAGGCTTCGATGTTCATCGCTGTTCTCCCTTTATTTTGCACAATATTCAAGATAGGGTTCTCAAAAGTTTCATGAATTGGCAACTCATTTTTTCAGGATCTTCTGCCTGGATGCTCCAGATGAAATTGGCGATCCAGTGGGGCTGATTGTTTTCCATTGAAATCTCCGGTCCTTAGAAAAACAAACCCC
>JAEAMF010000577.1_pt1 | contig 42530 bp, 36 predicted proteins | sample 8958721 | NCBI WGS metagenome assembly JAEAMF01 (sample SAMN16933255, study PRJNA681124) | bioreactor sludge metagenome | isolation source: anaerobic bioreactor treating anionic surfactant - SDBS | place: India: Bengaluru | collected 2019-02-28 | reverse complement strand
TAAATGGTACCTAAATCATTAGTTTGCTAGTCTAGAGCCATAACAAATAATAAAGATAACCCCGCGCTTCGCGCGAAATAATAAATTACAAATAATAAATAAAAAAGATAATACCCTCCGCTCGCTTTATTATTCATAGATTTATTATTTATTATTTAATTAAGTACCGCTTGCTTTATTATTTATAACTTTATTATTTATTATTTAAAATAAGTTCCGCTCGCTTTATTATTTATTATTTATTATTTATTAATTAATACAAAGGTTATGACCATCAACATTCGCGCCAAAAACATGGATTTAACGGATGCCATCCGCCAGTATTCCGAGGAAAAGTTCTTATCTTTGGATAAATTTTACGATAACATCTTGCATATCGAAGTTGATTTGGGGCTCGATACCAACCATCACAACAAGGGCGATATATACTCTTGCACAACCATGGCCGATGTTCCAAACAAGCTTTTTCGCGTAACCAAGCAAGAAAAGGATCTCTACAAAGCCATCGACAAAGTCCGCGACCACCTCCGCGAAGAAATCACCGCCTGGAAAGAAAAGAATCGCGAAAAAAGGTAAGTCGTGGGTTGATCCTCCCAACCTCCTTACTAAGGAGGTGCTACGATTTATGCCAAAATTAGTATCAAATAGCCGGTGTATTCCGTACAATCCGGAGTTGGTTGTTTTGGCAAAAAAGAACAGAAATCAAATGACCCCGCAAGAACGCAAATTGTGGTATTTCTTAAAATTTTTGAAACCGCGATTTCTGCGTCAAAGGCCCATAGTTTACTACATAGCTGATTTTTATTGTCCGCAACTAAAACTGAATCATAGAAGTTGACGGTCAACAACATGGTACATCTGATAATCGAGCTGGCGATGCGGAAAGAACCAAGGTTTTGAACGATTTTGGTGTCAGTGTAATTCGCTTTACAAACGCCGAAATCGACAACAATTTCACCGCAGTAACTCATGCTATAAAAACTCATCTAACCAATGGAACTATCTCCTAACATTAACAACACCTCCTTAATAAGGAGGCAGGGAGGATCCGCCGTAACCAAAGATCTCATGTAACATAAACAACACCTCCTTAATAAGGAGGCAGGGAGGATCCGCCGTAACTATTTATTTTTTTTGACTCCATCCCTATTTATGCGTAAGATAAGCCAATATGTCTTTATTTACTAAAATTTTCGGTGATCCCAATGAAAAAGAGATCAAAAAAATCCGGCCTTTTGTGGAAGCTGTAAACGCTTTGGAGCCATCGATTCAAACCTTAACCGACGAACAATTAAAGGATAGAACCGACGATTTTAAGCAACGTTTAGCCAACGGAGCCTCTTTGAACGATGTTATGATCGAGGCTTTTGCGGTTGCCCGCGAAGCTTCCAAGCGTCAGCTCAAACAACGTCAGTATGATGTTCAGCTTATCGGCGGTTATGTGCTCCACAAGGGTCAAATTGCCGAGATGCGCACCGGTGAAGGCAAAACCCTCACAGCGGTCGCGCCCGTCTATCTTAACGCCCTTTCCGGCAAAGGTGTGCACGTTGTTACGGTCAATGATTACCTTGCTCGTCGCGACACGGCTTGGATGGGGCAGGTTTATCACTCCTTGGGTCTCACTGTCGGTTGTATCCAGCACGAAAGCGGTTACATTTACGATCCGGATTTCAAAGCCGAGCCCGAGCATGATGAATCCCGCGATCAAACCGGTTCTTTTCATGTGGACATGGATTACCTGCGTCCCGTTTCACGCAAAGATGCTTATCTCGCCGACATCACTTACGGCACCAACAACGAATTCGGTTTTGATTATTTGCGCGACAACATGGTGCAATCTCTCGAACAAATGGTCCAACGTCCCGAGCTTAACTATGCCATCATCGATGAAGTCGATTCCATTTTAATCGACGAAGCGCGTACCCCTCTCATCATCTCCGGCCCGGCCGAAGAAGCTGCCGATATGTACTATCGCTTCGCGGAATTGGTACCCAAATTGGATGCTGATGCGGATTACAATATCGATGAAAAGTTACGTGCCGCCACCATTAACGCTTCGGGTATCGCCAAAATGGAAGGTTGGCTGGGCGTCGAAAATCTATACGAAGCCGGCGGAGTTAAACTCGTACATCATTTGGAAAACGCATTACGCGCACACGCTTTGTACAAAAAAGATAAAGATTATGTCGTCAAAGACGGCGAAGTTTTAATCGTCGACGAGTTTACCGGCCGTCTTATGTACGGCCGTCGTTACAGTGAAGGCTTGCATCAAGCCATCGAAGCCAAAGAACACGTCAAAATCCAGCGTGAGTCGGTTACCATGGCCACCATTACTTTCCAAAATCTTTTCCGTCTCTACAATAAGCTCGCCGGTATGACAGGCACCGCTTCAACCGAAGCCGAAGAATTTGCCAAAATCTACAATCTTGAAGTGGTAAGCATTCCAACCAACAAAGATGCCCGTCGTGTGGATCTTTCCGATCGGGTCTATCGTACCGAAATGGGCAAATTCAAAGCCGTGGTACGCGAAATTAAAGAATTACGTGCCAAGGGCCAACCGGTTTTGGTTGGTACGGCTTCGATCGAAAAAAACGAAATCTTGGGTGAGCTCTTAAAAATGGAGGGCATACCTTACAATCTCCTCAACGCCAAAAACCACGAAAAAGAGGGCGAGCTTATCGCTCAAGCCGGTAAAGCCGGCGCAGTCACGGTTGCCACCAATATGGCCGGCCGCGGTGTCGACATCATCCTCGGAGGCAACCCTCCCGATTCCGCTGAAGCGGAAAAAATCAAACAAGTCGGAGGCCTCTTCGTCCTCGGTACCGAGCGACATGAGTCCCGCCGCATCGATAATCAGCTTCGCGGACGTGCCGGCCGTCAAGGCGACCCGGGCACAACTCAATTCTACGTTTCGCTGGAGGATGATCTCATGCGCATTTTCGGTTCCGACACAATGAAAAAACGCATGGAATTCCTCAAAATGCCCGAGGATGAACCCATCGAAAGCTCTGTCTTATCCAAAGCCATAGCCGCGGCTCAACGCAAGGTTGAAGGTCATCATTTTGATATCCGCAAACATGTTTTGGAATATGATGATGTCATCAACAAGCATCGTAAAGCCATATATGCTCAACGCCGGCAAATTTTGGAAGATTCGGCCAAAGCCACAACCGAAGGCGAACGCCCTCTGAAAAAACTCATTTTGGAATCCGTTGAAAACGAAATCGAGCGCGTCGCTTATTTTCACACCGGCGGAGACGATGTAACCCTTTGGGATCTTGAAGAAATATCCAAGTCTGTCAACGCTTTATTACCCGCGGAATTCAATTCCGACAATCTCATGCAAGAAGCGGAAAAGCGTCTCTCTGATGAAAAAATCGATATTATCAGCAAGCGTACCAATATCATTGAGTCTCTTATGGAGTTGGCGCGTTCCGCTTATGCCAAAATCGAAGAATCGGTCGCCGATCCGGCCATGATGAGCGAGTTGGAAAAAGGAATCTTACTGCGCGCTTACGATATGCTTTGGATTGATCATTTGGAAGCCATCGATCACCTGCGCCGCGGTATCGGCCTGCAGGGCTATGCCCAGCACGATCCGCTCGTCGAGTACAAGCGCGAGGCTTATCGCATGTTTAACGAACTCAATGCCTTAATCAGCAAGCAAGTCGCCCAAGCCATCTTTAAAATTCCCATCGCCCAAAGAACAGCCCTGCAATTTTTCAAGCCCCGCACCGGCGGTCAACCGCTCATCTTTTCCGGCGCCGCCAAAACTTCTGATCAAACTTCCTCCTCATCCGTGCAAACCAACACCGCTGATCCCAAATTTCAAGATGTCGGACGCAACGACCCTTGCCCGTGCGGAAGCGGCAAAAAATTCAAAAAATGCCACGGAGCTTAAAACAGCTGCAAGCCACTAGCCACTAGCTTCTAGCTTCTAGCTTCTAGCCACCAGCCTCCGGTCTAACTCCGTAGGGATAAACCTTGCCTGCCCCGTATATGAACGAAGTGAATTTTGCGGGGTGTTTATCCGTGCTAAGAACGCGATAATTTCAGTACGGATAAACACAAGGTTTATCCCTACGAGAAACACTCGCAGCTTATATTAAAAACCCCGCCTCGAACATGTCGAAAAGCGGGTTTTTTATGAATAGCGCCGCGGATCGGCCTGCGAGCGGAGTCTTCGCAGGTGATCCTTTAAGTTGTCGGACACATCTTTTCGCGAAAGCGGCTTATAGTATTTGCGAACCCCATCTGCTTCATCTCGCTTACATGCCACATCTCTGCCATGAAGACGCAGAACGACAACCTGTTGCGGCTCGTCGAATAACTCGGAAAAATCTTGTTTTTGATCAATCGGCAAAACATAGGTCAAAAAAGGTTTTACAAAAACTTCGCTAATACGAAAGCTTTTTGCGTCAAGCAGATCGATGCGAGTATTCAAATCACGGTTGAAAAAACCGCGTTGTTCCATAGCGCGATCAAACTTTTCCGATGCTTGCATGATATCGGAGGAGCGCAACCCTTTTTCCCAAAAGATAAGACCGCTTGGGGTAATCAGATAAAAAGTCCCGTTTTGTGAAGAGCCGACGCACAACATCAATACATTCTGATCCAGCGATGCTGTAATTCTGATCGGCTTATCATTCACGCAAAGAAAAAGGACTCGATTTGGCGAGAGCGGCGCGTCAGGAAAGCCGTAGTGGACAACCTGATCAAAAAGCTCGCGCAAAAAATCGGGCGTAAGCTCATGAAGCACCGCCGGCGTCTCATAAGCCTTGAAATCATACTTCAGCGAAAGTTGGCGCAGTGGGTCATTAAAAGAGCTGTGCATGATAAACTCCGTTGAGGCGAGGGTGTATATGCAATAACCAAAACTAACAGTTATTCGTCTTTATGTCAATAGTTTGGCTTTATTAAGATAAAAAATACTGTTTATAGAGTGTAAAATCAATAGATGTTATAATAAACGTATTAACAGCAATAAGGTTAATAATCGTATGTCTGAAAAAATGTCTCTTAACACGCAAATGGGTCCAACTTCACCTGATTTGGGCGGTGTGCGTTTGCAGCAAAAACTCGAAGCCGACAGAGCCGCGCAAATCGCCGCATCTGAAGCGCTGAAAGCCAGAGCCGATGCAGAGGCGATGTTGGCCTTTAAACAAGGTTTGATGGAACAATACGGTGCTAAAACTCCCGAAGAAGCTTTACAAAAAATGCAAGAAGAAATGGCGATTCAGCAAGAAGTCAAACAAAAGATGGCTGAATCAAGAGAACGTAAAAAACAGCAAGCGGCCTTGGAAGATGAGCAAAGACAAAAATTATTACGGGAGGCTATTTCTTTGGGTGATTATGAACAACAAGGTTCTGTCGATGAAATTTTGGGAAGAGTTGATAAAATTCAAGGCTTTCAAGAAACAAAACCGCCGGCTGATTTGCCCGAACGGGTCTATGGTCAAGTTATGGCGGCTCGCGGACAAACCGAAGGATTGGCGCAAGGTATGGAGCAAGAACTGGAGATAGAGGCGCGCCAAAGAAATTTGGAAACAGAACCTCGCACCGCAAAGCGAGAAATGTTTTTAGGCTCTGAAAGGCCGTCCGTAGTCAGTATGCCCGAAGAAGTGGCATCGCAAGAAGCGCCAAGGCGCGAAGAAGCCGGAGGTATCGGTGATTTAACTTTTGCGGAACTCATGCGCTAAGATCAAGAAAATAAACAACCCCCGTCAGGCTCGATTAATCAGACTTCATAATTCACAAGAGGTTGACAATCGATATATTTAATCTATAGAGGCATGATTTTGTTAATTATTTAAGTGTTAATTTTGGTAAATTAAGGTTGTATTTGCATTTTTAGGTGCTGTTCGCTATACTTTCGCGGAAATCTTATGTCAAAAAATAACACGCAACACGCCGGTGTTTCCAGGCAAAAAGTGAAACGCCGTGTGGGTTTAATTGTTCTGCTTTTTTTAATAGCCGGTTCGCTTTCATACAGTGCGCCTGCTAACTGGTTCATCGGACAAGCCAATAATATATTGGGCACGCATTTTAGTCCCATTAACATGCCGTTTTCGCTGGGTCTCGATCTGCAGGGCGGTACTCATTTGGAGTATGAGGCCGATTTATCCAAAGTCGATTCTTCCGAGCATACATCAGCCATGGAGGGCGTACGCGATGTCATCGAGCGCAGAGTAAATGCCATGGGAGTTTCCGAGCCCATAGTTCAAATAACCCGGGCCGGAGATGCTTACCGTGTTTCGGTCGAATTGGCCGGTGTCCGCGATATCAATCAAGCCATCAATATGATAGGCGAAACTCCGATTTTGGAGTTTAAAGTCATAAACGACGAAGAACCGCGCCAGTTGACTCCCGAGGAAATTCTGCAATTGGATGATTCCGAAGATAAAGCCAATGCCGAGGCAAATGCGTTTTTGTCATCCGTAATAAATTCGCCGGAAAATTTTACCGATCTGGCCAAAGCCGAATACGCAAAATTAAATCAAGCCGATCAGGCCGTTGATTTGGGCTTCATCAAAGATAAAACCGAATACGCTCAAATTTACGAGTCGGCCAAGGATGCGGCAGCCGGAACAATCTTGCCCGCGGTTGTCAGAACCGATTCGGCTGAAGCCGTTGTAAAAGTTGAAGAAGTAAAGGATGCCAGTAAAGAAATAAAAGCCCGTCACATACTTATCCAGTGGCAAGGATCTGAATACGCGCCCGACACCGTAACCCGCACCAAAGAAGAGGCTTTGGCTTATATTCAAGAAATCAAACAAACTCTGACTCCGGAAAATTTCACGGATAAAGCTTCGGAATTATCCGAAGAGCCGGGCGCGAGTTCATCCGGCGGTGAATTGGGATGGTTTGGCTCGGGTGTCATGGTTGAGGCTTTTGAAACAGCGGCCTTTGCTTTGGCCAAGGGACAAATTTCCGAACCCGTGGAAACCGATTTCGGTTATCACCTTATTTATAAAGAGGATGAACGCGGTACAAAGGATGTCCGCGTCAGCGCTGTTTTGTATCCCAAACTAACCCGCGACGAAATTCTGCCTCCTCCGGAACCTTTTAAGCGCACCGAACTTACCGGCAAACAATTGGAACGCGCTCAAATTGAGTTTAATCCGCAAACCGGGTCCGCAGAGGTCGGCTTACAATTTAATGATGAAGGAGCCGATTTGTTCGCGGCAATCACCAAAGCCAATATCGGTCAGCCGGTTGCAATTTATTTGGACGGAGAACCGATCAGCGTACCAACCGTCCAATCCGAAATTTTGGGAGGCCGCGCTGTAATCACCGGTAATTTTACGGTCTCGGAAGCCAAGCTGTTGGCTCAGCGCTTGCAGGCCGGTGCCTTGCCGGTGCCCATCGAACTCATTGCCCAGCAATCGGTCGGTCCGTCTTTGGGTAAAGATTCGGTCAGCGCTTCTCTTATCGCCGGTCTTTGGGGCTTTTTATTGGTGGCTCTCTTCATGGTGATTTTTTATCGCTTGCCCGGATTGATTTCCGTTTTTGCTTTGGCTGTTTACGGAGTCGTCTTGTTTGCCGTCTTCAAAACTATTGACGTAACTCTGACTCTTTCCGGAATCGCCGGCTTGATTTTGTCGGTCGGCATGGCCGTCGATGCCAACGTACTGATATTTGAACGCCTTAAAGAGGAATTGCGTCTTAAAAAAGCATATGCGGTAGCCATAGAAGAAGCCTTCAAGCGCGCTTGGCCCAGTATTCGCGACGGCAATCTCACAACGCTCATTTCTTGTATTGTGCTGTACTGGTTCACGTCATCGGTTATTAAAGGCTTCGCTCTAACCCTCGGCATCGGTGTCATAATCTCCATGTTCTCGGCAATGACCGTCACGCGCTATGTATTGCGTTTGGTTGCGGTTCCAAAATTTTACGAAGCTTTCGGTTGGCTGTATTTAAAAAAGTCCAATAAAAATACTGAAGAATAAATATTTATGAATATAGTAAAATACCGCTACATTTGGTATGCGCTTTCTCTTATCACGGTTGGCGCCAGCGTTATCATGTTTTTCGCTTTCGGTTTAAAGCAGGGCATTGATTTTACCGGCGGATCCTTATTGTCAGTCCGTTACGAAGCCGAAAGACCTCTGGTTATGGATGCCGAGCAAACTTTGGCACCCTTGGAATTGGGAGCTATGGTTGTTCAACCGGTTGGCGAAACGGACATGAATTTCCGCATGCGTACTTTAAAAGAGGATGAACATCAACGGATCTTGGCCTTGCTTTCCGAATCATACGGCGAAATAACGGAATTGCGCTTCGATTCAATCGGTCCTGTTATCGGTCAAGAACTGCGCTCCAAATCCATGACCGCTTTGGTAATTGTCTTTTTATCCATTCTGGCTTTTATCGCTTGGACATTTCGCCATGTCTCCATCCCTGTCGCATCATGGAAGTACGGCTTGGTAACCGTCTTTGCCGCTTTTCATGATGTTATGATCCCCGTGGGTGTGTTTGCTTTTTTGGGCAAATACTACGGAGTCGAAATCGGCACGCCTTTTATCGCCGCCATCCTTACCATTATGGGTTATTCCATTAACGACACGATCGTGGTTTTCGACCGCGTTCGTGAAAATCTCCAAAAAACCAGCGGCACATTCGTCGAAATTGTCAGCACCTCTTTGAATCAAGCTATTGTCAGATCCATTAACACGACTGTCACCACGCTCTTGGCTTTGATTGCGGTGTATCTTTTTGGCGGCGGCAGTATCCGCGATTTCGCATTGGTCTTGATTATCGGTATTGCCACGGGTGCCTATTCTTCGGTATTTATCGCTTCGCCTCTGCTGGTTACTTTTTACAAAATGCAGCAAAAACGCAAAACCGCCAGAAGCTAGTACGGCATAAATTTTAAAAAACAAAAACCGGAGTCAATTAACGAACTTCGGTTTTTTAATTGGCTGAAGTTAAACATTTCCGCACGCTCGAATCTGTGCTACAATAATTAAGGTATGAACGAATACTTTACGTTTGACGTAGTATCATTTTTGGCTTCATTCGGTTCCAATCCTTTCATGGTCATGTGGACGCTTTTTATTTATGGGGGATGGGTCATATTTTTGATTATCGGCATTTGGGCGTCAACAAAGATCTGGCTGGTTTGGAGGCAAACCTTGGCCGCCAGGCAAAAAGAATTTATCACATTGGCCATCGATATTCCCAAACTCACGGAAAAAGATCCCGGGCAATCTTTGCGTGCCGTGGAAAATCTTTTTGCGCACTTGGCCGGCGCTCATGCCCCCGCTTCATGGAAAGAGATTTGGATCGACGGCAAATATCAAGATCCCATCTCTTGCGAAATAATTTCCATCGAGGGTAATGTTCAGTTCATTATCCACTGCATTCGTCCGCTTCGCGATTTGGTCGAGGCCTCGTTATTTGCCCAATATCCGGATGCTGAAATATCCGAAGTCGAGGATTATACCAAAAGTGTTCCGGCATCCTATCCCGATTCCGAGTACGATCTCTGGGGCACGGAAATGGTTCCGGCCGGCAGCAAGCCCTCTTTTTATCCCCTGAAAACTTATCCCGCCTTTGAACATTCCATGTCCGGCGAGCTGAAAGATCCATTATCGGTTCTCCTAGAAGGTATGTCGCGCATGGGTCCGGGCGAGCAGGTTTGGATGCAAATAATTTGCCTGCCCATAGATGTGGGGGATTACAATAAAGGAGGCACCAAACTCATCAAAGAACTGAAAGGTGAAAAAGTGGTCACGCCTCCAAGCATGCTCGAAAAAATAATTTTGGCGCCTTTTAATTTGTTTATCATGATAGCCAATGAGCTTATCGGAGGCGGTTCCGGCTCTCCTTCCGCCGCCAAAGGCGATGATCCGCTTAAATCCAAAATTTTCAATTTATCTCCCGGAGAGCGCAAAGTGCTTGAGGCTGTTGAAAACAAAGTTTCCAAAATCGGCTATTTGTGCAAAATCAGATTTATGTATGTAGCCAAAAAGAATGTTTTTAAAAAACCCAAAATCGTGCAGTCTCTTATCGGTTTTATCAAGCAAATGAACACCAACGACATGCTGTCGCTTAAACCCGAGGGCAAGCATGTCGGCGTCAACGGAGCTTTATTGTTTATGCGCGAAAAACGCAATAATATCCGTAAAAACCGTCTCATAAATTACTACAAAGGCCGTTCGGCTTTTGACGGCAGTCCTCCATATTATTTATGCACCGAGGAGCTGGCAACATTGTGGCATTTTCCTCACACCTATCAAGTAAAAGCGCCCCATCTCAAAAAACGCGACATGAAATACTCCGAACCCCCGATGAACCTGCCTTTCGGGTAAAAAAACAGCCGCCAGCCACTCGCCGCTAGCTTCTGGTAGCTGGTGGCTGGCAGCTAGAAGCTTTAATGAAGTATGTCTGTACAATACGATCACGACCACGAAAACGAAATAACACTGTTTGCCGAAACCAATTTCCGCAATGAGCGGAGGCGTTTTGGCATCAAAACCGATGACCGCAGGCGTCATCTCTACATCATCGGCAAAACCGGCATGGGTAAAACCGTTCTGCAGGAAAACATGGTCATGAGCGATATCATGGCCGGTCATGGTGTCTGCTATGTGGATCCTCATGGCGACACGGCTGAAAAAATTCTCGATTACATCCCATCCAACCGCATTAATGATGTCGTATATTTCAATCCCGCGGATCTGGAATATCCGGTCGGTTTTAACATCCTTGAATCCGTCGCCGAAGATCAAAAACATCTTGTCAGCAACGGTCTTATGGGCGTATTCAAAAAAATCTGGCCCGATGTCTGGAGTCCGCGCATGGAGTATATTTTGCAAAACTGTGTTATGGCGCTTTTGGATTATCCGGGTGCCACTTTGCTTGGCATTAACCGCTTGCTGGTTGATGATGAATACCGCAAACGTGTCGTGGCCAAAATTCGCGACCCGATCGTCAAAACTTTCTGGATAGCCGAGTTCGAATCCTGGACCGATAAGTACAAGGCCGAGGCATTGCCCGCCATTCAAAACAAGGTCGGTCAATTTCTTGCCGCTTCGGTCATCCGCAATATTGTGGCTCAAGTCAAATCCACGGTAGAGATCCGCAAAATCATGGATGAAGGCAAAATTTTCATTGTCAACTTATCCAAGGGACGTATCGGTGAAGATAACATGCGTTTGCTTGGCGGAATGATTATCGCCCGCATGCAAATGGCCGCCATGGAACGCGTCAACATGCGCGAGGAGGATCGCCGTGATTTTTATCTTTTTGTCGACGAGTTTCAAAATTTTGCCAACGAATCTTTTGCGTCCATTCTTTCCGAAGCCCGCAAATATCGTTTAAGTCTCACCGTCGCGCATCAATACATCGAACAGCTCTCCGACGAAGTCAAAGCCGCTGTAATCGGCAACGTGGGCACCTTGCTGGCTTTTCGCGTCGGCTCAACCGATGCCGAGTTTTTGGAACGCGAATTCTCACCTCAATTTACGGCCGAAGATCTGGTCAATCTTCCCAAATACAATATTTATCTCAAACTGATGGTCGATGGAGTTGCCACCTCTCCTTTTTCGGCCGGCACCTTGCCGCCCATGGCCAAATTCACAGGCAATGCTCAAAAAGTTATTCAAGTATCCCGCGAGCGCTATGCCATACCCCGCGCCACCATCAACGAAAAAGTTTTGCGTTGGAGCGGAATGGAAACCGGTACCATGCGCGAAGCCGCATCGCCCACTTTGGCTGAAAATGATGACGATTTCCCAAATGTTTCTTTGGCAAATTTAGCACCCGGAACCGATACCAAAGATCATCTTTCCGCTGTTTCCGTAAAAACATCCGCCGATTACTTGGATGACGAAGAAGAAGGGGATGATTCCGGTGAATATCTGCGCATCTCACCCGAACGTCTGGAGATCCTGCAAAAAATGGCCTCCGGCGGACAGCCAAAGAAAAAAGATAAACCCAAATTTCCGCACACTTGTTCTCGTTGCGGTAAAGTTTGGGAAATGCCCGTCCAACTGGATCCTTCACGTCCCATGTACTGTTCCGATTGTTTGCCCATAGTCCGCGAAGAGCAAAAAGAAAAAGAGCGCATAAAAAAAATCGGTCCTGATCCCGAATCCACCCCCGCCGTCAAAGACCGTCCTCCAAGGCCCAAGAAACACAATAAACAGCCCAATAAACCCCGCATAATCGGTAAAATCGATTTGCCGCCCATTTCCGAATTACCGCCTCCGGCCGAAGATCCTGACGAACCTCCGTTTCCGACCAAAGGAGGATTGTTGCACGATATCGCCAAAGCCAAAGGCAAACCCATCGAAACCAACAAATATCGCATCGAGAAGCAGTTAAACGGGGGGAATCAAAATACCGAAGCACCTTCTGTCACCTCTCAACAAACGGTCACCGATTCTCCCAAACGTGATTTTTATCTTCCTCCAAAAAAACAGCATGCTGTCAAAGGCACCGAACCTGAAGATGATGATAAACCCGAATCTCTGATCATCTTCAAAAAGAAATCATCCGGCACCGCTTCGTCCTCGTCTTACTCACAAGTACAAAACACCGGCGATCGTAATCCTTTGGACAAGCGCAATTCACACGGCATTCGCTCCGACGCTTCCGCTCAACAACCTACCCTTAATTCCGGTCCCACCACTCTAAACCCCGGCTCCCGCATAACTTTCGACTAATGAAAAAGCATGTAGCAACTTTTATGTTCATCAAGTCTAAAGTAACAAGTTCATCAAGAGTTCATTAAGTTGAAAGTCTAAAGTTCATAAAGAGAGGCTTAAGTAACTCTTGAAGAACTTTAGACTTGATGAACTTTAATCTTAAATCGTTACGAACGTTACGAACGTTATAAACGTTAGTTGTTTTGCTGGAAGCTAGTGGCTGGCGGCTAGCAGCTTAAAATCTATGCCTGAAACAATCTCTTACAAAACCCTGGACAATGTAATCATCAAAGGGGATTGGTCTCCGTCACCAACCACCATCGGTGTGGTGATTCTATTGCACATGATGCCCCTTGATCGCCGATCTTGGGCGGCTTTTCAGCAAGTTTTGCAAAAACATCGCATCGCTTCATTGGCGATCGATTTGCGCGGTCACGGCGAAAGCGTCAAAACCGAAGAAGGTGTGATGCTTGATTATAAAAAATTCACGGATGAAGACCATCACAAATACATGTTTGATGTATCGGGTGCATTGGATTGGCTGGAGATTAAAAAATATTCCAAAGATCAAATCATGCTGGTCGGCGCATCAATCGGAGCGAGTATAGCTCTTTGGATGTTGCAGGAAGAGCCGAGTTTGGCCGGTGCGGTACTTCTTTCCCCGGGCAATTACCGCGGTATTGATGCTGTGGAAAAATCCGAGTATACCAAGCATCATCATGCTCTTTGGGCCTCCGGATCCGATTCGGATGATCCCGAATCTTATGAAGTTGCCGAAAAAATAATCGAAACTTCCGGCGCCGCCCGCAAACAGTTTGTGCCATATAAAAATGCCGGTCATGGAATTCATTTATTTACCGCAGATCCTGATCTGATGGAAAATCTCGCCTCATGGATCGAAGAATCTTTCAGTCGTCCCGTTTAGGTTGCTGAATCGCTTTTTGCATGGCACAATATCTTTACCATGAAACATCCACGGATTTTTAGCTATCTGATACTTTTTTTTGCCATTGTGTCGCCTATGCCGGTTTTGGCGGAAAATATCCCCGAACGAATTTCTGTCGGCGATTTTTCCTATAAGACAACCGATTTTGCGGCGGCAATCGTTATAGATACGGCAACCAATAAAATTCTCTTCGAGTACAATGCCGATAAATCTTGGGTTCCGGCCAGCTTAACCAAACTTGCCGGCGCTTTGGTTTTTGTCGAGAGCCAGCCTGCTTGGGACGCCGCAGTATCTCTGCAAGCCGCGGATGAGGTCGGAGGAGGCCGCTTGCGTGTGGATGAAGGCGCCACCATGTCCATCCAAGATCTCATGTATGCTTCCATAACCGGAAGCGCTAATAACGCGGCCACGGCTTTTGGCAGATTGTCCGGTTTGGGTCAAGATAAATTCGTTGCCAAGATGAATAGTCGCGTGCAATCACTCGGTTGCACTACTTCGCGTTTTGATGATGCCTCGGGCATGGCAACAACCAGTCGCACCACAGCCCGCGAAATGCTGGCCATAGCTAAAGCGGCTTTCTACCGTCCCGAAATTCAAAAACCCGCTTCCACTTACAAATATTCTTTTACAATCCGCAATACCGGTGAATTGAAAACCATCACCAATACGAATCAACTCCTTGCTGATCCGTTAAACGGTCTTTATGTAATTGCGGGCAAAACCGGTTTTTTGTATGAGTCACTTCACAATCTTGTTTTTCAAGTACGTCCCGCCCGCAACGATAATCGTGAATTGTTGATTGTAGTTTTGGGTGCTCCGACCCGCGCCGATTTATTCGCAGTTTCCGAGCGCTTGGCTAAATGGAGCTGGAGCTCTTACGGCTGGCAAAACAATCCTTCCTCAATTGCGGTCAGCGAAGCTCTAACCATCCCTGATGGTACATTAATCAAAAAAGCCGATTCTCCGGCTGTCTGGTATGTTTGGAAGGGTAAAAAATACGTTCTGTTGGATGGAATCTTTTTAGAGCATTATTTTCCGCATACTCCCATAAAAACCGTTTCCGCAGAAGTCGTTGAAGCCTTTGTAACCGCCCGCCCCTACACTTTTGACGACGGCGAACTCTTAAAGTCCCCGGTCAGCCCGGTTGTTTACTTTGTCGAACGCGGTATGCTGCGCCCGATTTCTTCCGAATCAGCTTTTCTTTCCATGGGTTGGAAATGGCAAAATATCATCACCGCGCCCGAATGGCTGTTAAACACTTACTCCCGAGGTTTGGCTATAAATACGCAAAATACAGACTCCGTACAGCTGACTGTTAGATAAAAGTTTATCAAGCTTAAAGTTCATCAAGAGTAACTTAAGAGTTTATCAAGTTAAAAGTAACAAGTTCATCAAGAGAAGCATAGGTTACTCTTGATAAACTTTAGTCTTGATGAACTTGTTACTTAGTCTTGATAAAGTCTTCATTTTAGTGTAGTATCCGCAAACAAGCAGTCATATGAATCCCATTGAATTATCAACTTTTCTCAAGGATCAAAACCAGCCCAAGTACCGTCTTGAGCAGGCTTTGCGCGCTTATTATCAAGAATACAATGATTCTTGGGATAATATCTCCACCTGGCCCGCGGCTTTGCGCGAGTCTTGCCGGGAATTGGATTGGTCTCCTTTATCGCTAGAGAAAATTGTAGAAACAAGCAAGCCGGAGAGCGCCAAAATGCTGCTTCGCACTAAAGATAAACATTACATCGAAGCGGTTATCATGCGTCACGAAGACGGCCGTAATACGGTATGTGTTTCATCGCAAATAGGCTGCGCCATGGGCTGTTCTTTTTGCGCGACCGGTAAAATGGGCTACACACGCAATCTCACGTCCGAGGAAATTGTGGATCAGGTCATTCACGCCGCGCGTTATCTCAAAACCAAAGATGCCAAAGTCACCAACATTGTTTTCATGGGCATGGGCGAACCGTTTCACAATACGGATGCGGTTTTCGAGTCGATCGACATTCTCACTGATCCCAATCTTTTCGGTTTGGGCGCTCGCCACATTTCCATCTCCACTTGCGGAATCGTTCCCGGCATTTTGCGCATGATCGAAGAAGCTCCGCAAGTTAATCTCGCCATCTCATTACATGCGCCCACGCAAACATTACGCGAAGAGCTTATGCCGGTCGCCATTGCTTACAGTCTAAAACAACTGATGAAAACTTTGGAAGATTACATGCAAGCCACCAATCGCAAGGTAATGTTCGAGTATGTCATGCTTCGCGGTTTAAACGACAGCCTCGAACACGCCAAAAAGCTGGCAGAGTTGCTCGAGCCATTCAAACGTCTTTCGCATGTCAATTTGATAAAATATCACGATACCGGTGTTTACAAGGCTACCGGCGAAACGGAACGCCGTGCTTTTCAAGATTATCTCAAACGCCGCGGCATCTCCGTTACCCACCGCATCTCCTATGGCGAAGATATCAACGGCGCCTGCGGACAACTCGCAACCAAAAAAGACCACCGTAATAAGTAACAAGTTCATCAAGTCTAAAGTTCATCAAGAGTTACTTAGGAAACTCTTGATGAACTTGTTACTTTAAACTTGATGAACTCCTGGGGTTCAGACAATATGCAAAAAGTCCTCGTTGCCTTAAGCGGAGGCGTCGACTCATCTGTCGCCGCGGCTTTGTTGTTGCAACAAGGATATGAAGTCGTTGGCGGTTTCATCAAAAACTGGTCCGATACCAAAGATCCCATGAGCGGGGAGTGTGCCTGGCGCGTCGAACGCCGTAACGCGATTCGCGTCGCCGCCGCTTTGGATATCCCGCTCCTGACTTTTGATTTTGAAAAACAATATCGCCGGCAAATTGTGGACGAGCTGTATCGCGGTTACGAAAAAGGGGAGACTCCCAATCCGGACGTTCTCTGCAACCAATACATCAAATTCGGTCTTTTCTTCGACAAAGCCATGGAACTCGGCTTCGATTATATCGCCACCGGCCATTACGCGATCACAAAAAGTCCAACATTGAACGTCAAACGTCCAACGTCAAACGTCGAACGCCCGCGCTCCGAAGCTTCAGCGAAGGAATGTCAAAAGTTCAACGAAACCACCTCCACCGACGTTCGACGTTCGACGTTAGACGTTGGACGGTTGTTCCGTGGCGTGGACCCCGCAAAAGATCAAAGCTATTTTTTATATCGTGTACCGGGTTCTATTTTACGACGCACACTAATGCCTGTTGGCGGTTATACCAAATCTCAAATAAGATCTCTGGCAAAAAAATTCAAACTGCCTGTCGCTTCTAAACCCGACAGCCAAGGAATCTGTTTTATCGGCAAGGTCGATTTTTCCAAATTTTTGTCTAACAAACTGAAAAACAAGCCGGGCAATATCATCACCGCAGACGGCAAAATAATCGGCCAACATCAAGGCCTGCACAACTACACAATCGGCCAACGCCAGCGCATCGCTGTGGCCGATAAACATCCATGGTTTGCGGCCGTTAAAGATACCAAGAAAAACCAACTCATCGTCGTGGATTCCGAAAAACATCCCTTATCGCTTTCCAAAGATCTGATCTTGGACGATTTGCACTGGATAGCCGGTCAAGCTCCAAAAATGCCTCTCAAAGTCCACATTCAAGCCAGATACCGCCAAGAACCTCTCTCTGCAGAGTTATTAACAGGCAAAGATAAAAAAACTATCCACATCAAATTTAAAAAACCGCTCTCGGCGGCCGCGCCGGGCCAGTCCGCCGTTATTTATCAAGGTCAAGAATGCCTCGGCGGAGGCATCATTCGCCGAACCGATCATTCATGCTAAACTAGTCAACCAACGAGCGGTCGTAACGTTTTAACGTATATTGTCTGAACCTTGATTGCCGCGTGAGTTCATCAAGTTAAAAGTAAAAAGTTTATCAAGAGTTACTTAAGCTTCTCTTGAAGAACTTTAGACTTGATGAACTTTCCACCGGTTCGGAATAATCAAGTTAATCCCTGAATCAAGTGAATCAAGGTTCAGACAGCTAGTGGCTAGTAGCTGGAAGCTGTAATTAAGTATGCAAGAAGAAAGATCTAAAAAATTTCAGTGGATTTCAATAGTATATCTTATACTGTTTGTTTTAGCGGTGTTTTCACCTTCTCTTATCGGATCCGGTTACTTGGGTTTTCAAGAGCATCATATCGAAGAAGGTTTGATCTTTTTATTCGGTTTGGCCGGCATTTCAATCTTCATGCTGTACGAAAGGATGATGGAAAAAAAGGAAAAGGAGCATATAGCCGTAATGGATGCCTGCGACAGAGCGCGCCGCGAATTGGTTTCGTCTTATCAATACATCGGTTCCTTAAATCGTCAGATGGAAGTGTTGAAGCAATTAACCAATAACACCAGTATTTCCATTTACGAACAAGATCAATTAAGCAAAGATTTGCTTGATTCTTTGGTTCGCAGCGCTTCGGGTGCTTTGGGAGGCGCGCCTTCTTTATTGCGCGTCATACGGCTCGATAAATTACGCACCGAACACGAGGTCTTCCATGACATGACCAAAAGCAAAAATGTTCCCACCTTGCGCATTGCCAATAAAGAGTTGAAGCAAATTCACGATGAGAACAAGCTCTACCATTTTTTTACAGCCGACGGCCACCGTTTTGTCGCTGTCCCATCCGACAGACATTCGGGTGATCATAAAGCTTTTTTAATTGCCAAAATCAAAGAAGATCAAGAAGAAATTTTTGATCCCTCGGTTCTCAAAGTCTTCGCCAATCAAGCCGAGCTAATCTACCGCGTCCTGCAAAAACGCGGCCAGCTCAACGCCGAAACCCCTCTCGATTTAATCGACACCGTCACCAAAGATACGGTGGGGGAGGTGAATTAAAAAACCCTCGACTTTCATCGAGGATTAAGAGATGGCGGACACACACTGATTAGCCATGTGGCATCGAGTGGAGAGTCCGCCGTTTTCAGTTGGAAGACACAAACCGGAAAGCTGATCGCAGATCACGTTGAGTCTTCCATATCCAATGAAGGGACAGCCCGACATGAGTGTTAAACAGGTGATCGCAAGTCCCTTCTTTTTCCTCTGCAGCAATTCAGGCATGCCTGAATTACAACAGTTAATTAGCGGACGGACACCTGAAAAGAAGATTCTTTCAATGGGTCATTAGTCCATCCTTCCCTAACCGTAGAGTCACCCCATTGTGGGCGATGATTAAGAGCGGACACCATGCATCAAGATGTTATCAACTGGCTCATAGTCCGCTCGTTTGCCAAAAGTTCGATGCTTAATCTAAGCAAAAAACCCAAAAACTGTCAATACTGATGGCAGGGTAAGGGTAATAACGGAAAAAGTCTTAACGTCGTAACGTCTTAACGTCTTAACGTACCACCAAACCAACCCCCGTTACGACGTTATGACGTTATGACGTTAAGACGTCTGATACGATTTCCTTGTCTGTTAAGCTACGATGTAGTAGATTATCTCCATTATGCACAACAGATCCACGGACGAAATCCGCCAATTATTTCTCGACTTTTTTAAAGATCGCGGGCATGCGATTTTGCCATCGGCTTCTTTAATTCCCGAAAACGATCCAACCGTTCTCTTTACCACGGCCGGCATGCAACCCCTTGTGCCTTATCTTTTGGGCGAAAAACATCCCATGGGCACCCGCTTGGCCGACGCGCAAAAATGCTTGCGCACCGATGATATCGAGGAAGTTGGGGATGCCACTCATGGCACGTTTTTTGAAATGCTGGGCAACTGGTCTCTGGGGGATTATTTCAAGGAGGAAGCTATTGCCTGGTCGTATGAATTTTTAACCAAACCCGAATATTGCGGTATCGAGCCAACCAAATTGTGTGTTACGGTTTTTGAGGGCGATTCCGACGCTCCGCGTGATGAAGAATCAATCAATATCTGGCAGGCGCAATTCGCCGTGCATGGCATACAAGCCGAAACCGGTGAAGCCGGTAAAGATGAGCCCGCTCAAGGCTCTGCCGGCCCTCGTATTTACTCGTATCCCAAAAAGAAAAACTGGTGGGGTCCCGCGGGCCAAACAGGCCCCTGCGGTCCGGATACCGAGATTTTTTACGATACCGGCAAACCTCATAACCCGGCTTTTGGTCCGGTTTGTCACCCAAATTGCGATTGTGGCCGTTTTGTCGAGATTTGGAACAATGTTTTCATGCAATACGGCAAGCAGGAGGATGGTTCTTACGCTCCTCTCGCGCAAAAAAACGTGGATACCGGCATGGGGTTGGAGCGCATGGCCGCAGTTATGCAACAAGTCGGTTCCAACTACGAAACCGATAGTTTTGTTAAAATGTTTCAAACTTTTGATGCGGTTTTTGATATCAAATATGGTATCGACCCTGCCATCGATCGCTCACTCCGCATAATCATGGATCACCTGCGCGCCGTCACCTTCATCATTGGCGATCAAAACGGCGTTGTGCCGTCCAACATCGGCCAAGGCTATATCGTTAGACGCCTGTTGCGCCGTGCCGCCCGCGAAGCCAAGCGCATCGGTATCAACTCGCCCATATCAGCCACCATCTGCCAAGAAATCATCAACATTTACGGCAACACCTATCCCGAACTCGTCCAAAATGCTGAAAGAATTATCAAAGAAGCCTCCAAAGAAGAAGAAAAGTTCGCTCTGACTTTGGAAAAGGGCTTGGCAATCTTAAGAAAGTTAGTCAATGAAAAAGTTGCTCAATGGGGGAATCCGCAAGTTCAGGAGATAAAATCTGATACTCACGAAGTGTTTGGTTTGAATGTAATAAGTGGCTCTGAAGCTTTTGACCTCTTTCAAACATATGGTTTTCCTTTGGAGTTGATAACTGAAGAGTTGGAAAAATTGGGTAAAGAAATCAAAGGGATACCATTCACTATAAATATCGAGGAGTATAAGGAGGCTGAAAAAAGGCACCAAGAGCTATCTCGCACCGCTTCAGCCGGAGTTTTTAAAGGCGGTTTGCAAGATCAGTCCGAAGAAACCACCAAATTGCACACGGCCACGCACCTGCTTCATCAAGCCTTGCGCCAAGTCCTGGGTCCGCATGTGGCGCAAAGAGGCTCCAATATCACAGCCGATCGCCTGCGTTTCGATTTCACACATCCCGAAAAGATGACCGACGAGCAAAAGCAAGAGGTTGAAGCGATAATCAACGAGATCATCCAAAAAGATCTGCCCGTCTCCATGTGCGAAATGACGGTCGACGAGGCCAAATCAGCCGGTGCCATCGGTCTTTTCGACGAAAAATACGGCAACAAAGTCAAAGTTTACACTGTCGAAGATCCGGAAAACTCCAAAGGATTCTTTTCCAAAGAAATCTGCGGAGGCCCCCACGTAACCAAAACCGGCGCTTTGGGTGGTTTTAAAATCAAAAAAGAAGAAGCGGTCTCCGCCGGCGTCCGCCGTATCAAAGCCGTCATCGGAGCTGCTAGCCTCTAGCTTCCAGCCACCGGCTTAAAGTTCATCAAGTCCAAAGTTTATCAAGAGAAGCAAAAGTAACTCCTGATGAACTTTAGACTTTAGACTTGATGAACTGACTGGTTTGCTAAAAAAGCAAGTATAAGTTATAATTCACCCATAATTATTGTGGATAAGTCCCTCAAAAAACATGATTTTCAGCTATGATGAATAAATCCTCATCCCCAAACAAGGAATTTTTAAGCGTAAAAGGGGTGGTGGAGGAGAATCTGCCAAGCGCCACATTCAAAGTAAAACTGGACAATGGACAGTCAATTTTGTGTCATTTAGCGGGAAAATTACGCATGAACCGCATACGCCTTACGCCCGGCGACGAAGTCAAAGTAGAAATATCTCCCTACGATTTGACAAAAGGGCGTATAACCTTTAGATTATAGCCCACTTACGCAAAACCGATGGAGGAGGACATCGGATAGGCTTTAGCTTGCCAAATCGCCTTAATGGCGCGTAAATCTTACTTCCAAAACCATGAAAGTCAGAACATCAGTTAAACCCATGTGCAGGGATTGCAAAGTCATCCGCCGTAAAGGCCGGGTGGTTGTTATTTGCAAAAAGAATCCTAAACATAAACAACGTCAAGGATAATCATTTATATGGCACGTATAGCAGGAGTTGTATTACCACAAAATAAGCGCATCGAAATTGCGCTTACCTATATTTTTGGCATCGGTTTAACCCGTGCGCAAAAAATCATCAAAGAGACGGGCGTTAATCCCGACATCCGCACCAAAGATCTTTCGGCTGATGACGAAAAAAAGTTGCGCGATGCGGTCGAAAAAACTTACCGCGTCGAAGGCGAGTTGCGTCGTGAACGCATGGCCAATATCAAACGCTTAAAAGAAATCGGTTCTTATCGCGGATCCCGCCACAGCAAAAATCTGCCCTTGCGCGGACAACGCACCAAAACCAATTCCCGCACCGTACGCGGCAATGTTCGCCGCACCATGGGCTCCGGTAAACGCAAGCTCGAAAAGACATAATCTCTATGACTGACGTAATCGAAACACCAGCCGCACAGGTGGAAGCTCCCGCCAAGGCTAAAAAAACAGCCAAGGGCCGCAACAAGCGCGCGCGCACGCAAAAAAACGTGGCGCATGCTTGTGCTTATATAAAAGCCACTTTTAACAACACCATTGTATCGGTCACCGATCAAAACGGCAACGTTATCGCTTGGGCTTCGGCCGGTAATTGCGGTTTTAAGGGTCCCAAAAAAGCCACTCCGTATGCGGCTTCGGTTGTTGTGCGCACTCTAGCTGAAAAATTACAGGATTCCGGCGTCAAAGATGTAAGTGTTTTCGCTCAAGGAGTCGGTCAGGGCCGCGAAGGCGCCATTCGTGCTTTTAATGCAAATAATATTAACGTACTCTCCATTAAGGATGTAACGCCGGTTCCGCATAACGGTTGCCGTAAACCGCGGGCCAGACGCATGTAATCGAATCAATAACCTATGGCAAGGAATCTTAGTTCAAGTTGCAAATTATGCAGACGCGAGGGGGTTAAGCTCATGCTCAAAGGCGCACGATGCGAGTCTTCGAAGTGCGCATTGGCTCGCCGGCCTTACGCTCCGGGTGTGCACGGTCCCGGCCGTCCGCCTCGCCAAACAGACTACGGCAAACAGCTTCGCGAAAAACAAAAGGCCAAGCGTCTTTACGGCATCTCCGAAACTCAATTCGCCAATTACTACAAAAAAGCCATGAAGCTCAAGGGCGATTCGGGTATGAACTTGGTGCAGTTGTTGGAATTGCGTTTGGATAATGCCGTGTACCGCGCCGGTTTTGCCAAAAGCCGCGCCGCCGCCCGTCAAATCGTTTCGCATGCCCATGTTTTGGTCAACAATAAACCGGTGAATATTCCGTCGTATTTGGTTAAATCCGGCGATATCATCACGGTTCAAGAAAACAAGCAAAACAAATCAAACTGGAAAAATCTCTCCGAAGATCTGAAAAATCATGCTGCGCCCTCGTGGTTGGCTGTAGAGCCCGCAAAGTTGGTCGCCAAGGTTACCAGCGCCCCCAGTGCGGAAGAATTGAAAGAAGCGTTTGATCCCAAACTTATCATCGAATTTTATTCGCGCTAATCGTTCATTCTTTTTTATATGGAGTCACTTCTTCTTCCAACAAATATCCAATTCTATCCAGGCGAGCGCCCCAACGAGGGTGTGCTTAGCGTGGAGCCCTGCACCCCGGGCTATGGCACCACTTTGGGCAATGCGTTGCGCAGAGTGCTTTTATCCTCACTTCCCGGAGCCGCAATCACATCCGTAAAAATCCGCGGAGTCGATCATGAATTTTCCACGTTGGATCGCGTCAAAGAAGACGCTCTGGAAATTATCCTGAATCTCAAATTGGTACGCGTTAAACTTTATTCCGAAGAGCCGGTAACCCTGCATCTTGAAGTCAAAGGCGAGCAAGTGGTAACGGCCGGCATGTTTCAAAAAAACGCGGACGTCGAAATAGTCAATCCTGATTTGGTGATAGCCACTTTAACGGATAAATCGGCAACATTCGAAATGGATGCCACCATTTCACCCGGACGCGGTTACAGATCCACCGAAGAACGCTTAAAAGAAAAGATGGATCTCGGCGAAATCAGTATAGACGCTTTGTTCTCGCCGGTTACCAACGTATCCTACCAGGTTACTCCAACCCGCGTCGGCGACAAAACAGACTTTGATAAACTGATCCTGAACATCGAAACCGACGGCACCATCGACCCGATCGACGCCTGCAATAACGCAGTCTCTATCCTGCTCGATCACTTAAACTTGCTAAAAAACCTTGACTACCAAACTCTGACCGCTCCGGTCGAAGAACCTGTCGCGGAAACGGAACCCGAAGAATCGCAAGAACCCGAAACCGAAGAATAAAATACTTTATCCCACCTAGTTTCAACTTTATTACGTCTAGTAGCTGGAAGCTGGAAGCTTGTGGCTTATCAAACATATGAGGCATCGAATTAATAAAAAAATACTGGATCGCAAAAACGGACCCCGCAAAGCGTTGCTCCGCGGTTTGGCGACTTCGGTTATTTTGTATGAGCATGTAAATACAACCTTGGCTAAAGCCAAAGTTATTCGTCCCATCGTGGAAAAGCTCATTACCGCCGGCAAAACCAAAGATTTGGCATCCAGACGCAAACTGGCCTCTTATTTGCTTAGCGAATCGGCTGTCAATAAAGTCTTGGAAGAAATCGGACCTCGCTATCAAGATCGCAAAGGCGGCTACACCCGCATCATTAAGCTTGGTAATCGCAAAGGCGACGGAGCCGAAATAGCGCAAATTCAACTCGTTAAATAATCATATGCCTTGGAAGAAACGCAAAGGAATCCCCAAAGTGGTTCGTAACACCATCGAAATCGACGCCGCCGGCAAGCCGGTGGGCCGCTTGGCGACAAAAATCGCCATGGTTTTAATGGGAAAAAATAAGCCCGATTTTGATCCGGCAACCGATATGGGCGATAAAGTCATGCTCACCAATGTCGATAAAATCGTTTTTACCGGTAAAAAGTGGGATCAAAAAGTTTTTTATACCACATCAAACCGCCCGGGCGGTCTCAAAACCAAATCCGTTAAAGATTTGCGCGAATCTTCTCCGGAAACCATCATTCGCCATGCGGTTCGCTATATGTTGCCCAAGAACAAATTGCAAGACTTGCGCATGAAACGCTTAACCTTCCAGAAATAACCATCTAGAACAACGTTATAACGTTACAACGTTAAGACGTTATGACTCTCTATACTTATGCCCGAAGAAAAAAAGACAACTGCCAAAAAGGCGGTAGCCGAAAAAGATGAAAAAGCCAAGAAAGCTCCGGCTAAGGCTAAAAAATCAGAACCTGTCGCAAAAAAGGCTCCGGTCAAGTCCAAAGCCAAGGAAACTCCGACTTTGGTCGTTGAAGCCGAGCAGGCCGCTGCCGCAAAAAGCGCCAAAGGCGGATCTTTTATTCCGTCTGTCGGCCGCCGCAAAACATCCATTGCCCGCGTGCGTCTGATTAAAAACGGCAAGGGATTGATTACCGTCAACGGCAAAGCTTTTGCTGATTATTTCGGCACTTACGATCTTCGCGCTCAAGTCGAAGCTCCTCTTAAGGCCATTGGTCAGGCCGATGCGGTTGATATCAGCGCCAAGGTTGAAGGCGGAGGTATCCGCGGTCAAGCCGAAGCCATACGCCATGGAATCGCTCGCGCTCTCATTCAGTTAAACCCTACATTCAGAAAAACACTCAAAAAACTCGGCTACCTTTCCCGCGACCCGCGCAAAAAAGAACGCAAAAAGCCGGGTCTCAAATCCGCCCGCCGCGCACCGCAATGGAGCAAACGTTAAGCATGTAACTTGTAACATGTAACATAATAAAAAATATAAAAACGAGCGAAAGCTCGTTTTTTGGTAAAAAAATACCGTCCCAATGCAACATCGAGACGGGTTAAGAGCGGGGTCGGGGATGGCGCGTCAGTCCAACAGCTTGGTGACGATAATGGTCGCCAGAATGACGATCGCCAGCTTCCACCATGTCACACCCAGCACCATCCCCAGCACCAGCGAAGCCAGCGCAACGCCTGCAAGCACAACCAGCGCAACGCCCACGGCGAAAAGGACACAAGCACCGGTCAGGATCTTCTTCAAAACGCTTTCCATCGTAACCTCCTTTGATTTTGAAATCATTTCAAAATATCACAAAAAAGTTATTTTGTCAATAGTTCAAGCTAATTATTTAGCTATATTGAGGTAAATATTTCCAAAAAGTTAAACAAGTTCATTGATTGATTTAATACTAAAAAAAGGCTAGAATACATCCAATATGAAGAAATTATCGGGAATAGTTCAGGTACTTGGTTTACTTGGTTGCATACTTTTACCGCTATTGTTTGTAATTAACCTTGCTCAAGATTACGATCAAAGGGCATTTTATCTTTTTTATATACCTTTTTTGCTTTTACCCGCATTGGGATGCAAGCTTCTGTTTACAGGTGATGATAGCACTCTTGGTAAGTTTTTTTATAACATTGGTGAAACAACATACGACGTCTTATTAAAAAACCTACAACTAAGAGTTCAGGGGATAATTGATTTGATGAAACCAAATAAACATAAGTGATTTGGTTGATTTTTTCCCCAAAACATGCGAAAATCAGACCGGCATTGAGTTCATCAAGTCTAAAGTTTATCAAGAGTTACTCATGCTTCTCTTGATGAACTTTAGACTTGATGAACTTTCCTCAAAAGTACCGCTTAACTCGTTATAAACATTATAAACGTTATTAACGTTCGAAGGCTGGTATTGGCGGTGGAGATTTCTCACATCCGATGCGCCTAAGGAGCAGAAATGACAAAGGGTTTATAGCCCCTGATAAGGGGTTGGGGTTGTGCTCGTGGCTAGTAACTAGAAGCTGGTAGCTGTAAGTCTATGTTAGCGGAAAAAATCGCCAAAAATGCATTAGTGTTGATGTTGGCCACCACGGGACAAAAAGTCGTGGCGTTTTTTGCTTTCATGATTGTGGCACGGTTGGCCGGGCCCGAAATTACCGGATCGTATTTTTACGCTGTTTCAGTCACATCCGTCTTCGTCGTTATTTCCGATTTGGGCATAACCGCCGTCGTCATCCGCGCCATAGCGGGCGGCCGCGAAGGCGCTGATCGATTGCTGGGTGCCGCTGTGCGCGCCAAGCTGGCTTTGGTTCCAATCGCGGTTCTGGCAGCCATCGGCTACGGAGTTGTGCGCGGCAATTCACCCGAAGTACTGTTGGCAATCGCTGTAGCTTGTATCGCCATGGCCGCGGACGCTTTTCACCTCATACTCTATGGCGCACTCCGCGGTCGTCAAAATCTCAAACCCGAAGCTTTTGGCATGTTTATCGGCCAAATCTTAACCGGTGCATTTGCGGTAACGGCCGCTTTATCTCACTGGGGTCCAATCGGCTTGGCCGGCTCATTGGCATTCGGCAGTTTGTGGAACGTGGCTTGGTCTTTTTACAACATCCGCAAAATACAAATCAAAATCACCAAACCCGCATCATCTGATTTCCGCAGTCTCGTCACACAAGCTCTACCTTTCGCTATCGCCGGTATTTCCGTCAAAGTTTATTCATACATCGATAGCTTGATGCTCGAGGCCTTCAAAGGCACAACCGCGGTCGGCTATTATTCCGTGGCTTACAAACTCACTTATGCCATGCAGTTCGTTCCGCTGACTTTTACTGCGGCTTTGTATCCCGCACTAAGCCAAGCCTATGCCAACAAAGAACAGGATGAATTGCGCAAAGTTTTCATCGGTTCCATGCGCCTCATGGCCGCCGTTGGTTTTCCGATAGCGGCCGGTCTTTCGGCCATGGCTCCGCGCTTGATACCGGCTTTATACGGAGATGCATACATCAACTCCATTCCGGCCATGCAAGTTTTGCCTTGGGTCCTTTTACCGATTTTTATTGATTTTCCGGTCGGTGCCTTATTAAACGGATCTCACCGCGCCCATCTTAAAACATCCGCCATGGTCGCAACCATGATAATCAATGCCGTCTTAAACTTTTTACTCATTCCATATTACGGCCCTCTGGGCGCGGCTTGGGCCGGTGTATTCAGCTTTTGGTTTTTGCTCGCGGCCGGTTTCTCGTTTACTTACAAAGATGCCGGCGGTGCCAAAAACTTTCTTTGGATCATTGTTCGGGCGTTTATTGCCGCAGTTTTGGCTTGGCTGGTTTGGTATTACATCGGCGCCTATATGCCTTTACCCGTAGCCTTCATTTTTGGCTCAATCATGGCTGTTATTTTGGCATTTGCCGTCAAACTCGTATCAATGAAAGATATTCTGCCTCTTTGGTTGCATTTACGCTCCAAATTAGGTAAAACAGTGCAGATTCATGATGCCTAAATTTACTTTAATTACACACGATTTCCCTCCGGCCAAGGGCGGTGTTGCGCGTTATCTCTCATCCCTGGCTGCAGCCGCAAACGGTCAGATCGAAGTATTAATACCTAAAGAAAATGAGTACATCGTACATCGTACATCGTACAAACAAGAAAGCGCTGATCGTTTTGTACGACGTACGATGTACGATGTACGAAACATATTATTCTCCTGGTCTTTTTGGCCTCGCTGGCTTCCACTTATCAAAAGATGTCTCGAAGTCCCGCAAGACAACATCATTCTAATATCACATGTTTTTCCTATCGGCACTTCGGCCTGGATCGCCAACGCTTTGGGCGGATCCGAGTATGCCGTGATTTTTCACGGCACGGATCTTAAGCGCGCGCAAACAAAATGGAAGCGCTGGCTATTACGTCGTATCTGTAACAACGCAAAAGCACTCATCGTCAACAGCCAAGCAACCGAAAGATTGCTCAAACGGCTCGTGCCTAAAGCCGATGCCTTGGTTATCACTCCAGGGCTTGATCCATTTGATCTTCCCGATAAATCCGAGGCTCGTTCTCGTCTAAACGTCGAGTCCGACACCAAAGTCATCCTCGCTGTCAGCCGTCTCGTAGAACGCAAAGGCATTGATACACTCATTCAAGCCGTAGCGAACGTCGAACGTCGAATGTCGAACGTCGAACCACGGGCGTTCATCGAAGCATCCGCGCAGGAGGGAAAAACGCAATTCGAATCCGAAATTTCCGACGCGAAATACGAAATTCGATATTCGAAATACGAATTAGTAATAGTCGGCAACGGACAGTACGCCGAGCCTTTGCATAAGCTGGCCGAGCTTAGCGGGATCAATGTTCGTTGGGTGAGTGATGCTGATGATGAAATATTGCACGCTTGGTATTCGGCTGCGGATGTATTTTGTTTGCCGGGACGAGAAACCGCGGATGATGTGGAGGGATTCGGTATGGTATTTTTGGAAGCCTCCTATGCGGGTCTGCCAGTCATCGCCGGCGCAAGCGGAGGTACCTCCGAAGCTGTAATTAACAACGAAACCGGCTTGATCATCCCGCCCACCGTTGATGCTTGTACCGAGGCTTTGCAAAAACTCCTCAACGATCCAAATCTCGCGAGCCAATTTGGTCAATCGGGTCACGAACGCGTCAAAACAGATTTCAACTGGTCGGATCGCTGGAAACTTCTGTCCTCTTGTTTATCTGACTCAAGCTTTTCTGAATCGCCGGATCTTGCATCTAAAAGCGATGCCCCTCAAGATATCTCGGTAGTAATACCCTGCTACAATCACGCCTTCGAATTGCGTGACACTCTCGAGTCTCTGATAAATCAAACCCTAAGCGTAAAACAAGTAATCATTGTGGACGATGCCTCGACTGATAATCCTGAAAAGGCGGTGCAAGAATTTGTTGATCTGCTGCCGATTCAATTTATCCGTCTCGCGCAAAATTCCGGAGCTCCCTTTGCGCGAAACAGGGGAGCCGAATTGGCGGATGGTGAGTTTATCATTTTTCTGGACGCTGATATCAAGCTCGAGCCTCATGCTTTGGAAATAATGCGTCAAGCTCTTATCAATAATCCCACAGTCGATTATGCTTACGGGGATTTTATTTGGGGCAAACGCTTGTTTCGTGCTCAAGAATTTAACGAGGATGCTCTGCGGAAACAAAATTACATTCATACTTCGGCACTCATCCGGCGCTCCGCAAATCCCGTTTTTGATGAAACGCTCACCAAGTTTCAAGATTGGGATTTATGGCTGACTATGCTAAAGTCCAATAAGCGGGGAATTTATGTCTCGCGGAATTTATTCACTGTCAAAGAGCGCAAAAACGGCATCAGCCAATGGCTTCCCTCGTTTGCCTACAAAATCCCGTGGCCCATCCTCGGCTACACCCCAAAACTCATAACCAAATACCGCACCGCCGAAGCCATAATCAAACGCAAGCATCAAATAAGTTCATCGCACTAAGTAACAAGTTTATCAAGTCTAAAGTTCATCAAGAGAAGCGAAAGCAACTTTTGATTAACCTAGCACAACCCTAAATCCCTTATCAGGGACTTCACAACCGGATAACAAGTCCTCCTGACTCGTCCGCCTCGCGCTGCCCTGGCCGCCTCGCTCTGCTCGGCAGGCGGGCTGGCTCGGCAGGCGGGTGGATAAGGAGGCTTTAGGAGGTTGCGCCAAATAACAACGTAACTCGTTATAAACGTTACGAACGTTATAAACGTAAAGCGGTAATCCGCTTTTAGTATGAAAGATCTCCACATCGTCATTGTCAGCTGGAATGTTCAAGCAGAGCTTGAGCGGTGTTTGAAATCCTTGCCCGAGGCTTGCGAAGGGTTGGATTGGGAGTGTGTTGTCGTGGATAATGCTTCTTCCGACGGTTCGGCTGAAATGGTTAAGCGTGTGTTTGTCGGTGAAGACAGAATCGATTTATTAGTCAATGATGTAAACTTGGGTTTTGCAGCCGCTAACAATCAAGGCGCTGTTCAACACAAATCTCGTTATATTTTATTGTTGAATCCTGATACCGTTTGCCCGGCTCTAAGTTTGACTCAATTGGTTCATAAAATGGATTTCAATCCCAAAGCCGGCATCATGGGTCCCAAATTGTTGAATGCCGATGGTACATATCAACCCAGCATACGCCGTTTTCCATCACTGACGAGCCAAGTTTTGATCTTACTTAAACTGCATCATTTTTTCCCAAAACTCAAATCTCTACAGAGATATTTTGCGACAGATATTAATCCCAATCATCCTCTAAGTGTGCATCAAGTAATGGGCGCCTGTTTTTTGGTACGTGCGGAATGTTGGGACGAAATGCACGGTTTGGATCCACGCTATTTTATCTGGTTCGAAGAAGTGGATGCATGTAAGACGGCGAAACAAAATCGCTGGCTGGTTTGGTACGAACCCTCTGTCGCTGTATTGCATTATGGAGGTCAATCTTTCAGTAAAGCGTTTACATTGCGCAAACAAAAATATTTTAACAACAGTTTAATGAAATACATGTTGAAGTGGCATGGCCGGGGAGCTTGGTTGATTATCGTTTTACTGCATCCATTATCTTTACTGTTAGCCATTATAGCCGGAGTTATTAAAAAACCTCTTGGTTTTTTTACATCATTCAAACCGACACAACCAAAAATACCGACTGATGCAAATGGAGCAAGAGAATCGGCCATTGTCATTAAACCTTGTGAGTATAAATATTTATCACTTTGGCTGTTCGGAATTATCGCTTTGGAAGTTCTATCTTTTATAACCATTCGAAATCCTTCGGCGCGCAGTTTGATCGCCGGTGTGTGCGGATTGGTTGTCGCCTTTTTAGCCTATAAACGTCCCGCTTTGGCTCTATCTCTCATTATCCTCGAAGTGATGATCGGCGGGTTTGGCTATTTATTGGCGGTATCAGTACCAAGCCTGGAAATGGGCTTGTCGCTTCGCATGGTAATCATGGCGGGTTTTGGGCTGGGTTGGGCGTTAAATGCCTTTAAAGCGCGAATTTGGCGCTTCTGGAGAGTGGCGGAACTGCTAATCGTGCAAATCTGGTTATTTGCAGCCGTCATGCTTATTATTGGTTTGGTCAACGGCTTTTTATTTAAACAACCGTACATTTTTCAGGATGCCAACGCTTGGTTGTTTTTACTCTATTTTGTTCCGGTTTTGGATGTAGCCCATCGTTTCAAAACAGATCTGATCCGTCACGCCAAGCCCGCCATCATCTCGGCTTTGATTTATCTCCCTCTTAAAGCTTTGGCGGTTTTATATATTTTTTCGCACGGCATAATCTTTTTGGCCGATCCTCTTTACACTTGGATCCGGGATACCAGAGTCGGCGAAATCACCCCGGCCGGCGGTAATGTTTACAGGGTTTTCTTTCAATCGGCAATCTATTCCATATTCGCATCCATCTTTGTTTTAGCTTACTGGATGCGTGACGCTGTCATCGGCGATTCGGAAGTGAATAGCGAAGTGGAACTCGGGTCAAACAATTTTCGCAATCGCATCTTCTTCAATCTGAAACGTTATATAAATGTTTTGCTTTGGATAATCGGTATTAGCATGATTGTCATCAGTTTATCACGGAGCTTTTGGATCGGTTTGGTAGCCGGTGGATTAATCGTTTTGATTTTGGGCGTATTGGCACATAAAAAAATGGTTTGGCGCTCCATGATCAAAGCCATCGTGGGATCTGTTATGGCGGGGGCCGTAATCGCCGGTGCTATCTACTTTCCTTTTCCCGCCACCAAAGACGTGTCGTTTGCTTCCATGATAAAAGATCGCGGCACGCTTTCCGATGCCGCCGGATCCAGTCGTTGGAATTTATTGCCTGCCATGTGGCAAAAAATAGGGGAGAATCCGATTCTCGGTCACGGATTCGGCAGTACCATAACCTATAAAAGCCAAGATCCGCGAGTCTTACAAAATAATCCCGATGGCATTTACACAACTTATGCTTTCGAATGGGGTTGGCTCGCATTTTGGGTTAAATTCGGCATCTTCGGCCCTCTGGTCATGTTGATTTTGCTGATATCTCTGGGGTGGCGCTCATGGAAATCCAATTATTCTTGGTGGCTTCGCACCGGCATCGTCGGCAGTCTTATCGCTTTAGCCGCTGTCCACGTTTTTACTCCCTACTTGGATCATCCACTGGGTTTTGCTGTTTTGCTCTCGCTGGAGGGAATGCTGGCAATGGATAGGGAAAATCAAATTTGAACCGGGTTTGTTAATAGAGAATCTGAGAATCCCACTACGCTCAAGCTACGTGGGACGCGTCTGGAATCTGAGAATCTAAGCAACTGGCTCAAATTCGCAAGCTCATGGATTTACAATTCTATGGATTTAAGTGTCTCAAATTTAGAAATTATCAGCTCTCCAAGCGGAATTTTATCTGTTGGTTTTGTAGAAAAAGACGCCTCTTCAAGAGCAGATTATCAACAAATTTCTAAACAACTCAAGGAGTATTTTTTAGGAACCAGAACCAAATTCGACATTAAACTTGATTTAAATGGAACTCCGTTTCAACTGAAAGTCTGGCGCGCTTTACAAAACATTCCCTACGGAAAAACCGCAACTTACCAAGGCATCGCCAATAAAATAAAACAGCCAAAAGCTGTTCGTGCAGTAGCCAATGCGATTGGAGCCAACCCTATCGCAATCATAATCCCATGTCACCGAGTCATCCGCTCCAATGGCACTATCGGAGGTTATAAATGGGGCGCATCACTAAAGAACCAACTTTTACAACTGGAAGAGCGGTGGGTCGTAGGGATAAACCTTGCGAAGTCCTGAGTAGCTTCGTGACCCTCGTAGCTTCAGCGAAGTGGGTCAGCGTAGAAGGATGTTTATCCGTACTTAATGAAAGGTTATCTTAAGAGTAATGATGGTTGAATGCCATCTGTTTTTTGTTGTTCGTAGGCACGGATAAACACGAGGTTTATCCCTACGAAGACTGTTGGATTGTTGGCTGGTGGCTGGAAGCTAGTAGCTAGAAGCTGTTGCCGGTTAGATATTCCCTAGCCGTCATCCTCCTCTTCCCCTCGGGCTGTAACTCCAAAATCTGGAGCTTGGTGTCACCCCCACAACCAACATACAACTTCTGTTCCAAAGCCAACCACTCACCCTCTTTAATCGTAGTTCCCTCCTTCGCTAAAGCTTCGGTGGGCACGCGTGGTTCGTGGTTCGTAGTTCGTGCTTTTAATATCTTAACCCTCTTCCCATCTTTCTCCGTATAAGTACCGGGCCAAGGATCGTAAGCACGCACAAGGCGATCGATCTCATCGGCTGATTTTGACCAGTCGATTTTGCCGTCTTCACGCTTCAGAATCTTGCAGTAAGATGCCTCGCTGTGAGCCTGTTCCATTGGTTCAATTTTGTGTTCAATAAAGCCTGCCAGAGCATCGGTTAAGAGCAAAGCTCCGATGCAAGCTAAACGGTCATGAACTATTCCACCCGTATCATCAACCTTTATCTCTGTCTTTTTCTGCGCCAAGGTCGGCCCATGGTCCATCTCCGCATCCATAAGCATAATGGTAACACCCGTCTCTGTATCACCACCGGCAATGGCGGATTGCACGCACGAAGCTCCTCGATGTTTTGGCAAAAGAGATCCATGAACATTAATCACTCCATATTTTGGCAAATCCAAAACCTTCTGCGGAATAATCTTGCCATAGCTGACAACCACATAAGCATCCACCCCCTCAGACTCATCCTGAATTCGTTTCAAAGCCTCGTATGCTTCCGCACTCTTGATTGACTCAAATTGCATCACCGGTATCCCATTCTTTTTTGCCATCACCTTCACCGGCGGTTCAACAATTTCCTGATGCCTGCCGACCTTCATATCCGGCTTTGTAACAACCGCTTTTACGCTAAACCTTGCATCGTTAATAAGCGCCTGTAGAGAAGGTGTTGAGAAATCGGATGTTCCAAAGAAAATTATAGAGTAGGGCATAACTGCGGGAAGAATTAAGAATTAAGAATTAAGAATGAATGTAGCCTTCGGCATTACTATACTCAATTCATGATGCATAATGCATGATGCATAATATTGGAACTTGATCATTATATAAATAAATATCGCGCCAGCGATACAATCATTTTGCACTATGCATTATGCACTATGCATTGATGGTATGCGATTCCAACATTATTAATTCATAATTCATAATTCTTAATTTGGAAAGTTTGTTATTGTACTAGTCGATAGTAAATTACCTTATTTTAGCCTCAATTGTCAAAGCGGAAACGGGGATTGACAGTAAGTAAAAAATCTGGTCAAATGCTTTTTGGCACATTGAAAGGAGAGGAGATGATTACCAAAGCGGCCAAAAGTTACAAAGTATTTTGTCAGTTGGTGGAAATCGTTAAGGTATTCCGGGCTCACGAAGACAGAGCCGGACGCCGAGCGTATTCTTTGGTTGAAAGATTGGATGAGTCCAGAGTTAACTTCTTTGGTTGCAGAACAACACGGGGATTTCTGATCCGAGTTCATCCTATGGATCGTTTCAGGGAGTGCAAACGCGGGCAGCTGCGCATGCCTTACAGCATCTGGACTCCTTGGGGCACTCTGACTCAAGAAGCGCGTGATGATGTTCTCTGGCCGCCTATCATTAACGCAGTTCTGGTTGAGTTGAATGTGCTATCCGCATGGGCACTTTACGGAAACAAAGAATTTCCCGGATTTAACGGTTGGTTGCATGAAGTGAATACACTTAATGGCAAACGAATCGCCGAAGCCGAGTTAACCGAATACTGGGATGCTATGGTTTTTGATGATAAAGATGACCGGGATTTGGGGATGGTGAACACCCAAGAACACACCGAACTCCGAGAGCTATGGAACACACATTTTACTCAATGGCAAAAGTCGTGCGGTTACACTTGACACAAAGCTTGTAATGATTTAATCTCTCATTCGTCAGCTCATCTGATAAAGGGAGGTAGCCAACAGGTAAGGCGAGTACGCGTTTTGCGCCAAGCGGCTCCTGTGTTTGGTTAAGCACTTGTGTCACCTCGCGCAAAACTAAAGCGGCTTAGATGTGGGTTCAAATCCCACCCTCCCTACTGCACAACCTCGTACGCCTAAGTACGAGGTTTTTCAATACAGAAAAACTTGCAAGTTTCGCCTACGGCGACAGCTCGGATAAACACGAGGTTTATCCCTACGAGATTTTAGAGAGATCGAAGATAAAAAAATGCCGCAGGCTACATTCATTCTTAATTCTTAATTCTTAATTCTTAATGGGTATTCGGATAGTTCCCCCTCGTCACCTCCAGCATCTTATCTACAAAAAGCACGCCATCCAAATGGTCCAATTCGTGTTGAAAAACTATGGCGTCCATATTTTTTAAATCCATAGCCATTTTTCGGCCATGTCTGTCCGTGGCTTCGATGGAAATTCTTTTTGGACGACTGACGGTTCCCCAAACACCGGGTACACTCAAACAACCCTCTTCTGTGATCAATGTCGCGTCTGATTTTTTGGTAATTATCGGATTAATGAATGTGGTATCTTGGCCCTTAATGTGGGCTATAAAAACTCTTCTATTGATTCCGACTTGAGGAGAGGCGATGCCAATCCCATCCTCCACATGCATGGTCCGTATCAACTTATCCAAATAATCCTGAAACTCTTTCGTGGTAACTTCTTCCGCCGGAACTTCAACAGACCTCTCTCGGATAGAGGGATTCTTATAAGTAACAATCGGATAAGTGTCGGACATAAGATAAGCCACTAGCTGCTAGCCAATTATAACCAATTCGTAATTCGCGCAGATTCGTCCCGCAACAATTATTTAATATATTTAATGTATGCGGGATCCCGTTTACCCCGCAGTAAGCGGTGGCCAAAGGCGGTGATAATTCGTACCGTAAGGTGTTAGTTTAGCAGAAAAATGCGATTGGGTCAAGATCTACGATACCGTAGGCTGTTAGAACGCTTAACTCGTTGATCAAATCGGTTCTGGTGGCTGATTTGGGGGGTAGTATGTGAAAAATACTCCTTGGTTCACGGGTTTTTGCCAAATACTCAATGGGATAGGGGCCACGAAATCTCCAGTCCGGGTTTTTCACACATATTTCTTGTAGTTTAGATTTTATCATATCCGCGTTTTCCGGTTTACCCACCTGTATCAATTTACATATTATTTGCGCCGGCGGGTAGAGAAAGTCCTGGCGATCTTTCATTTCCAGTTCCCATTGTTTGGTCAAACCTTGAGGATTCAGCCATGATGGAGCTGTGTCGATAAGGGGTGATTGACCTTGAAAAATCAACTTGCATTTTGCGACGCAAGCTTGAGACGCAAATCTTCTAAGTGCCAAAACCAGCCTTTCCTGTTTACGAATATCTTCCGCATAACCGCCCATATAAGCGATATTGGTTACAACTAATAACGAGCCCGGTTTAATTGGTTGCATAATCCATTCATGCAAATCCAAAACTTTAATGTCCGCATTGGGAAAGTGAGTGGCGCAGATCTTCAGCAAACCGTCACAGCCGATTATAGCTTTTGATAGATTGGCTGATCCGCATCGCGGGCATGACATCGGCAAATCTGTCTTTTTTTCACATCTTGGGCAAAAAGCATGATTTTGCATGTTGCGTAAACCGACGTGACAATCCGCGCACTCCATAAGCCAATCGCAATCCGCACAGCGCACTCGGCCTCGTGTGCCAAGCACGGTGTGTAAAATCCTTACCGGAGCTTTGTTTGCAACCGCTGCACTTATGGCTATAAAAGCTTCGTTGGTCAGCATCTCTAAGGGGGATCTGTTTTTTGGATCCAATCTGGCAAAATCAATTTCCGCATCTATCTTAGGAGCTGTGGATGCCCGATGCGGATCTTCGGCATAATCCGCCAAGTTCGGTGTTGTGCCGATGCTGATGATGCGCAGCGACGGATTAAAATCGCGGGCCAGCGCCACAATACGCCGTGCATCATACCTTGGCGTAAGCTCATCTTGCTTAAAATCATCGTTCTCGGGTTCGTCTATTATCACCACATCGGCCATGGCGGAGAGCCAAGCCCCTAAACGAGTCGTTATTAAGATTCCGTGAGGTTTATTCAAAAAATCCGTCCAAATCCGCCAAGCTCCTCCATACGCAACATCCGTATGCAAAGCCGGAGCGCCCAGCTTGGATGCTAAAAAATCAGCTCGACGTTTCCACGGGGTAAGCAATAAAACTCTGCCATTGGCTTGATTCGCCGTAACGGTTTCCAGTATTCCTTTCGGACCGATATAGCGGTTAATCAAATATCTGATCTCATTTCGTTCGGCGTTTTTTGGCAAGGTGGTATTTCTTAAGGGAGTATGAGCTTCTTCGGAAAAGCGTTTGGGCACCGTCCGTAGCCAGGCATTTAACATGGTTGGCGGTGAGACAAAACTTTCAGAAGCCGCTGTTATGCAAAATTCAGCCATGGCTTCGGGGAGTTTGGCTATTTTTTGCGGGTTGCTGATCTTGATTGCTTTTTCCGCCCATTGGCTGTTGGGTGATTTTTTGGCAACCAATCCCGCAATCATTTGTTTGCGAAACGGCACCAATATCAAATCACCAACATGCACATCGCCCTCGTTCATCTCATAATCAAAAAAACAATGCCCAAAAGGCATCTTCAACGCCGGAATGACAGAGATAAACATAAAATAATGTCGTAACGTATCAGTTCATCCGACCAAGTAACAAGTTCATCAAGTCTAAAGTTGATCAAACCAAGTAACAAGTTCATCAAGTCTAAAGTTCATCAAGAGAAGCATGAGTAACTCTTGATGAACTTTAGACTTTCAACTTGACCTGTCCCGCGAAGCCGTTGAGGCGTAGTGGGATAAACTCCTGACGAACTTTTAACTTTTATCTTGATGAACTCTGATATCACGCTACTTCAAACTTGGCTGTTAAATATCCTACCCCAAATGGAGCTTCGTAGCTCAGCAATTGGCGGTTAACATTCATCTTATCCATCATTCCCAATAAAGTGCAAATTGGACGGTAACCGCATTGTCCTGAGTTTTCAACTATTTCAGAGGGCATGGTTAGAAGCGGAGTTGAATCTTCCGAAACAATGCCGTTTTTAATCATTTCATCAAATTTGGGCCCTTCCTCGGACGCTCCGCCCGGAGATTGCGCGTTAAGCTTATGTGATAAATCAGCGCTGGCGATTATGGCTATACGGCGCTTTTCCATATGCAGTATTCTCTTCATCTGCCGGCCGAATTCGTAATGGGCTTTTCCGTCCATCATGGAGGGCGAAAGCGGTATTAATTTCCAGTTTTGCAAATGTTGTGTCAATAATAAAATCGGTATGGTAAAGCCATAATCCAATTCTTCGCTCGAAGTCAGGGTAAAGGGGATATCTTCTTCGCGCATTTTGCGATGGGCGCGATCCATGATCATGTAGTCGCTTTTGGCTTTGATGGTTGTGGCAAAATCACCGAAGGATTTTAAGGTTCCCGTATAGTTGCCTGCCATGTTGGCTGAAAAAGCGTCAGGATACCTGGGGCCATGCGGAGCGATTATGACTACGGTCTCCGGCTTTGCCAGATAACATAATTGCTCGATTTGCGCTATCGCATCGAGCGTTATTTTTAATTTCTCCCGCTGTTCTTTGCCGATACTCGGTATCAACAATGGAGAATGGGGAACAATTGCACCAAAAACGATCATATTTTTTCAGCCTTCGGCTGCGTTTATAACTACTATAACGTCTGTAACGTTTATAATGTTTGTAACGAGTTGTGATGTTTACCGGGTTACTGCTTAACTCGTTAAAAACGTTATAAACGTTATGAACGTTTCATGCGTCAGTTATTCCGTAGCGGTTGTTACCGGTTGAGTTGCCAAATTACCCAAGTTAAGTACATCGCCGGTATTATACGTCAAAAGCACTCTGTCGGGAACAGTGATGATATTTTGCCATTTCCAGCCCATTCCCAAAAAGACTTCTTCAGTCGGAATCGGACGCAATTGGCCGTTTTCCAAGACATATACCGTTGGATCCGAGCCTTTTACCAACTCACCTTCATGCAACTTGTATTCGCCGGCATCTCCGTAAGTATCTATGGTCAATTGCGGAACGCTGACTATGGGACGGCGCGTGAAATACACTTTTAGGAATACTTCATCCGAAACAGCATATTTTTTGTTGCTTTCCACATACCAAACTGTCGGCGAATCCGGCGCTTTTACCAAGGCTCCTTGTGGAAAAACGGTTTGTTGGTTGATAGGCTGAGCCGTTGCGATGGCATCTATTTCATCAAATTGAACCTCAATGATTTCGTCTTCGTTGAAACCGAATTGCCTGAATGTCTCCATGTTCACAATGCGTCTTTTTCCCTCTTGGGCCAAAAGATAGATTGCTCCGTCAGGATCTCTTAACAACGAATATTGCGGAAAGCGCATCGGTTCTCCCTCGGGATATGATGCTAAGGACGTTTCCGAGGCTTCCACGATTTTATCGGGATTGGTCATTGATAAGAGAACCGTTTCAGATAAAAATTTGCGTTTTTGACGGTTTTGAATCATGTAAACATCTTCGCTCGGCATGGCACGAACGATTGTGCCGTTGGGAAATGATTGCGAGAACCAACGTTGCCATATGCGCCATAAAACCAAATTACCATGCACGTGCGGAGTGTACGTATAAAGCATGGCCGTGGCTTTGTTTTGCGGAATAATTTCCATTCCGCTGATCATCATGGATATACCGATGCCTTTTCCTCCGATTGTCTGTCCGGTTGTCAGCAACTGTTGCAGGTATTTTTCGCGGTGTTGTTTAGAGGCATATTCGATTTGGTTGGCAAAGCCTTTAAAATCTTGTATGCGCGGATCATCCTTACTGCAACTGTCGCAAACTCCATAGCCCGCCGCCCAATCCAGGCGTCTTTCCGATGGTTCGGGATCCTCGACCAAAGATTGTTCTTTTTGGATGAGTGCCAGTAAATAGCGCGGGTTCATTCGGTAAGTTCGCGAAGCCCGCCAGATAACGTCAATCGGAGTCTTCATTACGCCGTCAATATCCTGCACCATAATATCAGCCATTTTGCCCTTGCTTTTGGCAAAATTAACCAAATATTCATAGCTGACTCCATCCGGATTAAAAATATCATCGTCCGTTAATATCATGTTGGGATTAAACCCGATTTGATCGATAATTAATGCTGATTGAGCCAAAGAGGGCAAAGGAAAGGCCACTGCAACCGCCGTAGCGATAAGCACGTAAATACCAAAAAATTTTGAATTGATTTTCATACTCATATAACCTAGCACAAAAACCCAAAAACATGTAGCATATTTTTATGAAAAATAGAGTAATTTTGTGGATATCGTCCGGCATTTTGCTGTTTGCTTTGTTCAGCCTGTGGATACGTTTGCCTTTAGCTTCAAATAATATCCGCATGAGCCCCGACGAAACCGCTAACATTGTCAGCGCCGTTTCTTACGCCCGGCAAGGCGCTTTTGGCTTGCAATCCGAGTACACCGAGCGATTTTTATGGCTGACACCGCGCAGTTTTGTTTTCGTACCGGAAACAAAAAGCATCGCCCCCGTTGGTTTTTTAGGCATGCCTTTATTATTGTCGATGGTTTATAAATTGTCCGGTTATCTTGGCCTGGGTTTCTTCGTTCCGATTTTCGCGTTTTTCACCATCTTCGCTCTCTGGCATATCCTGCCCAAACAATGGCCCGACAGCATCAAGTTGATGACCTCTGTTATTTGGATGAGTTTCCCCACTGTTATCATCTATACAAATCGCGGGGTTTTTCCGCAAATGACGCAATTATGTTTACTGATTTGGGTTTGGTATCTGGTTAATCAGGAACGTAAAAAAATCACTTACCCCATAGCCGGATTGTTTGCCGGACTGGCCTTGGCCATCCGCCCGCTCGAAGCTGTCTGGATAATCCCAACCATCATCTTCGCCTTCCTTCACCGCCGCAACAACCTCAATACCAACGTCGAACGTCAAACGTCAAACGTCAAACGCCCGAGCTCCGAAGCCTCGGCGAAGGAGTGTCGAAAGTTGGTAGACGTTCGACGTTTAACGTTCGACATGGGACTTTTCATCATCCCCTTGATTCTGATCCTGTTATTCACCGCCAAACTCGGCGCCGACACTTACGGTAATTGGTTTGTGAGCGGTTACCAAGTTCGACCTGAAATTGTTGCCGGCATCGCAGCCGGGGATGGTGCAGAGGGAATGGACGCAACTTACAGTCGCAATGTTGGTTTATTGGATTCGTTGCCTTTCGGCATCCATCCCCGCAATGTTTTATGGAATGTCAAAAATTATTTTGGCATCATGCTTTGGCCGTGGATGTTGGTTTTATTTGCGTCTTTATACTTTTTGTATAAAGAAAAATCTTGGAAATCATCAAATAAGTGGGGGATAATGGCTTTGGTATGGAGCTTTTGCGCGGTAACCGTTTTTTACGGCAATGGAATTTATCAAGATCATGTCAAACTCAATCAAATCAGCGTCGGTAACTCTTTTTTACGTTACACTGTGCCCGCATCCATCGTTTTCGCTCTCGCTTTCGGTCATTTACTGTCCAAGATGATGAGGTTATGGACTATAAAAATTCTGGGATATTGTTTGGCCGTTTGTCTGATAATGTTTGGAGTTTGGTCTGCGGTGGAGCGTGATGACGAGGGCATAGCCGCCAATGAACGTGAGTTAATCGCCTATCAGCAAATACGCCAAGCCTCGGCCAAATCACTTGGCCAAAACGCCATAGTCTTATCCGACCGCAGTGACAAAATCTTTTTCCCTTATTGGCTTTCCGCTTCACCAATGCCAAGTAAAACTCAAATCGCGGAGCTTATTTCCGCCGGAGCCGAAGTCGCGGTTTTTCAAACCACCCAAGACGAAAACGGCATCGCGGATTGGAACTCATACAATCTCAACTTGATCCCGCGCTTCACAATCAACAATCAAACGATGTATCATGTACAAAACAAATAATAAATAACAAATAATAAATAACAAAGCGAGCGGCACTTTCATTAAATAATAAGGCTCTAGACTAGCAAACTCTATGCTAAAATAGAGATATGCTC
>JAEAMF010000575.1_pt1 | contig 42543 bp, 32 predicted proteins | sample 8958721 | NCBI WGS metagenome assembly JAEAMF01 (sample SAMN16933255, study PRJNA681124) | bioreactor sludge metagenome | isolation source: anaerobic bioreactor treating anionic surfactant - SDBS | place: India: Bengaluru | collected 2019-02-28 | reverse complement strand
CCAAGCTGTACGCCTACTGGATCACCGTGAACTACCGCGAGGCCTACGGCATGTACGCCTGCAACGGCATCCTGTTCAACCACGAATCGCCGCGCCGCGGCGAGACCTTCGTCACCCGCAAGATCACCCGCGCCCTGGCCAACATCGCCCAGGGCCTCGAACCCCAGCTCTTCCTCGGCAACCTCGACGCGCTGCGCGACTGGGGCCATGCCCGCGACTACGTCCACATGCAGTGGCTGATGCTGCAGCAGGACAAGCCCGAAGACTTCGTGATCGCCACCGGGCGCCAGTATGCGGTGCGCGATTTCGTCGAGATCGCCGCCCGCGAGCTGGGTATCGAGATCGCATGGCAGGGGCAGGGCGTCGAGGAGCGCGGCCTGGTGGCGTCCGTCCGCGGCGAGAAGGCGCCCGGCGTGGCGGTGGGCCAGCCGATCGTGGCGGTGGACCCGCAATATTTCCGTCCGACCGAGGTCGAGACCCTGCTGGGCGACCCGAGCCGTGCGCGCGAGCGCCTCGGCTGGGAACCGACAACCAGTTTCGAAGCGATGGTGCAGGAAATGGTGGCGCACGACCTGGACACGGCGCGCCGCCACAAGCTGCTCGCATCGCATGGCTACAACGTTGCACTTTCACTGGAGTAAGCGTGTCGAATAATCAGCCTCGTATCTATGTCGCCGGCCATCGTGGCCTGGTCGGCTCCGCCATCGTGCGCGCCCTGCGCGCGCAGGGACACACCGACATCGTCACCCGTACCCATGCCGAACTGGAACTCACCGACCAGGAACAGGTGCGCGAATTCTTCCGTACCGAACACATCGACCAGGTCTACCTGGCCGCGGCCAAGGTGGGCGGCATCCATGCCAACAATACCTATCCGGCCGAATTTATCTACGACAACATGATGGTGCAGGCCAATGTCGTGCATGAAGCATGGCGCGCCGGCGTCCAGAAGCTGCTGTTCCTCGGTTCCTCCTGCATCTATCCGCGCCTGGCGGCGCAGCCGATCCGCGAGGAATACCTGATGAACGGCATCCTCGAGCCGACCAACGAACCCTATGCCATGGCCAAGATCGCCGGCATCAAGCTGTGCGAGAGCTACAACCGCCAATACGGCACCGACTACCGCAGCGTGATGCCGACCAACCTGTACGGTCCCGGCGACAACTATCACCCGGAAAACAGCCACGTGATCCCGGCCCTGCTGCGCCGCTTCCACGAAGCGCGCGAAAGCAATGCGCCGGAAGTGGTGATCTGGGGCAGCGGCAAGCCGATGCGCGAGTTCCTGTACGTGGACGACATGGCCGCTGCCAGCGTCTACGTGATGAACCTGCCGATTGACGTGTATGCGGCCAACACCGACCCCATGCATTCGCACATCAACGTCGGCACCGGCCAGGACGTCACGATCGCCGAGCTGGCGCGGCTGGTGGGCGAGACCGTCGGCTACCGCGGCCGCATCGTGTTCGACGCCGGCAAGCCGGACGGTACGCCGCGCAAGCTGCTCGACGTGTCCAAGCTGGCCGCGCTCGGCTGGCGCGCCAGCACGCCGCTGCACGAAGGGCTGCGCCGCGCCTACGAGGCTTTTGTGGCCGAGCAGGAGGCGGAAGAGGCCGGCCCGCAGGACGTGCCTGCGCAACTGCTGGGACGCCCCGGCGGCAGCGCGGCGCGGGCGCTGGCATGAAGCGCGGGACATGTCGCGGTAGCAGTTTGTTAATTGACGAACAGAGGGCGAATCGTGTGGAACCCAGAATGGATGAGTCCTGAATCTGCTCCGCGATGCGGGGCAGGTCACGAATAACAAAAGGAACACGCGGCGGGCTCGCCCGCTAACCAACGTCGAGGAAACTATCTTGAAAACCTTCCATTTGGCAGCCAAACCAACTTCCTTCCCAAGCCCCAGGCGCCTGCTGTCCGCGGCGGCGCTGGTGTTGTGCGCGACGACCCTGGCCGCTTGCAGCAAGGATGAAGCACCCAAGGAGTCGAAGCCGGGCCAGGCCCTGGCCAGCGTCAACGGCGAAGAGATCACCGTCTTGCAGCTGAACGAGGAACTGCAGCGCCTGGGCGTCGGCGCACAGCAGCAGCAGGTGGCCGGCAAGCAGGTCCTGCAGGCACTGATCGACCGCGAACTGCTGGAAAGCGAGGCTGCCAAGGAAAAGCTCGACCGTGATCCGAAGGTGATGCAGGCCATCGAACGGGCGCGTTCGCTGATCATCGCCCAGGCCTACATGCAGAAGCGCCTGGGCGAACCGCAGCGTCCGTCGCAGGCCGAAGTGGAGGACTACTTCAACAAGAACCCGCAGTTCTTCAGCAACCGCAAGCAGTTCGCCATGAACGAGCTGATCCTCGCGGCCAGCGACCTGACCCCGGAAGTGCGCGCCGCGGCCGACAGCGCCAAGTCGCTGGAAGAAGTGGCCGTGTTCCTCGACGCGCGCAACATCAAGTACGGGCGCGCCCAGGTCACGCGCAGCACCGCCGACCTGAACGCGCAGCTGTCCGCCAAGCTGCTGTCGATGCAGAAGGGCCAGCTGTTCGCGGTCAAGGAAGGCGACCGCGCCATGCTGATCTCGATCGCCGAAGTGCGCGACGCGCCCGTCACGCTGGCCGTCGCCGCCCCGCAGATCACCCAGTACCTGACGAACAAGAAGAACAAGGAGTTGGCCGCCGCCGAGATCCAGCGCCTGCGCGGTACCGCCAAGATCGCTTACCTGAACAAGGAATACGAGCCGAATCCGAACGCCCCGGCGGGCGGCGCACCGGCAGCGGCGCCGGCGGCGGGTGACCCGCCCGGCGCGGGCGAGCCGGCCGCGACCGCGGTGGCGACGGCGCCGGCAGGCCAGTCCTCGGTGGCGCCGCCGCCGGAGAGCGGCCCCACCACCGACAAGTCCGCGCTAGAACGCGGCGTCGCCGGACTGAAGTAATCGAACTCATCGACTCATCGACCCAAAAACAAATAGAAGGAGCAATCATGAAACGATTCGTCAAGTGGATGATGGCCACCGCGCTCGTCCTGAGCATGGGTGTCGCCGCTGCCGCCGAAGTCCTGCTGGGACCGGGCGACGTGGTCAAGCTGTCGGTCTACGGCAGCCCCGACCTCTCGCTCGAAACCCGCGTCAGCGAAAGCGGCAACATCACCTTCCCGCTGCTGGGCCAGGTCGCGGTGGGCGGCCTGTCGGTGGCCGCGGCCGAGAAGAAGATCGGCGACATGCTGGAGAAGGGCGGCTACCTCAAGAAGGCCCAGGTCAACATGCTGGTGACCACCCTGGCCAGCCAGCAGGTGTCGGTGCTGGGCTATGTGAACCGCCCGGGCCGCTACGCGGTGGAAGGGCGCCGCAAGGTGCTCGACCTGCTGGCCATGGCCGGCGGCATCCACGGCGACGGCGGCGACATCATCAACCTGGTGCGCACCCGCGACGGCAACACCACGCGCGAGACCATCGACGTGGTCGACATGGTCCGCAAGGGCGAGCTGAACAAGGATTACGAAGTGGCCGGCGGCGACATCATCTATGTCGAGCGCGCCCCGCGTGCCTACGTCACCGGCGAAGTCCAGCGCCCGGGTCCGTTCCGCCTCGAGCGCGGCATGACGGTGCAGCAGGCCGTCTCGGCCGGCGGTGGCTTGAGCATGCGTGGCAGCAATAACGGCATGAAAGTCACCCGCAAGGATGCCAGCGGCAACCCGGTGACGATTGATGTCAAGGCACATGATCCAGTCCAGGTTGACGATGTCATCGTTGTCCGCGAGTCCTGGTTCTGAGACTTTGCTTGAACGTAGGGTGGGCGGGTCCTCCCGCCCACGCGGTGATAGTCGGATGATAAACAGCCGCGCAGGCTGCAAGAGCGTAATTTGAACGCGTGGGCGGGGAACCCGCCCACCCTACAGATCACGGTCCGTGTCATCGAATGAATGAAGTGTTTGTCCACCCCGCTGTCAAGGCATCTGATGCAAAGGTAAGGCCATGAACGTTCATCAATTCCTGCTGATCCTGCTTGCCAGGAAGAAGATCATCCTGGGAACCCTGCTGGTCACCGTCCTGCTCGCGCTGGGCTGGAGCCTGATCCAGCAGAAGACCTACAAGGCAACCGCATCCGTGCTGTTGAACTACAAGGGCGTGGACCCGGTGAGCGGGCTCACCATGCCCGGCAACCTGATGCCGGGCTATATGGCGACCCAGATGGACATCATCACCAGCAAGAACGTGGCCCTGCGCGTGGTCGACTCGCTGCGCCTCGCATCGAGCCCGGCCGTGCAGGCGCAGTGGCGCGAAGCCAGCGAAGGCAAGGGCTCGGTGCGCGACTGGCTGGCCGACCTGCTGCTGAAGAAACTCGAGATCATGCCCTCGCGCGAATCGAGCGTGGTCGAGATCAGCTTCAAGGGGGCCGACCCGGCCTTCGCCGCCGCCGTCGCGAATGCCTTCGCCGACGAATACCAGAAGATCAGCGTCCAGCTCAAGACCGAGCCGGCCAAGAAAGCCTCGTCCTACTTCAACGAACAGACCAAGCAGCTGCGCGACAACCTGGAAGCCGCGCAGGCGCGCCTGTCGAAATACCAGCAGGAGAAGGGCATCGTCAGCCTCGACAACAACCGGGTGGACGTCGAGCTGTCGCGCCTGAGCGACCTGTCGGCCCAGCTGGTCGCGGCCCAGACCCAGGCCATGGAAGCCAGCTCGCGCGAACGCATGGCCACCGGTGTCGGCTCGCCCGACGTCGCCAACAACGCCCTGGTGCAGAGCCTGCGCGTGAGCCTGGCGAGCGGCGAAGCCAAGCTGGCCGAAGCCGCATCGCGCTACGGCCGCAACCACCCGGCCTACCAGTCGGCCCAGGCCGAGGTGAGCAAGATGCGCGCCGAACTGAATGCCGCCCTGGGCAGCGTGTCGAAGAGCGTGGGCGCCAATGCCCAGGTCTACCGCCAGCGCGAGGCCGAGCTGCGCGCCGAACTGGCCGCCCAGAAGACCCGCGTGCTCGAGCTGAACCGCACCCGCGACGAACTCGGCGTGCTGCTGAAAGACCTCGACAGCGCCCAGCGCGCCTTCGACGCCGCCAGCAACCGCTTCTCGCAGACCCGCATCGAGGCCCAGGCCGAGCAGTCCGACATCTCGATCCTGAACCCGGCGGTGCCGCCGACCGAACCCGCCGGTCCGCGCGTGCTGCTCAACACCCTGGTCTCGATCCTGCTGGGCACCATCCTCGGCGTCGGCCTGGCCCTGCTGCTGGAACTGATCAACCGTCCGGTGCGGTCGACCGGCGACGTCAAGGACATGCTGGGCATCCCGGTGCTCGGCACCATCGAATGGCGCATGAAGCGCCCGCGCAGCGGCGGTATCCGTGCGCTGATGACTCCGCGCCGCCTGCTGCGCTTGAACTGAGGCGCGCGGCGCTCGCGCATCCGAACCAGAAAAGAATAGGACACGACCATGAATTCATCCGTGCTATCCGCATTGCCGACCAGTGCACCCCACGAGGGCGCACTGCACAACGGGGCTCAGGCCGATTCGAGCATGGGCGCATTGCTGCTCGATTCCGGCAAGCTCACCCCCGAGAGTGCCGAGCGTGTCCTGCGCATGCAGAAAGACCTCGGGATCCGCTTCGGCGAAGCCGCGGTGCGCCTTGGCCTGGTGAGCGAGGAAGACATCCAGCAGGTGCTGGCGCGCCAGTTCTCCTATCCCTACCTGCAGAAGGGGCAGGCCAACCTGTCGCCCAAGCTGGTCGCCGCCTACGACCCGTTCTCGCCCCAGGTCGAGGCCCTGCGCGCGATCCGCAGCCAGCTGATGCTGCGCTGGTTCGCGCGCGGCCGGCGCGCCCTGGCGATCGCCGGCGTGACCCCGGAAGACGGTTCCAGCCTGTTCGCCGCCAACCTGGCGGTGGTGTTCTCCCAGCTGGGCGAGCAGACCCTGCTGGTGGACGCCAACCTGCGCAGCCCGCGCCAGCAGGAGATGTTCGGCGTCAAGCCGCGCCAGGGCCTGTCCGACCTGCTGGCCGGCCGCGCCGACCTCGACGTGATCCAGCGCGTTCCCGCTTTCGTCGACCTGTCCCTGATGCCGGCCGGCACGCTGCCGCCGAACCCGCAGGAATTGCTGGCGCGCGACCCTGATGCCGGCCGGCACGCTGCCGCCGAACCCGCAGGAATTGCTGGCGCGCGAAGGCTTCCGCAACCTGAACACCCAGCTCGAGTCGCGCTACGACGTGGTGCTGTACGACCTGCCGCCGTTTGCCAGCGGGGCCGATGCGCTGGCGGTAGCCGGCCGCGCCGGCGGCGTGCTGCTGGTGGCCTGCAAGCACCGCACCCGTATCGCCAACATCAGCCGCATGGCCGAGCAGATGGCCGAATCCGGCGCCGAAGTGGTCGGCTCGGTGGTGGTGGAGTTCTGAGATGGCGACGGTGGCACCAGATCACGCAAGGGCGCAGGCGGAACTGCCGCCCCCGACCCTGGCAGGGACCCTCGATGGCCTGAAGGGCTCCGTCTCCGAATGGTGGCCGGTGTATGCCGGCCTGGCAATCCTGTTCGGCCCCACTTTCTACAGCCTGTTCACCGGCGCCTGGATCAGCGAAGAGCAGGGCCACGGGCCCATCATCTTCTTCCTGGCGCTCTGGCTCATCTGGCGTAAATGGCCCGAAGTCATGGCCGCCGTCGGACCCAAGGTGGGGAACACTGCGGAGGGCAGCTGGACCGGCTGGCCGGTGCTGGCGATCGGCCTGATGTTCCACCTGCTGGGCCGCTCGCAGAAGATCCTGATGTTCGAGGTGGCCTCGATCGTGGTGGTGATGGCGGCCCTGGTGCTGCTCAAGTTCGGCAGCCGGGCGCTGCGCACCCTGTGGTTCCCGTTCTTCTTCATGCTGTTCCTGATCCCGCTGCCGAGCGAACTGGTGGCGGCGGTGACGATGCCGATGAAGATGGCGGTGTCCTGGGTGACCGAGCACATCCTGTTCGCGCTGGGCTACCCGATCTCGCGCTCGGGTGTGGTGCTGCAGATGGGCCAGTACCAGTTGCTGGTGGCCGATGCCTGCGCCGGCCTGCAGACCCTCTTGACGCTGGAAGCGCTCGGCCTGTTCTACCTGAACCTGATGCGCCACCCGTCCGCCTTCCGCAACATCACGCTGGCGATCCTGATCGTCCCGATCTCGTTCACGGCCAACGTGATCCGCGTGATCGCGCTGACCCTGATCACCTATTACTTCGGCGACGCCGCCGGCCAGGGCTTCCTGCACGGCTTCGCCGGCATGGTGCTGTTCGTGACCGCGCTGCTGCTGATCCTGGCGGTCGACAACGGCCTGCAATGGTGGATCAAGCGCCGCGGCAATCGCGGCGGCGGCCCGGGCGCGGGCGGCGGCCGCCGCATGCCCGGCACTCTGAAGGAGGCAACATGAACCGCCGTTTCGCCATCAGCCTGGTGCTGGGCCTGGCCATGGCCGGCACCTCGGCCCTGACCGGGGCGCTCACCCCCAAGCCGCGGGTGCTGCAGCCGCATGAGCAGTTCAGCCTGGAACAGATGATCCCGCAGCGCTTCGCCGACTGGCGCATCGACCCCTCGGTGGTGCCGCTCGCGCCCGATCCGGAGCAGCAGAGCATGCTGGAAAAGATCTACGACCAGACCCTGTCGCGCACCTACATCAACAGCCAGGGACAGCGCGTGATGCTGTCGATCGCCTACGGCGGCGACCAGAGCAAGGCGCTGCAGCTGCACCTGCCCGAGGTCTGCTACGTGGCCCAGGGCTTCCAGATGCAGAAGGACGCCGAGGACAGCCTGACGACGCGCTTCGGCGAGCTGCCGGTCAAGCGCCTGGTGGCGCGCCTGCACGAGCGCAACGAGCCGATCACCTACTGGATCACGATCGGCGAGCACGCCTCGCGGGCCGGCATCCAGCAGAAGCTGCACCGCCTGGCCTACGGTCTGTCGGGCGAGATCCCGGACGGCATGCTGGTGCGCGTCTCGACCATCCAGTCCAACGAGACCCAGGCCTACGGGGTGCAGGACCGCTTCGTCGCCGAGATGCTGGGCGTCATGGCGCCGCGCGACCGTAGCCGCCTGCTGGGCTCCGGCTTGGCAGGTGCACCGGAAGCGGCGCCGGAGGCGGCCGCCGCGGCGCCCGCGGCGCATGGCTGAGACAGGGAGAAGGTAACAAGCGCCGATGAACACGATCCTCCCATACATTTATTACTCGCTGCCGTGGGCCTTCATCATCGGCCTGTCGATCGCAGCCGTCGCGGGGATCGGCATCGGCATCGCATGGCCGCGCTTCCTGGTCTATCCTTACCTGGCGGTCTACTTCTGCATGAACTCCACCAGCTACGGGAACATGGCGATCTTCGCCACCCGCAGCATCTACAGCCGCGGTTCCGGCCTGCTGCTGTTCGGCCTGGTGCTGTGGTACGTGCTGGGCGCCTGGGCCTGCGCGCGGGTGGCCGCCACCTTCCAGCGCTACCCGACCCCGGCCTGCAATCTGCGGCCCTGGTTCTGGGCCTGGTTCGTGCTGCTGCTCGGCCACCTCGCCGTGGGCCTGATGAATGGCGTCACGGTGGCCGAGGCGCTGACCCCGCAGGGCTTCTCGAACATCGTCTGGATGGCGCCGCTGATCTCGCTGATGCTGCTGTCCTTCCGCACCCGCGAGCACCTGATCGAGCTGACCCATTTCATCCTGATCGTGGGCCTGTGCCGCTCGCTGTTCGGCCTGGTGCGCTGGGCCGCCTTCGGGGGCGACCCGAACAACGTGTACGCCAACCTGAACGCGATCAAGATCCGCCTGACCTTCTTCGACATCAACGACAGCCTGGTGTGCACCATCGCGTTTGCGATCGCCGCCGTCCACCTGTTCCAGACCGTCAAGACCGACCGCCCGAAATTCTGGCGCAGCATCGAGTGGATGACATTGATTTCCACCGCGCTGTGCATCCTGCTGTCCTACCGCCGCAGCGCCTGGATCGGCTTCATGCTGGCCTTCCTGGTGATCATGATGCGCTTCCCGCTCAAGCGCCGCATGCAGCTGATGACGGCCGGGCTGCCGGTGGTCGGGGCCGCGCTCACCTACGTCGCGGTGCAGCGCCTGTCGCAGACCAAGGGGGCCGGCACCGGCCTGTCCAGCCTGGTCTACGACATGCAGTCCAAGCGCTTCGGTCCCGAGAGCGAGCGGGTGCTGGAACTGAAGTTCGCGCTGGGCGACTTCCTGGCCAACCCGATCACCGGCATCGGCACCTGGGGCAGGTACACCGGCTACCAGTACATCTCGTGGCAGCAGAACCCGGACGGCGGCCTGTTCCTGCATAGCGGGGTGCTGCACATCGCGCTCAAGAGCGGCCTGATCGGCACGGTGCTGCTGTTCGGCACCCTGATCACTTTCGTGCTGTTCGCACGCCGCGCACTCAAGCAACTGCCGCCCGAACTGCTCGGCCTGGCCACCGCCGGGGTGGCGGGGCTCGCCTTCATGATTCCCGATTTCCTGATCGGCACGCCGTTCCCGCAGGTGCGCACCAGCCAGATGCTGGCCGTCTGCATTGCCCTGCCTTACCTGGCGATGGCGGTGGCCAACGCGGCGCCGGTGACCAGGCCCGCAATGAAACCCTTCACGCCGCCGCGTCCCCACCTGGTGCCCGCCTGATGAACCTGCGCCTCGTCCGTAACGCCTGGTCGAACCTGCTCGGCGCGGCCATCCCCGCGCTGGTCATGCTCGGCACCGTGCCGCTGGTCGTCAAGGGACTGGGCGACGCCGGCTATGGCCTGTATTCGCTGGTCACGGCCATCGTCGGCTACTTCGCGGTCATCGACATCAACGTCACCGCCGGTTCGGTCAAGTACATCGCCGAGCACAATGCGCGCAAGGACGAAGAGCGCATCTTCGAGACCGTCTCCTTCGGCCTGGCCACCTACACCGGCATCGGCCTGCTGGGCGCGCTCGGCCTGTTCTTCAGCGCCGGCTGGCTGGTGGAAAGCGTGTTCGCGGTGCCGCAGCGCCTCGTTCCCGAAGCAGTCGCCACGCTGCAGTTGGCGGCGCTGGGCTTCCTGGCCGGGCAGCTGCAGAGCTACCTGAACAGCGTGCCGCAATCGCTGATGCGCTACGACATCTCGGCGCGCCTGGAAATGGTATTCGGCACCCTGGTGCCCCTGGCCACCGTCGGCGTGCTGCTGCTCGGCTACGGCCTGTTCGAGGTCATCCTGCTGCGCGTCGCGGCCAGTACCCTGCATTGCACAATCCTGTGGGGCGCGATCCGGCGCCTGCTGCCAGGCCTGCGCTGGCGCTGGCCGGGAGCGCAATTCCGCAATGCGCTGCTGGGCTTTTCGGCCTATTCCTTCCTGTCGCGCTTCGCCACGCTGTCGTATGCCCATGCCGACAAGCTGATCATCGGCGCCCTGGTGGGCGTCACCGGGCTGGCCTATTTCACGGTCGCGGCCACGCTCGCCAACCGGGTGCTGAGCCTGACCTTCCGCCTGTCCGGCGTGTTCTTCCCGGCGGCCAGCGCGCTGGCGGCCAACGGCGAATATGCGCGCCTGGACCGCGTCTACCTGAAGGCGACCCGCTACGTGGTCTTCCTGAACGCCGCGATCCTGGTGCTGGTGGCCGTGTTCGCGCACCAGATCCTCGGCTACTGGATGAACGAGGACTTTGCCCGTGCCGGTGCGCTGGTGCTGGCCGTGATGGCGCTGTCGCAGTTCGTCGATTCGCTCACCAGCCTGCCGTCGCTGGTCAACGACGGCATGGGCCACCCGCGCGTGTCCGGCCTGTTCGCCGTCACCCGCGCGCTGGCCGGCCTGGCCATCGTCTATACCGGCGTGGCGGGTTGGGGCATCGACGGCGCCGCCTGGGGCCACCTGGTAGCGTCGCTCGTATTCACCAGCATCTTCCTGGTCTATGTCCATGGCCGTACGGTGCCGACCACCCTCGGGCGCCTGCTGGGCCAGGGCTATGCGCCGGGCCTGTTCGGCGTCGCCCTGGTGGCGGTCGCCGCCACCGCGGCCGAGCAGCTGTTCGACCGCGGGGCCTGGGATTTCGTGTTCATTCTCGGCGTGACCGTGCTGCTGCTGGGCGTGCACGGTGCGCTGTTCGTCGTCGAGCGCGACGACCGGATGATGGCGTGGTCGCGCCTGAAGTCGGGCTGGTCGCGCTGGCAGGCGAAAGGAGCCTAGATTTGCGGATACTGATGGTCTCGGAAGATTTGCCGGGCGCCCAGCTCGGCGGCCTGGCCAAGCATGTCGTCACGCTGTCGAATGCCCTGCTCGAAGAAGGCCACCACGTGGACATCATGGGCCGCTCCGACCGGGCCCACCCCAGGAGCGCCGAGGAGATCGGCTTCCTGGGCCAGTTCATTCCCGGTTTCGACTTCCGCCGGGTCGGCTGGAAGGAAGCCCAGCTCGGCTTCTTCAATCCCGCCAAGCGGCCCTGGTTCGCGGCCAGGGTGGCGCGCGCGCTGTCCGAGCATGCCCGCAGGATCGGCAACTACGACGTGGTGCACTACCACGGCCACCTGCCCATGACCGGGCTGTACGTCGACCCTGGCCTGAACTTCGTCCAGACCCGCCACGACCAGGGCAGCGAATGCGTGACCCACCTGCGCTTCAGGAACGATGCGGTGTGCCTTGAAACCTCGCCCCGCGCCTGCGCCGGCTGCGCCCATGCGGCGCCGGGGCCGCTGCGCAGCCTGCTCTCGGGCCACGCGGTGGCGCGCTACCGCGGCGAGACCGAGCGCACTTTCGCGCAGCATAAAACCATCTTCGTGTCGGACTTCCTGCGCCGCCAGTTCCTGCGCACGCTGCCGCATGCCGACCTGTCGCGCTCGCGCGTGATCCACAACTTCATCAACTACCGCAAGCTGGCGCGCCTGGCCGCCAGCAGCGGCGCGCCAAGGCCGGGGCAGGTGCTGCTGGCCGGGCGCATCGATACCGGCAAGGGCTTCGCCGAATTCCTGGCCGCGGCGCGCGGACGGCTGCCGGCCGGGGCGCAGTTGCTGGTGGTCGGCGACGGCCCGCTGCGCGCGCGCCTGGAAGCCGAGTATGCGAGCGAGCAGATACGCTTCCTCGGCTGGCAGCCGAACCAGGACGTGGTGGCCCTGACCGCCACCAGCCATGCCTGCGTGGTGCCCTCGGTGTGGGAAGAACCCTGCGGCACCACCATCCTCGAAGCGCTGGCTCTGGGCCGACCCTGCCTGGCGCTGGCGCGCGGCGGCAATCCCGAGCTTGCCGTCTACGAATCCTATTCCGGCCAGTTGCGCCTGGCCACGTCGATGGAGGAGCTGGTGGGGCTCCTGGTCGACGAACTGGCGCAGCCGGCCCAGGCGCGTCCATTGCCGGCAATCGCCGGGATGGACGTTTTCCAGGCCCTTCCCAAGATCGTGGACTTCTATGCACAATAATGCTTCGACCCCTGTCGCCGCCAAGCCGACTTTTTCCATTGTTACCTGCACCTGGAACAGTGCCGCGACCCTGGCCGACACCCTGGCCTCGGTTCAGGCCCAGACCTGCCAGGACTATGAGCACATTTTCGTGGACGGCGGCTCCACCGACGGCACCCTCGACATGATCGCGGCCTATCCGGGCAACAAGCGGGTGCTGCGCGACGTCGGCGGCGGCATCAGCCGCGCCATGAACCAGGGCATCGAAGCGGCGCAGGGCGAGTACATCGCCCATTTGCATTCGGACGATTATTACAACGGCCCCGACGTGCTGGCCACCGTCAAGCGCGCTTTCGACGAGGCCCAGGCGGCGGGCCAGCCGGTGGATTGGGTGTATGGGAACATCCAGGTGCTCAAGGACGGCAAGATGGTGCCGCCCTATGCCATGCCGACCTTTTCCTACCGCTCCTTCGTGGCCGGGCGCAGCTCGATCCCGCACCCGGCCGTGTTCATCCGCAAGTCGGCCTTCGAGCGCGTCGGCGCCTTCGACGAGAAGCTCAAGTACGCGATGGACATCGACCTGTGGCTGCGCCTGGGCGCCGAGTCGCGTCCGGCCATGATCGACCAGCCCCTGACCGTGTTCCGCGACCATGCGGGCAGCGTGTCCTCGGCCAACCGCCTGAAGGCGCGCCAGGAGGAATTCAACGTGCGCCGGCGCCACATGGACAAGGCGCCGCTGGCCTTCGGTATTTACTGCCTGCGCTACCTGAAACGGGTGCGCGAACTGCAGGCCGAGGCGCGCGCGCTGCCGACGCAATGAAAGGTAGCTTTCTGACAGCTTTGCCGTTTTATCTTTTCAGGCGGTTTACGACCGTTAAAAGCCTGCAAATATTGTTCGGTAAAAGTTGAAATTCTGTCGTGGGATTTCCGCAAAGCAAGCAAAAAATCTGTGATTTCTTTGGGGAATTTGCCTGTGCTCAACTTACTTTGGGGTAGCATAACTGCTGTCAAGTAAGTCGTTTCTTCAGAGCATCAAGCGTTCTCAAGCCCCGCCGGCAAGCCCGGCCAGGCGCACGGATTTCAAGATTTTTTTCGGAGTACCCACATGCAATTTCAACGGAAGAGCCTGGTCCTGATGGCCGCCGTCGCCTCGCTGTTCGCGAGCGTTTCCGCGCGTGCCGACTGGGTCCAGTCGACCGATCCCCTGGTCGTGCAGGCCAAGCCAGAAATGAACTCGGTGCAGGCGCAGAATCCTCCTGGCTTCACCTGGGCCCGCCACGCGACCGGTCCGGCCAGCTACGAGGTCGAGGTCACGCCGGTGGGCGGCACTCCGACCCGCGCCGTGGTCGACCGCAACTGGTACCTGCCGACCAAGGCGCTCGCCCTCGGCAACTACACCTGGCGCGTGCGCCCGGTGGGCAGCAACGAATGGTCGACCCCGCGCAACTTCTCGATCACCAGCAAGTCGACCAAGTTCGAAGTGCCGGACAACGCCACCCTGCGCAGCCGCATCCTGTCGAAAGCGCGTCCGCGTTCGCTGCCGAACTCGGTGACCCCATTCTCGACCTGGAACTATGCCAAGCGCACCACGCTCGAACCCTACCTGAGCCGCCTCGGCAACGAAGTCAAGGCCCAGGTCAGCGCCGTGCCCAGCCTGACCGACTCGCGCTGGAACATCGTCATCAGCTCGCCGCTGACCGCCGCCATGGCCTCGCAGCAGACCGACGTGCGCCAGCGCATCAACGAAGCGACCCGCCAGATGGAAGCGGCGGCGCTGATGTACAAGCTGAAAGGCGAGACCGTCTATCTGACCGAAGCCCTGCGCCGCGGCGATGAACTGGCCGCGCTCAATCCGTCGGGCCCGACCAGCTACGCCAACCAGGACCAGGCCACCCGCCAGATCGCCTGGGGCCTGGCCAAGACCATCGACCTGCTGGGCGGCGCGCTGGACGGCACTCGCAAGGCGCGCTGGCTCGGTTCGATCAAGATCCGCACCACCGAGATCTACAACAACCTGGCCGGCGACAACGGCCGCCTCGACCAGTACCCGTTCGACTCGCACGGCAACACCAGCCTGGTGTTCCTGGTCCTGATCTCGACCCTGACCCTGGGCGACATCCCGGACGCCGAGAAGTGGTTCGACTTCTCCTTCCGCGCCTATGCCCTGAGCCCGAACCCGTGGAGCGGCCCGGAAGGCGGCTATGCCAACGGCACCGCCTATGCCGAGTACGCAGCCGGCTACCTGCTGGCCCTGTGGGATCCGCTCACCCACGCCAGCGGCGTGAACTTCTTCGGCAAGCCCTGGACCCTCGGCTTCCTCGACTTCGCGATGGAATTCACCCCGCCGGGCGCGCGCACCCACGCCTTCGGCGACGCCTCCGAGACCAAGCCGGACCCGCGCGTGTTCCGCGCCTTCGCCACCCGCATGTGGTCGCCGCGCGCCGCCTGGTACGTGAAGAACACCACCGGCATGGAAGACGCGATGTCGCTGCTGCAGGCCGAATACCCGCTGCCGGTCAGCTACACCACCTACCTGGAGGCGCCGCAGAATTCGGCCTATTACCCGAGCATCGGCTGGGTCGCCATGCACAGCGACCTCGGCTCGAGCTCGCGCATCTCGACCTTCTTCAAGTCCAGCCCCTACGGCTCGTTCAACCACAGCCACGGCGACCAGAATGGCCTGCTGCTGTCGATCGCCGGCCAGCCGATGCTGGTCAAGGCCGGCTGGTACGACTGGTACGGCTCGCCGTACTGGACCGACTGGTACCACCAGACCCGCTCGCAGAACGCGATCACCTTCGACGGCGGCAAGGGCCAGATGGTGACCGGCTACCGCGAGCAGCTGCAGCGCAACGGCCGGATCACCGCCTTCACCGCCCAGCCGAGCTACGACTATGCCGAAGGCGACGCCACCCCGTCGTATGGCGGCCAGCTGACCATGGCCAAGCGCCAGGTCTGGCACCTGCGCAACGCCGGCAACGCCATCCTGGTGCGCGACCGCCTGTCCAGCACCGTGGCCCGTACCTACGAGTGGAACATCCATACGCCGGTGATCATGACGGTCGAGAACGGCCAGAACGTCAAGGTGGTGGCCGGCAACCAGTCGCTGTGCCTGCGTTCGCTGAACGGCAACGCCAACTTCGCCAAGTGGATCGGCCCGGGCGCCAAGACCAACGTGGTGGAAGACCACGGCGCCTTCTACCTGAAGGCCGATGCCAACGCCACCGCCGAGTACCTGGTGCTGCTCGACGTCGGCTGCAAGAAGCCGGCCGTGAACATCTCGACCTCGGGTTCGGTGCGTACCGTCACCGTGGGCGGGCAGTCGGTGACCATCAACTAACGAGCGCTGTCCGCTTCACGCAGCTGCTAGACTCGGGCTCCTCGCGGCATGCGCCGCGAGGAGCTTTTTTAATTGCGGAGTCGGCAATGAAGCAGGTGTTCCTGATCTGTGCGCACAAGGACATCGACCAGCTCAATGCGCTGGTCGCGGCCTTGTCCGACCCCGACTTCACGGTCTACGTCCACCTCGACCGCAAGAGCGCGCTCGACCCGGGCGCGCTGCATCGCGCGGCCCGCTTGGTATCGCCGCGCATCGACGTGCGCTGGGGCGGCTTCTCGCAGGTGCAGGCGACCCTGGTGTCGCTGCGCCAGATCCTGCGCGAGCAGCCGGATTTCGACAAGGTCGTCTTCCTCTCGGCCCAGGACTTCCCGCTGCTGCCCAACGCCCTGCTCAAGCGCGAGCTCCTTCGCTTGCGCGACCATGAGCTGCTGGAGACGGCGCCGATCCGTCCGGGCGGCTGGAACGTGGCGTTTCGCTACCAGTTCTACTACCGCGAAGGAGGAGGGCGGCTGGAGCGCCTGGCCTGCGGCCTGGCCAACCGCGTCCTGCGCGCCACCGGGCGCCGGCGCAGCATGCCGGACGGCTTCGTGCCGCATGGCGGATCGTCCTGGTGGGCCTTGTCGCGCGACTGCGTGGCCGAGGTGCTGCGCCTGGCCGACGCCCACCCGCGCCTGATGCGCTTCCTGCGCACCGTGCAATGCCCCGACGAGATGCTGTTCCAGACCCTGGTGATGGGCTCGCGCTTTGCGGACCGGGTGCTGTCGGATAATTACCGCTACGTGCAGTGGCCGGAGCAGGGCGCGCGCAATCCCAAGGTGCTGGACGCCGGCGACTTCGAGCGCATCCGCGCCTCGAACGCCCATTTCTGCCGCAAGCTGGACAGCCAGGCCAGCGCCGCCCTGCTGCCGCAACTGCTGCAGTGGAAGGAAAGCCGTGCCGCCGCCTGAGGAGTCCGGCCACACAGGCGAGGCGCCGCGGCGCGGATCCCAGAAGGTCATCTATGCTGCGATCGTCGCCAACCTCGGGATCGCGACCGCCAAGTTCATCGTCGCCGGCGTCACCGGCAGCGCCGCCATGGTGGCCGAAGGCATCCACTCGGCCGTGGACACCGGCAACGAATTCCTGCTGCTGCTGGGCGAGCGGCGCAGCAGCCGCCCGGCCGACCGCAAGCATCCCTTCGGCTATGGCAAGTCGCTGTATTTCTGGGCGCTGATCGTGGCCCTGTCGGTGTTTTCGCTGGGCGGCGGGCTGTCGATCTACCACGGGCTCGATGCGCTGGAAAACCCGCCGCCGCTGGAAGACCCGTTGTGGAACTATGTCGTGCTGGGCGTCGCCGCCCTGTTCGAAGGCTATAGCTGGAACGTGTCGCGCAAGGCCCTGAATGCCGTGCGCAAGCCCGGCACCACGCTATGGCAGGCGGTCCGCGCGAGCAAGGATGCCTCGGTCTTCACGGTCTTCATTGAGGATTCGGCCGCGCTGCTGGGGCTGGCGATTGCGGTGCTCGGCATCGCGCTGGGGCATTACTTCGACAATCCGTACGCCGACCCGGTCGCCTCGATCCTGATCGGCGTCCTCCTGATCGGCGCGGCCATCATGCTGGCGCGCGAAACCGGCGCCCTGCTGGTCGGCGAAAGCATCGACCGCGACCAGCTGGCGGCGCTGTATGCGCTGTTCCGCCGCGAGCCGGCGCTGGACAGCGTGAGCAGCCTGCGCACCATGCAGATGGGCCCCGAGGAAGTGCTGCTGGCGGCATCGGTGCAATTCCGGCGCGGCATGCGCATCGACGAGGTGGAACAGGCGATCGCCCGGATCGAGTCCGCGGTCGCCAGCGCGCATCCGGTGATCCGCCAGATCTATTTCGAGGCGTCGGCGCTGCGCACATCGATGCGCTAGGGGCGCAAAGCCGCCTTTTTGCCCGCCTGTGTGCTGTAGCGCACATATGCGTGCCGCCCCCGACCCGTGCTCGCAAGAGCTTGCGCTAGAATCGGCTGGCCTCGCTCATCCTGAGAAACGTATGCGCAAGCCCCTGTCCATCGCCTTCATCGTCCGTGATCCCCTGCCGCCGCTGCGTGCCGATCTGGCCACCCTGTTCGGCGCCGAGATGCCGCGCTATGGGGTGAACACCGAACTGGTCGGGCAGGCCGGCAGCGAGGCCGGGGCGGCGTGGCCGGCGGGCGGCATGCACACGGTGGGCAGCCTGAAGTCGCGCTTCGCCGCCGTCCTGTCGCCCCTGTGGGACCTGCGCGGCCTGCTGCGCGCCAGGCGGCGCGGGCGGCCCGACTGTATACAGGTGCGCGACAAGATCGCCTCCGGCCTGCTCGGACGGATCGCCGCCGCCGTGCTGCGGGTGCCCTTTGTTTACTGGATGTCCTTTCCGATCGTCGAAGGCTTCGAGGTGCGGCGCGACGAGATCGGCCGCCGCGGCAAGGGGCTGCTGTGGTGCGGCCATGCCCTGCGCGCCTGGGCCTCGCGCTTCGTCATCTACCGCCTGGTGCTCCCTGGAGCGCGCCACATCTTCGTGCAGAGCGAGGCCATGGCCGACTGGATGGCGGGTCAAGGCTTCGAGCGCAGCCGCATGACCGCCGTGCCGATGGGCGTCGACGCAGGCCTGTTCGACCGCGACCGGGTCGAGCCGGTCGTCGATCCGCGCCTGGATGGCCGCCGCGTCATCCTGTATCTCGGCCGCATCGCCCAGGCCCGCCGCTCGGACTTCCTGCTGGACGTGGCCGAGCAACTGAAGAATGAATTTCCCGACCTGCTCCTGGTGATGGCCGGCGACGCCGCCTCGAACGACGAAATGGCCTGGATGCGCGCCGAGATCGCGCGCCGCGGCGTCGACGAGCACGTGCTGCTGACCGGCTGGCTGCCCCAGCGCACCGCGCTCGGCTATGCGGTGCGGGCCGAGGTCGGGCTGTCGCCGATTCCGCGCAGCACCCTGTTCGACGTCTCTTCGCCGACCAAGTTGGTCGAGTACCTGGCGCTGGGCATCCCCAGCGTCGCCAACGACATCCCGGACCAGCAACTGGTCATCGACGAGAGCAGGGCGGGCTTGTGCGCGCCGATGGAAGCCGGCCCCTTCGCAGCGGCGGTCAGGCGCCTGTTGCAGGACAAGGCGCTCGCCGCCGAGTTCGCCAAACGTGGTCCAGCGTACGTAAGAAGCCATCGGACCTATGCTATTCTGGGTCGGATTGTTGCAGAAACGTACACAAAAATCCTGCCCGGCCAGAAGTAAAAAAGCAACACTTCAGTCCGGCAGGCATCGTATCGTGCGCTTCCCGGAGTAAATACCGTTGTACTATCCAAAACAATTTCTAATTTGCAAATATCTTTGCAGGGACCTGAAGGAAGGGCGAATGGCATGAACCGGGCATCGGCACCAGCAGCGCCAGCGGCGATGCACGCATCGCCGAAAGTGCTCATGCTGGGTACCGAGCCTGGCGGCCGTGGCGGTGTCGCCACCGTGGTCTCGCTGCTGCGCCAGAACGGCTTGTTCGAACGCGAAGGCGTCTGCTACGTGCCGACCCACGCCGAAGGCAGCCGCGCCGCCAAGATCGGCGCCGCCTTCAAGGGCCTGCTGCGCACCCTGGTGTGCCTGGCGCGCCGTCCGGAAGTCGTCCATGCGCACGCGGCCTCGAACGGCAGCTTCGTGCGCAAGTCGGTGCTGCTGGCCCTGTCACGCGCGAGCGGCGCCAACACCGTCTTTCACCTGCACGGCGCCTGCTTCGACAGCTTCATCGAGGCTTCCAGTCCGCTCATGCAGCGCTGGATCCGCCACACGCTCGAGAAAAGCTCGGTCGTCATCGCGCTCTCCAGCCGCTGGGCCGGCTACCTGGAGGGCTTCGCGCCGCGCGCGCATGTCGTCGTGATCCCGAACTCCGTGCCGCTGCCGCCGCCGGCGCAAGAAGCGCCCGAGCCGGGCCGCATCCTGTTCCTCGGCCAGGTCGAGCCGCGCAAGGGCATCCATGAATTGCTCGAGGCGCTGGCGCTGCTGCGCGAGCGTTTCCCGCATGCGCATCTGGCGATCGGCGGCCAGGGTGAACTGGACAAGGTGAGGCGCCGCGCCCGCGAGCTGGGCGTGGCAGACCGTATTACCGAGCTGGGCTGGGTCACGGCCCAGCGCAAGCAGGAGGAGCTGGCGCGTGCTTCCATCTTCTGCCTGCCGTCGCATGCCGAAGGATTGCCGATGGCCTTGCTGGAGGCAATGGCGGCCGGCAAGGCGGTGGTCAGCACCGGCGTCGGCGGCATCCCGGATGCGCTGCGCGACGGCGATAACGGCTTGATGGTCGAGCCCGGCAACGTGGCCGCGCTGGCGGCCGCCCTCGGACGGCTGCTCGGCGACGAGGAGGAGCGCAGGCGCCTGGGTGCGCGCGCCCGCGCCACCATCGAACAGGAATTCGAGTCCGGCGTCGTGATCGGACAAATATCAGCGGTGTACAGGCAACTGCGGGAACTGCGCAGCTAAGTGGAACATCGCGACACATCGCAGGGTGAGGGAGAGCTATGAACGCAACAGGAAGCTTGGGATGGCTGGTGAACCGGCTGCGCTGCATGTCGGTCGCCGAAGTGGGCTACCGTGTCCGCCAGGCGGCCGCCACCAAAATGGGCCGGCGCATGGCCGGCCGCACGGCGCCCGCGCCGCTGCCGCGCGCGCGCACGCTGGCGGTGAGCGGCGCCCCCACCCTGGAGCGTGCCGAGATCGAGGCGCTGCTGCTCGATGCCGACCGCATCTGCGCCGGCCACGTGGTGCTGTTCGCCGAGCGCCGCTTCGACGTCGGCGTGCCCACCGCCTGGAACCGCGATCCCGACACCGGCGTCGTGGGCCCCTCGGTCTATGCCGGCGACATCCCGATCACCAACCGCGAACTGGTCGGCGACATCAAGCACGTGTGGGAGCTGAACCGCCACCTGCACCTGGTGCGCCTGGCCCAGGCCTGGGCAATCACGCGCGACCCGCGCTGGCTGCACGCGCTCGAGCAGCAGCTGCGCAGCTGGCTGGAGCAGTGCCCGCCGCTCACCGGTCCCAACTGGACCAGTTCGCTGGAACTGGGCATCCGCCTGATCAACTGGAGCCTGGTCTGGCAGCTGGTGGGCGGCGAGAACAGCCCGCTGTTCGAAGGCGAATCCGGGCAGAAGCTGCGCGAAGACTGGCAGGGCAGCATCCACGCCCACTGCCGCAGCATCGCGCGCCACCTGTCGCGCCATTCCTCGGCCAACAACCACCTGATCGGCGAGCTGGCCGGCCTGTATGTCGGCGCCAGCACCTGGCCGTGCTGGAAGGAGTCCGCCGACTGGCTGGAGCAGGCCCGCCGCGAGCTCGAGCACGAGGCCGTGCTGCAATTCTCGCGCGACGGCGTCAACCGCGAGCAGGCCTTCGCCTACCACATCTTCTCGAGCGAGTTCCTGTTCGTCGCCGGCCTGATGGGCCAGGCCTGCGGCCAGCCCTTCCCGCGCCCGTACTGGGCGTCGCTGCAGCGCGCGCTGCGCTTCCTGCGCTCGGTGCGCGATGTCGGCGGCAACGTGCCTGCGGTGGGCGATGCCGACGACGGCTGCGTGTTCCGCCTCGACGCTTCCGGCATGGACCGCGCCGCCCAGCTGCTGGCGCTGGGCGACACGGTGTTCGGCGCCCATTCGGATAGCCACCCGGGCGTGCGCTGGCTGCTGCACGCGCTGCCCGGCCCGCGCCCGGACTGCGACCCGCACGAGGTTGACAGCGGCTGGGCCTTCCCCGACGGCGGCTACCTGCTGTTCGGCAACCATTTCGGCGAGCACCAGGAAGTCAAGGGCATGCTCGACTGCGGTCCGCTCGGCTACCTCGGTATCGCCGCCCACGGCCATGCCGACACGCTGGCGATGACGCTCTCGGTGGCCGGCGAGGAATGCCTGATCGACCCCGGCACCTATTCCTACTGGCAGGAGCAGAAGTGGCGCGATTATTTCCGCGGCACGTCAAGCCACAACACGGTGCGCATCGACGGCCAGGACCAGTCCGTCAGCGGCGGGCGCTTCATGTGGCTGCGCAAGGCCCAGGCCCGGATCGAGCGCATGCCCAGCAGCCCGAACGACTTCGATTTCCGCGGCTCGCACGACGGCTACACCCGCCTGTCGGACCCGGTGCGCCACATGCGCAGCGTGCGCTTCGACGGCGCCAGCAATACCCTGACCGTGCGCGACGAAGTCTCGGCGCGCAAGCAGCACAAGGTCGAGCTGTTCTGGCACTTCGCGCCCGAGCTCGACGTGCGCCTGACCAGCCACGGCCTGTCGGTGCGCGGCAAGCGTTTCGTGCTGCAGATGCAGGCCAGCGGCGCCGACCTGCAGCTGGAACTGGTGCGCGGCGCCGAGAACCCGCCGCTCGGCTGGTGCTCGCGCACCTATGAGTCGAAGCGCCCCTGCGAAGTGCTGCGTATCACGACGGTATCGTCCGCCGTCCCCGTCGAATGCAGGTTTACAATAACGTTCCTGCATTAACAAAAAGTTATCATTAGGAAATTCCCGATGCTGATATATCTCGTTGCCGGTGCCCGTCCCAACTTCATGAAGATCGCACCGATCGTGCGTGCGCTGCAGGCGTCCCAGTCCGGGAACGGCCTGTCCTTCAAGATCATCCACACCGGACAGCACTACGACCGCGAGATGAACGACGTCTTCTTCGAGGAACTCGGGATCCCCCAGCCGGACGTGTTCATGGCCGCCGGCGGCGGCAGCCACGCCCAGCAGACCGCCAAGATCATGGTGGCCTTCGAGGAACTGTGCGAGAAGGAATGCCCGGCCGCGGTGCTGGTGGTGGGCGACGTCAACTCGACCCTGGCCTGCTCGATCGTGGCCAAGAAGCTGCAGATCCCGGTGGCCCACGTCGAGGCCGGGCTGCGCAGCGGCGACATGTCCATGCCGGAAGAAATCAACCGCCTCGTCACCGACAGCATCTCGGACTGGTTCTTCGCCACCGAGCCGGCCGCCTGCGAGCACCTGCGCCGCGAGGGCAAGGCGGAGTCGAGCGTGCACTACGTCGGCCACGTGATGGTCGACAACGTGCTGTACCAGGCCGACAAGCTCACCCAGGCCGACACATCCGGATTCGAGACCAGCGCCTTCAAGGCGCAGCAGGGGCGCTACGGCGTCGTGACCCTGCACCGCCCCAGCAACGTCGACGAGCCAGCCACCTTCGCCCGCATCGCCGGCGCACTCAAGGAGATCGCGCGGGAGCTGCCCCTGATCTTCCCGGTCCACCCGCGCACCCGCGCCAACATCGAGAAATTCGGCATCGACCTCGGCCCCAACATCACCCTGGCCGGTCCGCAGGCCTACATGGCCTTCCTCAACCTGTGGAAGGACGCGGCCGTGGTGCTTACCGACTCCGGCGGCCTGCAGGAAGAGACCACGGCGCTGGGCGTGCCCTGCATCACGATTCGCGAGAACACCGAACGTCCGGTGACGGTCGACGAAGGCACCAACGTGCTGGCCGGCACCGATCCCGAAGCCATCGTGCGCGAAGCCAGGAAGGTCTTGCGCGGCGAGGGCAAGCAGGGCCGCCGGCCGCACCTGTGGGATGGCCGGGCGGCCGAGCGCATCGTCGCGGTCCTGGCAAGGGAACTCGCGGCACGCGATGCCACCCCCATTGCAAAGGAAGCCGCATGAACGCACACACCACGCAAGCCACCCACGACCGCATCACCCTGATGGGCTGCCAGGTCGATAACCTGACGATGGAAGAAACGCTGGGCAAGGTCGAGGGCTTCATTCAGTCGGGGCTGCCCCACCAGCACGTGGTGGTCAACGTGGACAAGCTGGTCAAGGCCAGCCGCGACCCGGAACTGCGGCAGATCATCAACGACTGCGCGCTGGTGAACGTGGACGGCATGCCGGTGGTGTGGGCATCGCGCCTGCTCGGCAAGCCGCTCAAGGAGCGGGTTGCCGGCGTCGACCTGTTCGAGGCCCTGATGCGGCGCGCCGGCGAGAAGGGCTGGCGCGTGTTCCTGCTGGGCGCGCGCGAGGAAGTCGTCAGCAAGGTGGCCGAGACCTATACCCGCAAGTACCCGCGCCTGGTATTGGCGGGCTACCGCAACGGCTACTGGAAAGGCGAGGAGGAAGAGCGTGCGGTGGCGGAGCAGATCCGTCTAAGTAATGCCGACCTGCTGTTCGTGGCGATCAGCTCGCCCAAGAAAGAACAGTTCCTCGGTAAATACCAGGCCCATATGCGGATTCCTTTCGCGATGGGCGTCGGCGGCACCTTCGACGTCGCGATCGGCAAGGTGAAGCGGGCCCCGCTGTGGATGCAGAAATCCGGGCTCGAATGGTTCTACCGTTTCCTGCAGGAGCCGCGTCGCATGTTCCGGCGCTACTTCATCGAAGACATGGCCTTCATCGGGCTGTTCTGCAAGGAAGCACTCAAGGGCAGGCAGGCCGGTCAGGGATAGGGCGGCCGTAGAAGCTGCCTACACAAGAATACAAAAAGCCCCAAGACAAGAATACGCGGAGACCGCATCATCGTGCCGGATCGCTTCAGGCGGCCGGCGCTGTTTTGTGCGTGGGTTTTCGCTACGGTGGTGATATGCTACGCCATTGATTGCCACATTATTAATACATTTCATATATCACAGAGAGAAACACAATGAAGATCCTGGTTACTGGCGGTATGGGCTACATCGGCTCGCATACCGTCGTCGAGCTGCAGAACGCGGGCCACGAGGTGGTCGTGGTGGACAACCTGTCCAACGCGGTCTCGTCGGTGCAGGAGCGTGTGCAGCGCATCACGGGCAAGAACTTCGTCTTCGAGGAAGCCGACATCCGCGACCGCGCGGCGATGGAGCGCATCTTCGGCGCCCACAAGGTCGACGCCGTGATCCATTTCGCCGGCCTGAAGGCGGTGGGCGAATCGGTGGCGCAGCCGCTGCGCTACTACGACAACAACGTCAACGGCAGCGTGATCCTGTTCGAGACGATGGCCAAGTTCGGCGTGAAGACCATCGTGTTCTCGTCCTCGGCCACCGTGTACGGCGATCCGGCCTCGGTGCCGATCCGCGAAGACTTCCCGCTCTCGGCCACCAACCCCTACGGCCGCAGCAAGCTGATGATCGAAGACATCCTGCGCGACCTGGCCAAGGCCGAGCCGGACTGGCGCATCGCGCTGCTGCGTTACTTCAACCCGGTCGGCGCCCACGAGAGCGGCCTGATCGGCGAAGAGCCGAACGGCATCCCGAACAACCTCGTTCCCTACATCGCCCAGGTCGCCAACGGCCAGCGCGAGAAGCTGTCCGTGTTCGGCGGCGACTACCCGACCCCGGACGGCACCGGCCTGCGCGACTACATCCACGTGGTGGACCTCGCGATCGGCCACGTGAAAACCCTCGACCGCCTGGCCAGGGAGCCGGGCATCGTCACCTACAACCTCGGCACCGGCCGCGGCAACAGCGTGCTGGAAATGGTGCGCGCTTTCGAGCAGGCCAGCGGCCGCAAGATCGCCTACCAGATTGTCGACCGCCGCCCCGGCGACGTGGCCCAGTGCTACGCCGACCCGGCCAAGGCGCGCGAAGAGCTGGGCTGGACTGCCGAGCGCGATGTCGCCCAGATGTGCGCCGACGTGTGGCGCTACCAAACCACTGCCAAGTAAGCACAGCCAAACAACCCATATGCAAAGGACGGTCTGATGAAAGCCATGATTCTCGCTGCAGGCAAGGGCACGCGTGTGCGCCCGCTTACCTATGACCTGCCAAAACCCATGATCCCCTTACTGGGCAAACCGGTAATGGCCTACCTCGTCGAACACCTGAAAAAGCATGGCGTGACCGAAATCATGGTCAACGTCAGCTGGCTGCACGAAAAGATCGAGGAATACTTCGGCGAAGGCCACCAGTTCGGCGTCCAGATCGGCTACTCTTTCGAGGGCTACATCAAGGACGACGGCGAAATCGTGCCGGAGCCGATCGGCTCGGCCGGCGGCATGAAGAAGATCCAGGAATTCGGCGGCTTCTTCGACGACACCACCATCGTGCTGTGCGGCGACGCCCTGATCGACCTCGACCTCAAGGCCGCGCTGCTCGAGCACCGCCGCAAGGGCGCGATGGCCACCGTCATCACCAAGGAAGTCCCGTGGGACAAGGTCTCGTCCTATGGCGTGGTGGTCACCGACGCCAACGGCCGCATCACCGAGTTCCAGGAGAAGCCGAGCGAAGCCGAGGTCAAGTCCAACTTCATCTCCACCGGCATCTACATCTTCGAGCCGGAAGTCATCGACATGATTCCAAGTGGGGTGCCGTTCGACATCGGTTCCGAACTGTTCCCGCTGCTGGCCGAGCGCGGCCTGCCGTTCTATGCCCAGGGCCGCCCCTTCAACTGGCTCGACATCGGCACCATGAGCGACTACTGGGAAGTGCTGCAAACCGTGCTGACCGGCGAGGTCAACCACATGGACGTGCCGGGCATCCAGATCGAGCCGGGCGTCTGGACCGGCCTGAACACCAGCATCGACTGGGAAGGCACCACCATCGAAGGCCCGGTCTACATCGGTTCCAACGTCAAGATCGAAGCCGGAACCCGCATCGTCGGCCCGACCTGGATCGGCCACGGCAGCCACATCTGCGAAGGCGCCGAGATCGTGCGCAGCGTGTTGTTCGAATACACACGGGTGTTGCATGATGTAACATTGCACGAGATGATCGTTTTCAAGGACTACAGTGTCGACCGCAAGGGCGAGATGAAGCATGCCTCCGAGTATTCTTCGCAGGAATGGCTGAATGCGCGCGACCGCCGCCGTTCGGTCCGCAAGGAAATCGATGGCGTAGCCCAGAACGCAATTCAAAAGATCAAAGAGAAAGTAAGCGCATGAAAATTTATCCAGTCATCCTCTCCGGCGGCGCCGGTACCCGTCTGTGGCCGTTGTCGCGCGCCGTGCTGCCCAAGCAGCTGCTGCCGCTGGTAGCGGACCGGACCATGCTGCAGGAAACTGCGCTGCGGGTGGCTGAATGGCCGGGAGTGATGGCGCCGCTGGTCGTGTGCGGCAACGACCACCGCTTCATGGTGGCTGAACAACTGCGCGAGATCGGCATCACCCCGCTCGGCATCCTGCTCGAGCCGGTCGGCCGCAACACCGCCCCGGCGGTGGCCGCGGCCGCCCACTACCTGAAGGCGATCGACCCGGAAGCCATCATGCTGGTGCTGCCGGCCGACCACGTGATCGAGGACGGCGCCGCCTTCCGCGACGCGGTCGAGCGCGCCGTCACGCTGGTGTCGCAGGGCGCCCTGGCCACCTTCGGCATCGTGCCGAAGACCCCGGAAACCGGCTACGGCTACATCCGCCGCGGCGAGCAGGTCGCCGGTTGCGGCGACTGCTACAAGGTGGCGCGCTTCGTCGAGAAGCCGGATGCCGCCACCGCGCAAGGCTTCCTGGACGAGGGCGGCTACTACTGGAACAGCGGCATGTTCATGTTCCATGCCGAGCGTTTCCTCAAGGAGCTGCAGGAGCACGCGCCGGCCATCGCCGACGCTGCCGAGAAAGCCGTCAGCACGGGCTACCGCGACCTCGACTTCTGCCGCCTGGAAGAAAAGGCCTTCTCGGACAGCCCGTCCGATTCGATCGACTATGCGGTGATGGAAAAGACCGTCGATGCCGCCGTGGTGCCGGCCGACATCGGCTGGAACGACGTCGGTTCCTGGTCGGCGCTGTGGGAGGTGCAGCCGAAGGATGCCAACGGCAATGCCCAGCGCGGCGACGTCTACCTGGACAACGTGAAGAACTCGCTGGTGCGCGCCGAATCGCGCATCGTGGCCGTGGTCGGCGTGGAAGACCTGGTCGTGGTCGAGACCCAGGACGCGGTGCTGGTCACCCACAAGGACCAGGTGCAGCGCGTCAAGCAAGTGGTCGACCACCTCAAGTCCAAGGCCCGTACCGAGCACCTGCACCACACGCGCGTCTACCGTCCATGGGGCCACTACGAGGGCATCGATGCGGGCGACCGCTTCCAGGTCAAGCGCATCACCGTCAAGCCGGGCGAGAAGCTCTCGCTGCAGATGCACCACCACCGCGCCGAGCACTGGGTCGTGGTGTCGGGCACCGCGCGCGTGACCTGCGGCGAGAAGGTTTGCCTGCTGTCGGAAAACGAGTCGACCTACATCCCGATCGGCATCACCCACCGCCTGGAAAATCCGGGCAAGATGCCGTTGCACCTCATCGAGGTGCAGTCCGGCAGCTACCTCGGCGAGGACGACATCGTCCGCTTCGAGGATATCTACCAGCGCGCCTGATCGTAGGGTGGGCGGCTTTGCCGCCCACGCGGTGATAGGTGACAGCGAGATCATCCGGCACGACATCGGAGCTTACTTATCACTGCGTGGGCGGGAGACCCGTCCACCCTACATACTGTCGAGTTATACGGCCGCGTGATAGCGCCGCGCCCGCTTGCATAGCGGAACCGTGTGAACCCCTTCCGGAACGCGGGCATACAATGCCCGCAACTGAACCGAGCGAGGGGGGCATCCATGAAAACAATGCTTGCGGCATCGAGCCTGGCCATCAGCATGAGCCTGGGCCTGGCTGCGCCTGCGGCGCATGCCCAGAACGGCACGCCGCTGCTGGACCTGGCCCTGTACGGCCAGCTCGAGCGCTGGCTCGGCGCCGGTCCGCTGGACCTGCGCAACATCTACACACGCGAGCAGGGCCACAATTCGCGCGACTTCCATGCGGCCGCCGATGGCGCCGGCATGAACTTCACGCTGCTGCAGGTGACCAACGATTTCGGCCAGAGCTGGATCGTCGGCGGCTACAATCCGCAGAGCTGGTCGTCGACCGACGGCTGGCACGAAACCCCGCGCGACTGGCAGCGCACCGCCTTCATCTTCAACTTCACCGACGCCAAGCTGTGGCGCCAGGTCCAGTCCGAAGACATCCTGCCGAACCGCGGCCTGCGCCAGACCTTCAACGAACCCAACCACGGCCCGACCTTCGGCGCCGGGCCCGACCTGTTCGTCAACGACCGCCTGAACGCGGCGCTGTCCTGGCAGGTGAGCTATGGCGACGGGCTCTCCGAGGGCACCAGCATCATCGACGGCAGCACCGGCGGCCAGCTGTTCCGGGTCGACGCGCTCGAGGTGTATTCGATCTCGCTGGTGCCGGAACCCGGCAGCACGGCGATGTTCGTCGGCGGACTGGGCGTGCTGGGCTGGGCGGCATGGCGGCGGCGCGCCGCTGCGGTCCCTGCCGGCAAGGCACGCAAGCACTGAAAAGCACCGAAGGGCAGGGTGCGGATCGTCGCTTGAGGGTTTGGCAAGCTGTGGCATGATGGCGGCGGAGCCCGGCTCCGCCATTCGTCCACCTTGCGACCGATCGATGCGACTGAACCTGCAAACGCGTTTGCGTGCACCTTTACGTGCCATCTTCTGCTGCTGCCTGGCGGCCTTGTGCCTTGCCGGCGTCCTCCACGCGCCGGACGCCCATGCCGCCAGCGGCTCCGCGCTCAAGCCCGAACAACTGGCCATCGTCATCAATGACGAAGACCCGCACAGCGTCGCGGTCGGCGCCTATTACCGCAAGCGCCGCGATATCCCGGCCGCGAACGTGGTGCACGTGCGCATTCCGGGCAAGCCAAAGTCGCTCAGCCCGGCCCGGTTCCGCCTGCTGAAGGAGGAGATCGACAGCCAGCTCGGTGCCGGGGTCCAGGCCGTGCTGATGGTCTGGACCGCGCCCTATGCGGTGGACTGCAATTCGATCACCGGCGCCTACACGCTCGGCTTCGACGGCGGCCAGTGCACCAGGACCTGCGCGCCCGGACAGCCGAGTGCCTATTTCAACAGCAAATCGGCGAAACCCTTCAGCGAGCACGGGATGCGGATCTCGATGCTGCTGCCAACCGAGTCCGTGCAGCAGGCAAAAGCGCTGATCGACCGCGGCGTCGCGGCGGGCTTTCGCACCGTGCCTGCCACCGCCTACTATCTCGCCACCTCGGAAAAGGCGCGTAACACCCGTGTCGGTTTCTTCCCGCGTCCCGGCCGTATCCCGGGCCGCCGCCTGGCTACCCGCGTCATGCAGGCCGACGTGCTGGAAGGGGTGAAGGACGTGCTGGTCTACCAGACCGGTATGGCCCAGGTCGCCAAGCTCGAGACCCTCGGCTTCGTGCCCGGCGCCCTGGCCGACCACCTGACCTCGCTGGGCGGCGACCTGCTCGGCAACAGCCAGATGAGCAGCCTGCGCTGGCTCGAGGCCGGCGCCACCGCCAGCTACGGCACCGTCAGCGAACCCTGCAACCACTGGCAGAAGTTCCCCAATCCCTCCGTCCTGCTGCGGTACTACCTGAGCGGCAACAGCGCCATCGAAGCCTACTGGAAGAGTGTTGCGTGGCCAACACAGGGGCTATTTATTGGCGAACCGCTTGCCGCACCGTATCGCGGACGTTAGCAGCAAAAAGCCATACATACACAGCATTAGCAGCTTCTCTTTCCGTCCGTAAATAAAAGGGCAGGTTTGCTCGCGCCTGTCTGTCATGAATTTGTCACTGTGTCGATTTACTATCAATTTTGCTAATGGTAAATTTCATTTTGCTAACGTTATCCACGTTCAACCTGACCAGGACTCTTCATGAATATGCATGTTGCACCGATTTGCCGACCTGGGCGACTCACCGTGCTGGCCGCGCTACTCGCCGGCCTCGCTACTCCTGCCTTCGCCGCGCCCAGCCCTGTCGTAATCAGCCAGGTGTACGGCGCAGGCGGCAATGCCAACGCCGCCTGGAACCGCGATTTCATTGAACTGTTCAACCGGAGCGACAAGGCGGTCAGCCTCGGTGGCTTGAGTCTGCAATACCAGGCTGCCGGTGCCAGCAGCAACTGGGCGTCGTTTACCGCATTGCCGAACGTAATGCTGGAACCCGGCCAGTACTTCCTGGTGGGCGCCGCCTCCGGCGGCTCGGTGGGCGCCTCGATCGGTGACGTGGACCACAGCACCAACTCGATCAACATGTCCGGAACCACCGGCAAGATCGCGCTGGCCGAGTCCACCACCCTGCTCACTGTCGCCGACGGCGGCGGCAAGCTGGTCGACCTGGTCGGGTTTGGAACTGCCAGCCGATACGAAGGCGCCGCGGCGGCACCCGCGCCATCGAACACCACATCCATCCAGCGCCTGGCGCTCGGCTGTACCGATACCGACCAGAACGCTGCCGACTTCGAGGCCAAGGCGGTCACCGGCCCGCGCCGGACCACGTCGGATCGCAATGTCTGCCTCGGGGGCGGGGATCCGACACCGCAGCCGAAGCCGATCGTGACCAGCTGCCCTGCCAGCGTCACCGGCCAGCAGGGGACTGCCTTCAGTGCGGCCCTGAGCGCCAGCGACGCCGACAGCATCGTCAACGCCGCCAGCATCAGTTCGGGCGCCGTTGCCGGTATCTCGCTGGCCAACTTCAGCGCGGCCGGCGCGAACGGCGCCAGCGCCAGCGTCAGCCTGGTGGCCGATGCCTCGGTCCCCAGCGGCGTCCACCAGGTCGCCGTCAGGTTCACCAATAACGACGCGCAGGAAGCCAGCTGCACCGTGAGCGTGAGCGTGAGCGGCACGCTGACGATCCCGCAGATCCAGGGCAGCGGCGCCACCAGCCAGTACCGGAACACGGTCCAGACCACGAGCGGCGTGATCACCCACAAACTCCCGGGCGGCGGCTTCTTCATCCAGGACGCCGGCGGCGACGGCAACCCGGAAACGTCCGACGGCCTGTTCGTATTCGGCGCCACCACCGCTGCCGCCGTCGGCGACCTGGTGCGCGTGACCGGCACCGTCCTCGAATACACGCCAAACGGCGCGACCCGCTCCTACACCGAGCTGAGCAACGTTACTTCCGTGACCCGCATCGGCGCCGGCGGCACCGTGGCCCCCACCAACATCGAACTCCCCAACAGCGACCTGGCACGTTACGAAGGCATGCTGGTGCGCTTCGTGGGCGGCCTCACCGTCAACCAGACCGCCTACCTCGGCGAGCGCGGCGAACTGACGCTGTCCAATGGCCGCCGCGAATTGCCGACCAACCGCTACGTGCCGGGCTCGAGCGATGCGATCGCGCTGGAAGCGGCGAATGCACGCAATATGGTCGTGCTCGACGACGGCATCTTCACCACCCCGGCCCAGGTTCCCTACCTGTTCGCCGACGGCACCGTGCGCGCCGGCGACACCGTCAGCGACCTGACCGGCGTGCTCGATTTCGGCGCCATCGGCGGCGGCGGCGCGGCGTTCAAGGTGCAGCCGACCGAAGCGCCGGTGTTCTCGCGTACCAATCCGCGCACCGAAGCTCCGGTACTCGCAGCCGGCAACGTCAAGGTGACGAACGCCAACGTGCTGAACTTCTTCACCACCTTCACCAACGGCGGCGATGCCTGGGGCGGCACCGGGAAGGGCTGCACGGTCGGCACGACTACCCGCGCCAGCAACTGCCGCGGCGCCGACAACATGGCCGAGTTCGAGCGCCAGCGCGACAAGATCGTCGCCTCGCTGAAGGCGATCGACGCCGATGTCGTGGGCCTCAACGAGATCCAGAACAACGGCGACGTCGCAGTCGGCTACCTGGTCGACCAGCTCAACGCGGCCTATGGCAAGCCGACCTATGCGGTGGTGCCCAAGCCGGCCGCCCTGGGGACCGACGCCATCCGCGTGGCGATGATCTACAAGCCGGCGGCGGTGTCGCTGGTCGGCGGCGCGCTGTCGGACGGCCACGAGGTCAACAACCGCCCGCCGATGGCCCAGACCTTCAAGGCCGCCAACGGCGCGAAGTTCTCGATGATCGTCAACCACCTGAAGTCGAAGGGGGGCTGCGGTGGCGCCCAGCCGGGCGACACCGATAGCGGCGATGGCCAGGGTTGCTGGAACAAGACCCGCATCGAGCAGGCGCAGCGCCTGGTCAGCTACTTCATCCCGCAAGTGCTTGCCGCTTCCGGCGACCCCGACGTGCTGGTGATGGGCGACCTGAACTCGTACGGTTTCGAAAACCCGATCACCTACCTGACCTCGAACGGCCTGGTCAACCAGATCGAACGCTTCGTGCGCCCGAAAGGCATCGCCTATTCGTACATCTTCGGTGGCCTCAGCGGCTACCTCGACCACGCATTGGCCAGCACCTCGCTCGACCCGCAGGTGGCCGATGTGGCCGAGTGGCACAACAATGCCGACGAGCCGGAAGCGATCGACTACAACCTGGGGGACAACGCCGTGGATCCGTACGTCAAGAACGCCTACCGCGCGTCGGACCATGACCCGGTGGTGGTCAGCCTGAACCTGACCCCCAGCTTCACCGACGTAACCGCCTCGGTCAAGGTGGCGCAGAGCGGCCTGACGATGAATCGCGCCACCCTGAAGTACACCGGCAAGATCACCTTCACCAATACCGGGTCCACCCCGCTGGCCGGGCCCCTGCAGTTCGTGCTGCAGGGCCTGACCGATGGCGTGAGCCTCGACGGTGCGGATGGCTCGTTCAATGGTGCGCCCTATGTGACGCTGCCGGATGCGCTTGCGCCGGGCGCCAGCGTGACGCTGACCACGACATTCAGCAATCCCGCCAAGAAAGCGATCGGTTACACGCCGAAGCTGTTCTCGGGCACGTTCTAATCACTCCACCGGGAAATCAACCATGAACTTCAAGAATTTCTTCCTGCGCGCCGTGCTGGCGCTCTCCATCCTGGCAGCGGCCCCGGCCGCACTGGCGGGTCCGATCTACCGTGTCACGCTCAATACCGGGTGGGCCGGGCAGAGCGGATTCCTCGACCTGAGTTTCGGCGGCCTGATCGGCGCCGGCAGTTCGGTCGCGCGCGTTACCGGGTTCCAGGGTGACTTCGACACCACGGTCGACCCGTACTTCGAGCCGGACGACGGCAGCGGCCAGGGCAGCGAGCGCGCCAACGGCAGCCGAGCCGGGGGCTTTACCCTGGTGGCCGGCGATACGCTGGCGCTGGTCAGCCAGGCAGTGACCTTCGGCGACAGCTTCAGCTTCGACCTGCAGTTCGACATCGCCGCCGCCGGACTGGCCTCGGACTTCGGCATCGGTCTGCTGGACGAAAACCTGAACCCGCTGACCTGGGGCGATACTGCGTTGACGTTCACCGTCACACCGGGCGGCGGCGTGGAATTCGTCGGTGCCGAACTGGCGTCGGTACAGATCATCAACGACGTGCCGGAACCCTCGGACTGGGCGTTGGTCCTGACCGGTCTGCTCCTGATCGGCAGCATGCGCCGCCTGCAATCGCGCCGCTGATCTGTTCCTGCGTGTCAAAGCACCTGCCTGCGGGCAGGTGTTTTTACTTGTAGAAGGGGAAGGGCAGCGGTGCAGGAGCAACGCGATGGAGCAGGAAAGATCAGGACTGGGCAGGACCGTTGCCTTCGGCAGCGGCGCGGCGCATCGCGTCGATGCGGTAGGCTTCGGCATTGCCGTCGATGATGCGCAGGCTGCGGCAGCCTTCGGCAGCGCAGTCCGGAGTCGGGTTGTTCGGGCCGGCGGCGGCGGCGACGGCCGGGCCGGTCGACACGGCAGCGGAGGAGGCTGCCGCTGTGGCGGTCGCGGCGACACCCAGGTCGCTCTGGACTGCCGAGCCGAGCGTCATCGGAGCCTGGGTCTCCTGCTGGCCTGCGCCGCAAGCGGTCAGGAGGGTGGTCAGGGCGATAGCGGCGAAAGTACGGAAGGAGATGTTCATGATCGTGCTGTTGAGCGAACTCGTCTGTAACGTGGTCTATTGTAGGGAGTAAATTTTTCCAGTGCTCAATTATTTTCGTTAGCGAACAGCAAATATTAAGATTTAGAAAGAAAAATGCGCGAAGTTGGTTGCCGTTGAGCGCAGTTCGCGCATCTGTTTTTAATGAAATAAAAAATTCTTCAAAGAAATTGATGTCATACGGCAACAGTCAAGTGTGACCATACAACGATGTCACCTCGGTTTGGCTGTCGTCCTGGCAAGCCCAGCCATGCATACGGGATTCGCTTGACCACATGTTGGCAAGAAGGGAAGATGGAGCCATGCGAAAACTCATCCTTGTCTTCCTGCTCGGCTGCGCCGCCTGCACCACCCAGGCCCAGGACCCGCTGCGTCAACGGGCGCCTTCCCCGAATGCACCATCGGCCACGGCCCCGTCCGATACCCTCGGCAGCCTGCGCGCACTGGCCGCCGACGCCGCCTGCAGCGACAGCGCCCAGTGCCGTACGCTCCCGCTCGGCGCGCGTGCCTGTGGTGGGCCGGAGGCCTACCTGGCGTATTCGACCGCGAAGGGATCCGAAGCCCAGTTGCGTAGCCTGGCCGAGCGTTACCAGGCCGAGCGCAGGGCAGCCAACAAGGCATCCGGAATGATGTCCACTTGCCAGTTCATGCCCGATCCGGGCGCGGTCTGCCAGGCCGGGCGCTGCCAGCTGGGCACCGGCGAGGCGCTGGCGCGCTAGGCGCGGACACGGCGACCCGACATGAAAAAACACCCTGCAAGCCGAAACTCGCAGGGTGTTTTCATTTGCGCGGGCCGGCCAGGAGCCGGCCCTTGCCAACTCAGTCGGCTGCGGCGACCAGTGCCGAGCCTTCCTCCCTGACCTGCTTGGCGGCCGGGGCCGGGGTCGGGACCGGGTTGGTCGCATCGACTTCCAGCAGCGAGGTGCCGAGCGTGGTGCTGCCGTCCAGGTAGCGGATCGCGCCGAGGTAGCGGGTGCCCGGGGTCAGGTCGGACCAGCTTGCCACTGCCGACGAGGTGCCGCCCACGAACACGCTGCTTGGCAGGGTGACCTTCAGGTTGCCGCCGGTGTCGGCGCTGCCGACCACCCACGATGCCAGGGTGTAGGTGGCGCTGCCGCCGCGCGGTGCGTAGCCTGCCACGCAGACACGGTAGATGCCGGCCGCCGGCGCCATCAGCGTCACCATCTCGTTCGAGGTGGCGGTGCCGCTGTAGCCGACCTGGGTGTCCGCCGAGTTGAAAACGATCAGGTCGAGGTCATCCGCGCCGCCGGCCTTGAAGCCGCTGGTGTCGATGTCGCGCAGCGAGAAGCGGGCCACCATGGTGCCGGCCGGGATCGTGACGCTGGTTGCCGTCACGCCTGCCGAGCCGCCGGCCTTGCACTCGGCCACGCCGCCGTCTGCCGCCAGGGTGCGGCCGACCGACTGCTCCGCCAGGGTCGCCGGTTTCAGGCCGCCCTTGAGCGAGGTCAGCTTGCCGGTGAAGCCGCTGCCGATGGTGAAGACCTGGTTGCCGGTCACCTGTTCGCTGTGCAGCAGTGCCGGGTTGGTGAAGGCCTGCGGACGGGCGGTCAGCGGGCTGCGCACCACGTGGACGCCATCACGCCATTCCAGCGCGCCGAAGCTGTACGCGTTCATCGCCGCGGTGGTGCGGGTCAAGTTGACGCTGAAGGTGCCCTTGGCGCCCGGCGCCAGCGTCAGCGATGCCGGCACCACCGACACGGTGAAGCCCGGCAGCGATGCGGTGGCGTTGTAGGTCGAGGACTTGTCCGACACGTTGGTGACGGTACGGGTCAGCGTGATCTTGCCCAGCACGCTGCCCGCGGTCAGCGACGGCAGGTTCAGGTTGTAGGCCGGGATGCTGCCGAACGCGCTGCAGGTGGCAGCGGTGAACATGCCGCCGATGCCGCAGCCGAAACGCACATGGTCGGTCACGCCCGAGTCGTACACCAGGCCCGGATCGGTGGCCATGTTCGGCACCACGTGGCCGGCGCCCTGGCCCCATGGCAGCTGGCCGGCGGATGCGCCGGTGCGGCCGTCGGGGAAGGTCGCGGCGGCGGTGGTCATCAGCGCCGACTTGATGGCCGCCGGCGACCAGTCCGGGTGCAGCTGCTTGAGCAGCGCCGCCAGGCCGGCCACGTGCGGGCTCGACATCGAGGTGCCCTGGTAGGACGCCCATGCCACGTTCGGCACTTCGCTGCCGTTGGCGATCGCGTCGCGTTCGGACTGGGTCTTGACCGGGGTGACGCCGGCGATCACGTCGACGCCGGGGGCGGTCAGGTCCGGCTTGAGGATGCTGGTGTAACCCTGGTTCGGGCCGCGCGACGAGAAGCTGGCCATGACCGGCGCCGGGGTGCTGCCGACCTGCGGGCTCCAGGCCGAGATCGCGACGGTGGCGCCGCTGTTGCCCTGCACGTAGCTGCGCAGTGCGGTGCCGTCGGCCAGGCTGATGTGGACCGTCGGCACGGCGTGCACTTCCGAGACGAGGGCATTGGCGGTATCGATCAGCACCATGCCGGCGCCGCCGGCCTCTGCCACGGCGCGGCTCTTGTCGACGCGCGCGCTGTTGCCGCGTTCGCACAGGACGACCTTGCCCGCCACCAGGCTGGCGTCGAGCGCTGCCGCGGCGCCGCCACCGAAGCTGACGCGGTCGGCCGCCGTGTAGCACAGGCGGCGCGCCTCCTTGTCGAGCGTGCTCAGGCTGGCATACGGCACCACGCCGGCATCGCGCGCCGAGATCGCCAGGGTGGCCGGCAGCGCGGTCGTGTTGAGCGACGCGCCGACGTACTTGATGTTGGCGCCGGTGGTGGCGGTGGCGCCGTTCAGGCGGTTGTGGGTCGAGGCGGCGACCGTGGTCACCCATGGGCTCAGGTGGGCCACGGCGTTGTTCGGACCGCTGTTGCCGGCCGACGCGGCGACGAACACGTTGGCATTGGAGGCGCCGAAGAAGGCCAGTTCGACCGGGTCGGTGACGCTGGTCTGCGAGCCGCTGATCGAGAAGTTGATGACGTTGACGCCATCCTTGACGGCCTGGTCGATCGCCGCGACGCTGTCCGAGTTGTAGCAGGAGTTGCGGGTGCCGCTGCCGTCCGGGTTGGTGGGGTCGATGAAGGTCCAGCAGACCTTGTAGGCTGCGATGCGGGCGTGCGGGGCCATGCCGCTGGCGCGGCCCATCGCCACGCCGTTCAGCGTGACCGGGGCGCCGTGGTTGCCGCCCGCGGTGGTGGCGGTGTGGGTGCCGTGGCCGCCGTGGCCGGACGGGCCGTCCACCGAGTCGCGCGGCGAGGTGAAGTCGGACCAGTGCTGCACCCGGCCGCTCTGCTTGAAGGTGGTGTTGAAGTAGCGTGCGCCGATCAGCTTGTTGTTGCAGTTCGATGCGCTGAAGCCTTCGCCGGTCTGGCAGATGCCTTTCCAGCTGCTCGGGGGCGCACCGAAGGCCAGTTCCCCGGAAGCCTCGAAGGTCGGGTTGCCGTTGGCGTCGACGCGGTCGGCGAACGAAGGATGCTCCGGCCAGATGCCGCCGTCGACGATGCCGATGACGACGCCGTCGCCGGCCTTGCCCACGCCGCCCTGCTGCTGGTTCCACAGGCCTTGCGCCTTGTCCAGGCCCAGGAAGGTCGGGGTGAAGTTGGTGTCGAGGGTACGCTCTTCGTCGGCGGTGATGGCGGCGACGGCCGGGTCGCGCTTCAGGGCCCGGACTTCGTCATCGGTCATCAGGGCCGCAAAGCCGTTGAAGACCACGTTGTACTTGTGGGTGACGTTGGCCTGGTTGACGTTCGCCAGCACGGTGTTCTGCTTCTGGTCGAGGTAGCTGATGTAGGCCTGGACGTCGCCGGCATTGACGTTGAGCTGCTGGCCGGCGGCCGGCTTGGTGGCTGGCAGGCCGGCGATGTCGCCGGTGTAGGTGGCGACCGGCTTGTCGGCCAGCTGGACGATATAGGAGCGGCGCACCTCATCGGCGGACGCCTGCATTGCCACGCTCGACAGCAGTGCGAGGACGGCGAGGGATACTGGACGCAGTTTCATTCTTGTTCCTTGTTCTTGTCGGAGGCGCGGTTTATTTGGCGCGGCGGCGCGAGGTGGCGGTCAGGCCGGCCATGCCGAGCAGCAGCAGGGCGATCGAACCCGGTTCCGGAACGTCGGCCAGGCGCAGGTTGTCGATGCCGAACTGGGCCTGGTTCTGGGTGAAGGCGCGCTCGCTGATGCAGTCGCCGTTGCCGTCGAACAGGCAGGCGCTGATGGTCAGGCTGCTCAGCACCGCCGAGCGGAACGCGGCATCGACGTCGAAGCGGTCGAACACGAAACGGCCGGCGCTGTTCTGGCCGGCGAAATCGGCGCCGGTGACGATCGAACCGCCTGCGGCGATGGTGCCGCTCAGGATCAGCCGGCCATAGCTGAAGTTGGGCAGGCCGCCGATCGGGCCGACAAAGCCGAAGTCCAGGCCCTCGAACCTGAAGGTCTGCGTGCCGGTGGTGTTGAAGATGCTCAGCCGCCCATCGTTGAGGCCGGCGTAATAATTGCCGTCGGCGCCGACCGGGCAGGACGTGATCAGGCAGGCGAAAACGTTTTCCGAATCGATCAGCGCGCCAACCCCACCCCATTCGTCAGGCTCCGCAGTGGCGCTGTTGCTGACCTCCAGGCGGTAGTTGTCGCTCATGAAGGCGTCGCCCGTGTTGTAGGCGGTGTCGCCCGCATTCAGCTGGTCCGACACGATGTTCTGCACGTCCTCGAACGTGATCACGCCGGCATGCGCGGGAGCAAATGCGCCGAGTGCGCCGATGGCGGATGCGCACAGCAGTTTTTTCAGGGCGAGGGGGAGGGAAGGCGCGGTGGATCGGGTATCGCGTTTCATCAGTCGAGTTACCTTTATCGTTGGGGTTATGTGGTAATGCCGAAATGCTGCGCCGTTGTTGCTGGCTTGTTGTCAATTGAACATACATTGCCCACAATTTCCGTTGCGGGTTGTCATAAAATATATCAACGGAAACAACAAAAAAGTAAAAATTTTTAACGTGGAAAATTTTTTAGTTGAGCAATTTTGCAGAAGTAAATTCCGTTTCTCCTAATAAAGTTAGACGTGAAACAGATTGCGAACATGTAAGAAAATTGCGACAGCCCTTGCGTGCATCACTGGCGCGCTTTTTTGTTTTATGGCAGAGCTTTTTGCACGTGACTGCCCTGTTTGACGTCAGGCTTGACGGACATGAAAGAAAAGTTGTCTCAACTGATGGGCCCGTGGTAGCCTGCTCGGCGCAGCGCGTCGTGACACGCAGGCGGCAAGTACGCAGCACCGGCCGCGCACGGTGCGATCGGTGCGCAAGGTCTTATTGATGGGGCAATCGAGGAGTCAGTCAGATGTATGCAGCAATGAAAGATTTCCAGATCAAGGGCCGGCGCGCCCATGGTTTCACGCTGCTCGAACTCCTGGTGGTGATCGTCATCATCGGCCTGCTTGCCGCCTATGTCGGCCCCAAGTATTTCTCGCAGCTCGGCAAGTCCGAAGTCACAGTGGCCAAGGCCCAGATCGACGCCTTCGACAAGTCGCTCGACACCTATCGCCTTGACGTCGGCCGCTATCCCAGCACCGAAGAGGGCCTGAACGCGCTGATGGTGGCACCGCCGAGCGCGGGCGCGAAGTGGAACGGTCCCTACCTGAAGAAGGGCGTGCCGCAGGACCCGTGGGGCCGCGTCTACCAGTACCGTGCGCCGGGCAGCAAGGCCGACTACGAGATCCTTTCGCTCGGCAAGGACGGCCAGCCGGGCGGCACCGGCGATAACGCCGACATCTCCTCGCAATAAACCATTCTTCGGTCTCTCGTCCCAGTACCAAGCAGGGCAGCCTCCATGCAGTTTGCCGTTCGTACCCTTGCGCCCGACATGTCGATCTCCAGCGTCGTCGTGGATGCCGCCGACGCTCTCGATGCCCGCCGCCAGGTCGAGGCGCGCGGCTTGTTCGTCAGCGCGGTCGAGCCGGCGCGCGCCGCGTTGTTCTCCGGCAGGGGACGCAAGCAAGGCGGCAAGCTGTCCATCGTCCTGTTCAGCCAGGAACTGCTGGCCCTGCTCAACGCGGGCCTGGGCATCGTCGAAGGCCTGGAAGCACTGCTCGAGAAGGAGGCCAGCCCGGGCGCGCGCAGCGTGCTCGAACGCCTGCTGGGAGGACTGCGCGAAGGCAAGCGCTTCTCCAGCGTGTTAGCAAGCCAGCCCGACCTGTTCCCGCCGCTGTATGTCGGCATCGTGCGCGCCGCCGAGGGCACCAGCGACCTGCCGCGCGCACTGTCGCGCTACATCGACTACCAGCAGCGCATCGATACCGTGCGCAGCAAGATCGTCAGCGCCTCGATCTATCCGGTGATCCTGCTGCTGGTGGGCGGCGGCGTGAGCGCCTTCCTGATCGGCTACGTGGTGCCGAAGTTCGCCGAGGTCTACCAGGGCGCGGGGCGCTCGCTGCCCTGGATGTCGCAGCTGCTGCTCGACTGGGGCCAGTTCGCATCGAAGCACGGCGGCGCCATCGGGGTGGCCGCACTGCTGGCCATCGTCGGCGCGGTGGCCGGGGTGCGCCATTTGCTGCGCAGCGGCGGCATCAACCGCCTGCTGGTGCGCCTGCCGGGCATCGGCGAGCGTGCCCGCATCTATGAACTGTCGCGCCTGTACCTGACGCTCGGCATGCTTACCGAAGGCGGCATCACCATCGTCGGCGCCATCGAGACCGTGCAGCCGATGGTGTCCGGCACCGTGCGCAAGGGCCTGCTGCATGCGCGCGTCGCGGTCGAATCGGGGCAGCCGCTGTCGACTGCCTTCGAAGCCAACGGGCTGACCACGCCGATCTCACTGCGCATGCTGCGCGTGGGCGAGCGCACCGGCGACATGGGGCCGATGCTGACCCAGTCGGCCGCCTTCTATGACGGCGAGATCACGCGCTGGATCGACCGCTTCACCCGCACGTTCGAGCCGCTGCTGATGGCGGCCATCGGCCTGGTGGTAGGCGCCATCGTGGTGCTGCTCTACATGCCGATCTTCGACCTGGCCGGAGACATGGGATGAAAGACGATGCCGTGACCCAGGCCCCCCTCGATCCGGCGCTGCTGGCGCGCGCCCGGGCACTGGCACTGCAGTCGCGCCGCGGCCTCGTGGCCGAACTCGAAGGCCTGAGCGGCCTGGAGCCGCGCCGGATCATCCGCGAGCTGGCGGCCCCGTTCGGCCTGCCGGTGATGGAAACCGCCGCCATGCTGGCGCAGGCTCCCGCATTCGACCTGCTGCCGCTGGCCGGCGCCATGTCGCGCCACTGCGTGCTGCTGCGCGATGCCTCCGGCCAGCTGACCGGCGTATTGTCCGATCCCTTCGACCTCGACCTGCAGACCTGGCTGGGCGCACAGGCGCGCGCCACCGCCAGGCGCCCGCTCGACCTGTGCCTGGCGCTGCAGTCCGACATCCAGGCCTACCTGTCCAAGCAGGAGGAATCGGCGCGCGCGGTGGACAGCCTGGTGGGCGCCGATGGGGAAGGGCGGCGCGACGGCAAGGCCAACCAGGTGCTCTCGTTTGCCTCGGTATCGGAAAGCGGCAGCCCGGCTGTCAAGCTGGTCAATTCGACCCTGTACGACGCCCTGAAAGCCGGCGCCTCCGACATCCACCTCGAGAGCACGGCCGGGGGACTGGCGGTGAAATACCGTGTGGACGGGGTGCTCGACCATGCGGCCACGGTGGGCGGCATCGAGCTGGCCGAGCACATCATCTCGCGCCTGAAGGTGCTGGCCGAGCTCGATATCGCCGAACGCCGCATCCCGCAGGACGGCAGCTTCCGGGTCGAATCCGGCGGACGCGACATCGACCTGCGCGTGTCGATCATGCCCAGCATCCACGGGGAGGACGCGGTGATCCGTATCCTCGACAAGCGCGCCATGATCGAGTCCTATGGCGCGCTCACGCTCGAAGCCCTGGGCTTCGACGCGCCCTCGCTGGCCACCCTGCGCACGCTGGCTCAGGAAGCCTATGGCATGCTCTTGGTGACCGGGCCGACCGGTTCCGGCAAGACCACGACCCTGTACGCGGCGCTCACCGAGATCCACAACGGCCGCGAAAAGATCATCACCATCGAAGACCCGGTCGAGTACCAGTTGCCGGGCATCCTGCAGATTCCGGTCAACGAAAAGAAAGGCCTGACTTTTGCCAAGGGCCTGCGCTCGATCCTGCGCCACGACCCGGACAAGATCATGGTCGGCGAGATCCGCGACC
>JAEAMF010000573.1_pt1 | contig 42580 bp, 34 predicted proteins | sample 8958721 | NCBI WGS metagenome assembly JAEAMF01 (sample SAMN16933255, study PRJNA681124) | bioreactor sludge metagenome | isolation source: anaerobic bioreactor treating anionic surfactant - SDBS | place: India: Bengaluru | collected 2019-02-28 | reverse complement strand
TGGGCCAGCATGGCGTCGGCCACTTTGACGAACCCGGCAATGTTCGCCCCGTCCACATAACTGATGCTGCCGTCGGCGCGTTTGCCGTATTTCAGGCACGACGCATGGATGCCCTGCATGATCTGCAGCAGGCGGCCGTCGACTTCCTCGCTCGGCCAGGACAGGCGCGCCGCATTCTGGCTCATTTCCAGTCCGGAAGTCGCGACACCGCCGGCGTTGCTGGCCTTGCCCGGCGCGTACAGCACGCCGGCCGCTTCGAATGCCTTCGCGGCCTCGATGGTCGAGGGCATGTTGGCCCCTTCGGCCACGCACAGGACGCCATTGCGGATCAGGACCGCGGCATCGTCGGCATCCAGCTCGTTCTGGGTAGCGCAGGGCAGCGCCACGTCGACCGGCACATGCCAAGGGCGCACACCGGCTTCGAAGCGGGTGCCGGTGCGCTGGGCGTAATCGCCGACGCGGCCATACAGGTGGTTTTTCACCTCCATCAGCACGGCCAGCTTTTCGGTGGTAAAGCCATCCATGTCGATGACCGTGCCGCTCGAGTCGGACACGGTGACGACCCTGGCGCCCAGGGACATTGCCTTTTCCACCGCGTACTGCGCCACGTTGCCCGAGCCGGACACGCTCACGCGCAAGCCCTCGAAGGAACGGCCGCGCGTCTTGAGCATCTCCTCGGCAAAGTACACGGTCCCGTAGCCGGTGGCTTCGGGGCGCATCAGCGAACCGCCGAAGCTCAGGCCCTTGCCGGTGAACACGCAGTCGGCGCGATTGCTCAGCTTTTTCATCATGCCGGCCATGTAGCCGACTTCGCGCCCGCCGACGCCGATGTCGCCGGCCGGAACGTCCGTGTCGGCGCCGACATGGCGGAACAGCTCGCTCACGAAGGCCTGGCAGAAGCGCATGACTTCGCCCGGACTCTTGCCCTTGGGGTCGAAGTCGGAACCGCCCTTGCCGCCGCCCATGGGCAGGGTGGTCAAGGCGTTCTTGAAGGTCTGCTCAAAAGCAAGGAATTTCAGTACCGACAGGTTGACGGAAGGGTGGAAACGCAGGCCCCCTTTGTACGGGCCGATCGCCATGCTGTGCTGGATCCGGTAGCCGCGGTTCACCTGCACCTGTCCATGGTCGTCCACCCACGAAACCCGGAACATCACCACACGATCAGGCTCGACCAGGCGGTCGAGCAGGCCTTGCTCGGCATATCGGGGATGCTGTTCGATGAAGGGCCACAGGCTCTCCATGACTTCGGTGACGGCCTGCAGGAATTCAGGCTGGCCGGGATTGCGGTCGGCAACGTGCTGCAAAAACTGATGGTCGGACAGGTATTTCATGTGGTTTCCAAGATCGAGAATGTCTGAGTCCAGGCAGCTCCATCGACGACCAGCGTCGACGTGATGCACGGGAGCGGCGAGCGCGACGAAGCTCCGGCGCATTGCCGGTGGCTCGTCGTAGTGCGGCAGGCGTCACCTCGTGGGATCCGCCTCGCCGTATGGAGGGGTGGGTTGGCTACCCGAAGACAGAAACACCGATTTCATGGATCGGTGTCTCGATGTTGTTGTCGGCGCATGCGATGGATGCTCGCGCGCCAGGGGACTATGGTAGCAGAAGCGGCTGCGCGGGGCGATGGGGGCAAGGTCGAGCGCCGGGCAGGAACGTTCCTGAACAGCCCCGAGGCAAGAGAGTATTGTTAAAATTCGCTTTGGTTTTTTAACGTCCTTCTGCAGGAGTACACAAATCCTACGTCTTTTGATCAATGCGGCGATACGTACGCCCAAGCTAACGCTCGCTGTCGCCTTGCTGCTGCTGGCAGCCCTGGCCGGCACGATGACCTATACCGGTTTCCTGGTCGTCGGGGTGCTGGCCGCTTATCTCGGCACGGGCCGGTTCCTGGCGGGACTCCTCCTAGCCGTCGTATTTGCAAGATTTCCCTGGATAAGCAAGGGCAAGCTGCGCATCGTCGGCCTCTTGCCCAAACCTGTGCGCCGGCCACTCATCGCCGGCATTCTCGCACTGTGCTTGCTGAACTTCGTGTGGCTGGGCGACAGCGTGTCCGCGATATTCACGGGCTTTACCCTGGCGTTTCTTCTCGGCTATCCCTGGTTGAGGCGAGTTATGTACGATCGGATCGTCGCGTCCGTCTCCAGGTTCACCGGCCGACAGCCGGTCAACAAGACCGATGACATGGTGATCGACGGCGAATTCAGGGAAAAGAAGGATTGAAGGTTTGAAACAAAAACGCCACCCGAAGGTGGCGCTTTTGCTGTACGGCGGAGTCTTGGTGACAGCACTACAGCGCCATGTCAGACACTTTTTTCACTTTCCCAGGTTGAACGACGGAAGCCGCGCCTGGAACGAAGTTCTCCAGGCTTGGCGGCGCGATCGCCAGCTGCAGGGTTTCAGTAGTGCTTGCCCAGGTGTCCGCCAGCAGCTGCACATTTTCGTTCAGCTTCTTCCCATAGGACGGAACGATGTCGCGAATTTTTTCCTGCCAGGCGGCGGTCTTCATTTGATCCGGGAAAACTTTCTCCAGCAGCGACAGCATGATCGCCGGCGATGTAGAGCCACCTGGTGACGCTCCCAACAATGCAGACACCGAGCGATCTTCGGAAACCACCACTTCCGTACCAAGCTTCAGTACGCCGCCCTTGCCGGGCACGTTCTTGATGATCTGCACACGCTGGCCAGCTTGCCATAGACGCCAGTCTTCGTCCTTTGCTTCGGGCATGTAGTGGCGCAGCGCCGCCATTTTTTCTTCCTTGGACAGCTGCAACTGCTGCGCGAGATATTTTACAAGTGCAAACTCATGGGCGCCGACTTGAAGTTGCGGAATGATATTGGAGGGCGTGCTTGCCTTCACGATATCGGAATACGCCCCATTCTTGAGGAATCTGGTGGACCAGGTGGCGAATGGCCCGAACAGCAGTACGGTTTTACCGTCCAGCACGCGGGTATCCAGATGCGGTACCGACATCGGTGGCGAACCCGTATCCGCCAGGCCGTACACTTTGGCCAGATGGCGCGAGGCAATTGCCGGATTCTCGGTGACCAGGAATTCGCCGCCGACCGGGAAGCCAGCATACTGCTTCGCTTCAGCAATGCCTGTTAATTGCAGCAGCGGCAATGCTGCGCCACCTGCACCGATGAAGACGTGGCGCGCATCGACCGTCTGGACCTTGGAACTGTCCTTGACGTCGAACGCCGACACGCGCCAGGATCCATCCTCGTTGCGCGTGATCGAGCGGACCTCGTACCCGGTCGAGATCTTGCTGCCCACAGTCTGGCCGAGATGCTTGTAGAACTGGCGGGTAATCGCGCCCAGGTTGACGTCGGTGCCGAGCGGCGAACGGGTGGCGGTCACCATGTCGTCCGGTTTGCGGCCTTCCATCATGAGCGGAATCCACTCGGTAATCTTGGCCGGATCGGTAGTCAATTCCATGCCGGCGAACAGCGGCGATGCCTTCAAGGCCGCAACGCGCTTGTGCATGAAGTCCCGGTTCTCCTTGCCGAACACCAGGTTCATGTGAGGCGTCGAGTTGATGAACTCGCGCGGATTGCCCAGCACGCCCTTGCGCACCTGATGCGACCAGAATTGGCGCGAGATCTGGAAGTTCTCGTTGATCTCGATCGCCTTGGTAATCTGCACTTGCCCTTTATCGTCCATCGGGGTGTAGTTCAGTTCGCAGAGCGCCGAGTGACCTGTGCCCGCGTTGTTCCAGCCATTGGAACTTTCTTCAGCAACTTTGTCCAAACGTTCGAACACTTCAAAGGTCCATGTTGGCTCCAGTTCCGACAGATAGACACCAAGCGTCGCGCTCATGATGCCACCGCCGATCAGCAGCACGTCAACCGCGCGATCTGCCTTGGCGGCACGGAACTGCCCCCCGAATGCAAGCGAGTAGCCGCCGGCCAAGGCTGCGGCGCCGACAGCGGTTCCCATAAACTTGCGCCGGGAGAAGCGCTTGCTGCTGGCAGGCGCTGCTGGATTCTTGCTGGTTTCTTGACTCATTGCGATGAGTCCTCCTGAGAAAGTGAATGCGACAGGCAGCCGTCGATCAAGGACGGTGCGCAGACGCGAGCTGACGTATTCGGGTTGACTTTTCTATCAATGGCGAAGTGGTGCTTGTATTCCCTGTTCCTGGAAACTAGTGTTTCGCATTGAGCAGAATTCTTTCCAGCGCATGCTTGAAGGCCAGCGCTTCCTGTTCACTGAACCCATTGAGCAACTGCGCGTAGACCTTGTGGAGCGCCGCGTTGATCTGCGGGCAGAGCGCGACGCCTTTATCGGTCAGGGCAACATTGACCTGGCGACGGTCTTCCAAGTCGCGCACCCTGCGGACGATCCCCTTGGCTTCCAGGCGGTCCAGTAGACGCGACATTGGGCCAGGCTCGATCCCGGCCAGCTGACAAAACTCGTTGACGGTGCGGGCGCCATGGCGCATCGCACTGATGACCACAACAAACTGCGACGCGGTCAGGCCCAGCGGCAGCATTTCCTTATCAAGCGCTGCAAACAACGCGTTGCGAGCTTGGCTGATCAGGTAGCCAAACTGTTCATTGTTGGATTCTTCACATGCAGCCATGGTCTGAAAACGGTTGAACTATATTTGCCTAGGCAAATATGGTCTATTGTGGATTCTCCTTAGGCAATAGTTAACGACCCTGGAGGCCGAAAAACGGGTAGTCAAGCGGAGATGCATGCCTGAACTTGGGAAGTTCGACACGACAGCACGGGGAGCAGGCGTCGAGAGCCGCTGTCTGGGGAGGGAGGAGATCGACACCGGGAAGAACGATCCCGGAAACCAAAACGCCCACTTGCATGAGTGGGCGTTTCGTGAAGCAAAATTCTTGGTGGCCCGGGGCGGAATCGAACCACCGACACAAGGATTTTCAATCCTCTGCTCTACCAACTGAGCTACCAGGCCAAGGGCTCGCATTCTAGCACATGGGTTGGCGCGGCGGTAGTGCCTGATTGAAATCAGGCTCATTCGCCCTGTTTGGTCGGCACCAGCCGGTTCATGTCCAGCCCCTGGGCGCGCAGCCGGCCCAGCAGGGCGTCGTAGGCGGCCGGGTCGACTTTCGGCGTGCGCGACAGGATCCACAGGTATTCGCGTTTCGGTTCGCTGACCGCGGCCAGCTGGTAGTCCGGGTCGAGGTCGATCACCCAGTAGTCGCCCCATACCATCGGCAGCCAGGACACGATGGCGGGCGCGAAGCGCACTTCCAGTTTCGGCGAGGTGGCCTCGCCGACCTGGCGCGCCACGGCCTTGGCGTCGTCGGTGCTGCCGTCGGCGCGCCGGCAGCGGTTGAGCACGTCCACGCGGCCGTCTTCGCGCAGGCTGTAGGTGGCAGTGGTGAAGCCGACGCACTTCTTCTGGAAGTCGTTTGGAAACTTCGCGATCTCGTACCAGGTGCCCATGTAGCGCTTGACGTCGAGCGCGGGAATCGTGGCCAGCGGTTTGGCGCCATCGGCTGCCTGGCCCGCGGCCTGGGCAGCGGGTGCGGACAAGATCAGCAGGGACAGCATCGGAGCAAGCAGGGAGGTTTTCATCGGCGTTCCCGTGAATGGTCGAGCTCCGATGGTAGCCGAAGGAGGCGCCGCCCCGCCGTACGCCAACGCACGGACTAGGCGCGCGCGGCGGCGCGCTCGGCGTGGCGGCGTTCGAGTTCCAGCCGGGCGGCCTTGCGCCCCTTGGCTTCCTCGAAGCGGCGGTGTTCGTCGTCGTTAGCGGGCTGCAAGGGCGGCACCGCCACCGGCTTGCGGTCGTCGCCCACCGCCACCATCGTGAAGAAGCAGCTGTTCACGTGGCGCACCACCTTCGAACGGATGTCCTCGGCGATCACCTTGATCCCGATCTCCATCGAGCTGCGGCCGGCATAGTTCACCGAGGCCAGGAAGGTCACCAGCTCGCCGACGTGGATCGGCTGGCGGAAGGTGACCTGGTCCACGCTCATCGTGACCACGTAGCGGCCGGCATAGCGGCTGGCGCAGGCATAGGCCACCTGGTCGAGCAGCTTGAGGATGGTGCCGCCGTGGACGTTACCGGAGAAATTGGCCGTGTCAGGGGTCATCAGGACCGTCATCGACAGCTGGTGGGAAGGCAGGTTCATGCAGGGCTCGACAGAAGGTAGGATGACGCTATGGTGCGCCAGAATCGCCGGGCCGGCAATGCCGGCCGGCGGGGTTCAGAACTCTTCCCACTCCTCTTCGGCGGCCTTGCGCTCCGCACCCGGGGGCGGGGCAGGGCGGGCGGCAGGCTTGGCACGCGCGGCCGGAGGCGCGGATGCGGCGGGTCTGGCGGGAGGGGTGGCTGTCCTGGCGATGCGCGTCGCGTCGTCCTTGCGTGGCGCGGCCTTGGCGGCCAGCTTGAAGACCGCGACCAGCTGTGCCAGACGCGCGGCTTCTTCCTTCATCGATTCGGTCGCGGCCGCCGATTCCTCCACCAGGGTGACGTTCTGCTGGGTGACGCTGTCCATGTCGGACACCGCGCGGTGCACTTGCTGGATGCCGCTCGCCTGTTCCTTGCTCGAGTCGACGATCTCGCCCATGATCGCGGTCACCCGGCCGATGCTGTCGACGATGCCGTTCATGGTGGCGCCGGCGCGGCCGGCCAGGTCGGCGCCCTGGGACACGCGCAGCGTCGAGTCGTCGATCAGTTCCTTGATCTCCTTCGCGGCCGCCGCCGAGCGCTGGGCCAGGCTGCGCACCTCGCCGGCCACCACGGCAAAGCCGCGTCCCTGTTCGCCGGCGCGCGCCGCTTCCACCGCCGCATTCAGGGCCAGGATATTGGTCTGGAAGGCGATGCCGTCGATGACGCCGATGATGTCGACGATGCGCGCCGACGAGGCGTTGATCGCACCCATGGTGTCCACCAGCTGGCCCACCATGGCGCCGCCCTGCTGCGCCACCGTCGAGGCGGCCACCGCGAGGCCGTTCGCTTCCTCGGCGCTGGCGGCGCTGTGCTGGACCGCGTGCGCCAGCTCGTTCATCGAGGAGGCGGTCTGCTCCAGCGCGGCCGCCTGGCTCTCGGTACGGCGCGACAGCTCCTGCGCCTCGCTCGCCATTGCCTCGCTTGATGCGCCGATGGTCGAGGTGCCGTCGCGCACCTGGCCGACGATCTGCGCCAGGCTGTCGCGCATGCGCAGCAAGGCATACAGCAGGCTGGACTGGTCGCCCGGCCGCAGCGCGACCCGCACGTCCAGCTTGCCGGCGGCGATCTCGCCCGCCACGCGCGCGGCCTCGGCCGGCTCGCCGCCCAGGCGCCGGAACAGCGCGCGCGCGAACAGCATGGACGCCGCGATGCTGCCGGCAAGCGTCAACAGGCACAGGGTCACCAGCATGGTGGTGCTGGCGGCCGCGCTCTCCAGTACGTCCTGCGCCATGGTGTCGATGGCCTTGTGCTGCAGCGCCTGCAGCGCCGTCACCTTGTCCAGGTAGAGCTGGGTGGCCGGCACGAATTCGCGCTCGTACTGGGCCATTGCCTCGCCAGCCTGGCCGTCGGCTTTCAGTTTCATCACCCGGTCGCGGGTCTCGATGTAGCGCCCGCGCGCCTCGGCGATGGCCTCGAACAGCGCCTTTTCCTCCGGCGTGTCGAGCAGTTCGCCGACCTTGTCCTGCAGGACGCTGGTGCGCTGGCTCGACTCGAGGCTTTCGGCCGCGAAGGCCTTGGCCAGTTCCGGATCGCTCGAACGGGCGACCGCGGCGGTGCGCTTGGCCGACACCGAGGTGTTGAGCAGCCATTGCGAAGCCAGGCGCTCCTTGACCAGCGGACGCCGGGTGAGCGCTTCGGTTTCCTCGGACATGAGCTGCAGGCGCCAGATGGCGACCGCGGTGGCAAGGGTCGAGATGATGATGACGAACGCAAACACGATGCGTAACTGGGCGCGGACACTGGACATGGCGTTGGACACTGCGTCTCCCGGTGGCTGGTGGACTCCATGCCGGTGCGGCCTGTCCCGGTATGGGGCGGCCGGCGGCACGTCGATGAAGCGCGCCCTGGTGTCAGGACGCAATCCATTAACTTAAAGCAAAATATGGACCAGAAGTAATGAAGCGGATCAAAGTTTGCGTGACCAATGTTTCATAACAATTTCCGCATATCGAAGGCTGATTTAAATCGTTCTCCAAGGCCGGCAAAGCGGGTAGGCTCGGCATATGAACAGCGAATTCCCGACCCCATCCGGCTCCGTGCAGTGGCACCTGGGCCCCATCATCGACGCGCTGCGCACTTCGCGCGAATCCACCCACAACATCCGCCACCAGGGACGCGTGCGCGAGCTGCCCTCGCGCGAAGTCCTCACCCAGGTGGTGGGCGGCGTCTCGGCGGCGCTGTTTCCGACCCATTACGGGCGGCCCGACCTGAACGACGAGAGCATCGATTATTTCGTCGGCGATACGCTCAACGTCACGCTCGACCGGCTGGTGGGACAGGTGCGGCGCGCGCTGCGCTTCGCTCCCCAGTTCGAGGAGGCCGACGAGGCCACCCTGGCGGAGCACGCGCAGGCGATCACGCGCGAGTTCGCCGCCAGCCTGCCAGGCATCCGTGCGCTGCTGGTGTCGGACGTGCAGGCCGCGCTGTCCGGCGACCCGGCCGCCAGCTCGGTGGCCGAGATCATGCTGTGCTATCCGGGCACCATCGCCATCCTCTACCACCGGCTGGCGCACTGCCTGCACCGCCTCGGCGTGCCCTTCCTGGCACGCCTGATCGCCGACATCGGCCATTCGCTGACCGGCATCGACATCCACCCCGCGGCGCACATCGGCGGCAGCTTCTTCATCGACCACGGCACCGGCGTCGTCATCGGCGAGACCGCCATCATCGGCGAGCGGGTGCGCCTGTACCAGGCCGTGACCCTGGGCGCCAAGCGCTTCCCGGTGGACGCCAGCGGCGCACTGGTCAAGGGCGCGCCGCGCCATCCGATCGTCGAGGACGACGTGGTCATCTACGCCGGGGCCACGGTACTGGGACGCATCACGGTGGGCGCCGGCTCGACCATCGGCGGCAATGTCTGGCTGACCCAGAGCGTCCCCCCGGGCAGCAACGTGTCGCAGGCGCAGTCGCGCAATACCTGACGCAGGGTACCTGACGCAGGGTACCTGAGGCAGGCCGGCAGCCGGTGAGGGCGTCGCGCCTTTGCTATCATGGCGCGATGTCTATCCTGCTTGTACCCGGCTACATGGCCGACGAAACGCTCTGGGACGACGTGGCCGGACCGCTCGAGAAGTTCGGGCCGCTCATGCACGCGGACCTGCGCCATGATTCCTCCATCGAAGCGATGGCCGCCCGCGCGCTCGCCAATGCCCCTTGCAGCTTCATCCTGGTCGGCTTCTCGATGGGCGGCTATGTCGCCCGCGAGATCGCGCGCCTGGCGCCCGACCGGGTGCGCGCGCTGGTCCTGGTCGCCACCTCCACGCGTCCCGATACGCCTTCGCTGCGGCAGAGCCGCGGCACGGTCGGCAAGGCCGCGCCCTCGGTGGCCTTCTCGGGCCTGAGCAAGACCGCGATCGCCACTTCGCTGCACCCGAAACAGGCCGCCAACGAAGCCCTGATCGAACGGGTGCGCGCGATGGGCGTGCGCCTCGGCGGCGAGGTGTTCCGGCGCCAGTCGGCGATCGTGCGGACCAGCGACCGCGAGCGCCTGATTGACATCCGCTGCCCGATCCTGGTCATTGCGGCCGGACAGGACCGCTTGCGTTCGCGCGAGGAAGCCGAGGAGATGCATGCGGGGATCCCCGGCGCCGAATTCGCCCTCATCGAGGACAGCGGCCATATGGTGCCGATCGAGGCGCCGCAGGCGCTGCTGGCGATCGTCGAGCCCTGGCTTCGGAAGGTGACGACTCAGGCCTGAGCCGCCGCGGAGGCAGACCAGGCGCGCAGGCCGCGAATCGCCTCTTCCTTGAGCTTGGCCTCGATCTCGATGTAGGGCGCGGCCAGGTAGGACGAGGGCATCACCTCGATCAGATCGGCATGCTGGCGGTCGTTGAAGCCTTCGCGGCCGTTCGAGATGTGCACCAGCTGGTGCGCGGGATCGGCCCAGGTTTCCCGGGCCTTGAGCAGCATGGCGCCCACGCTGGGGTCTTCGTAGCTGTCCAGCTTGTCGTGCACCACGTGGTGGTGGGCGTCGAACACCATCGGTACGCCGGCGCGCATGCAGATCTCGTAGATCTCCTGCGCGCCATACGCGTATTCGTCGTTCTCCAGTCCCAGGCGGCAGCGGATCGCATCCGGCAGCAGGGCGATGCGCTCGACCAGCGCGTCGGCGCGATTGCCCTTGCCGCCGTGGATCTCGAGCAGGGCCCAGGGCGAGCGCGGCTGCGCCAGGAGGTCCATGATGTCGGCGTGCATCTGCAGGATCTTGACGCTGTTCGCCACCACGCCTTCCGAATCCGAATTCAGCACCACGAACTGGTCCGGGTGCATCACCAGCCGGATGCCGCGTTCCAGCGCGCGCCGGCCCGAGCGGCCCAGGGTCGTGGCGAAGGGCGCCAGCACCTCGCGCCCGATGTCTTCGTCGGCGAAGGGGAAAATCGAGGAGGGCAGGCGGTACAGGCGGATGCCCTCTGCCTCGCAGTAGCGCAGCGCCTTGTCCAGGGTCTGGATGTTGTCGCGGTACAGGTCTTCGAGCAGCTTGCGCTGGGCGTCCAGGCTGTGCTCGAGCAGGCGCTTGCGCGTGACCGTGCGGTAGCGGACGTCTTTCGATGCGGTGATGCAGACGAGGCCGAGGTTCGGTTGCATGGTGTCCCGTGGTGTGGTGATGGCGCGCCCCAGTCTATCCAAATCGGCTTCCCCGGCGCGTTCGCTTAGGGTTTTCGGACCATGTTTCCGGGACAGCTCAGGGACAGGCTGACGGACGCCCTCGATATCGGAACTTGGGCAGAATGTCCCGACTGGCGGCTGGTGCAGCTGGCCGCACGTCGGCACACCAATGCTCAACAGGAGGATTCCATGACCGATCAGGAACGCAAGCAGCAGAATGCGCAGAACGCGCAACCCGGCAGCCAGCAGTCGGCCACGCGCAGCGACACGCTGGCCGAAGGCGGCGCGCGGCCGGTGAATGCGCCGCCCCGGCCGACCGGCTCGGAGATCGTCGGCGCGGCCGGCGGCACCGATGCCTCGGCAGCGGCGGCGCAGTCCGGCAACCGTGGGCCGGGCGGGGCGGGCATGCGCCAGCAGGGAGCGGCGGAAGGAATGCCCGGCGCCGCGGGCGGCTCGCTCGGCGGACGACACCCGCACCGGAACCGGCACCTCGTCCGGCCATGGCACCTCGGTGACCGGCGGCGACCCGAGCAGCGGCGAGACGCCGAACCCGGCCAAGCAGGGCGGCGGAGGCGGCGCCTCGACCTCCTGACGCGTGTGAAAGGTCAGCGCGGGCGGCCGAACACCTGGGTCCAATAGACGATGCCGCTGCGTTTTTCCGCAGCGACACCGTAGGCCGCGCCCATCTCGGTAAAGCCCGGGTTCATGATGTTGGCGCAGTGTCCCGGGCTGTCGAGCCAGCCGGCCACGGCTTCGTCGGGCGTGCTCTGGCCGAAGGCGATGTTCTCGCCGACGCGCTGCCAGGCATAACCGGCCCGCGTCGCGCGGTCGGCCGGCATGCTGCCGTCCTTGGCCTTGTGGCCGAAGTAGCGCCGCGCCGCCATGTCGCGGCTATGGGACAGCGCGGCTTCGCCCAACTGTGGGTTCCAGGTCACGGGCGGCGCCGCGGCGAACTGCCGGTTGCCGCAGCTGCGCGCGCTGGCCCGGGCCGCATTCACGCCGGCCAGGATGGCCTTGCCGGCCTCGTGCCAGTCCGGAAAGGACTCGGACGGCAGCGGCGGCGCCGGACGGGCCAGGATCACGGTCCATTCCTTACCCTCGCGGTAACTGCCGACGGCCGAGAAGCGGGTGTCGAGCAGGGTGCGGCAATATTTTTCCTGCAGCACCGTCATTGCTTCCGCCGGGGTTTCCGGACCGTTGACGCTGACCGATACGGCGCGCTCGGCGGCAAAGCCGGCCTGCTCGAGCGCCAGCTCGATGAAGGTGCCGGGACCGATGCGCACCCGCGCCAGCGCCGGGTGCGCCACCAGCGCCGCGGCCGGCGCAGCCGCGCGCCCCGCGCAGCTGCCCGGCGCGCTGCGGTAGGCATTCACCAGGGTGGTGAGCTGCTCGGCGCCATAGCTTGGTGCGGGCAAGGCGGTCGCCATGCCGGGCCAGGCAGCCAGCGCGAGCAGCAGGGGCAGCGCGGCGCGTCCCGCAAGGCAGGCGGGCCGACGCGAAAGAAATGGCAGAGTCAGGATGTTCGTTGGCAAGATCAACCCCAGCCGCGCAAGCGGCCATGTATCGATAGGCAATTGACAGGAAACTAAGCCGGCTCCAACGCAAAAACGCCGACCACAGGTCAGCGTTTTCGAAGCCGGAAAGACGGGGTGACGCATCTGTCCGATGCACCCACTATAGCAGCGCCGCCGGCGCCTGCAAAGCGCTGCGCTGTGACAAGCCGCAACAAGCAGGCGCCGCTACAGGCGCGTCAGCGGCGGGCCGCCCGGCTCGCCCAGCCAGGTGGACTCGAAGCGCTTGCGCGCCGCCGCCAGCGCAGGCTTGTCGCCCCGTTTCCGGTAGACCTCGATCAGGCCGCGCAAGGCCCAGCCATTGCTCGGCGTGCGCGCCAGCGAGTCGCGGAACACCTGTTCGGCATCATCCAGCTGGCCGGTGCGCAGCAATACCGCGCCCAGCGACTGGCGCACCGGGTAATACCAGTAGGGCGGCTCCATGTAGGGCAGGCTGTCCTGCACCGCGATCGCTTCACGGTAGGCGCTGATGGCGTCAAGCGCATTGCCGCGCGCATCGGCCAGCCGTCCGCGTGCGACCGCGCGCGCCGTCTGCACGATCTCGCGCGCCGGGATGTTCCATTCCGCGATCGGCTTGAAGTCCGCGGTGCGCTCGAGGCGTTCGAGCGCCGCGATTTCGCGAGCGCCTTCGGCCTGCATGCCCTTGCGCGCGAAGCCGACCGCGCGCGCGTAGTGCCACATCGCCTTGACCAGCACGAAGTCGGGACCGGGGTCGGGCAGCGCCACCAGCGTGTCCGGCGAGCTGAACTGCACATGCGAGAAATAGGGCGCGGACTTCACCGGCTGCAGGCTGGGAAAGCCCTTGAGCAGCTCGGGGCTGATCGATTTGTCGAGCTTGCCTGCCGCCTCGAGCGCCGTGCGGCCGTCGCCGCCCATCAGGGCCGACACCATCACGAAATGGATGTTGTGCGGATAGTAGGCGCCGCGGTACACCGGGTCGCTCGGCGAGCGCCGGAAGTATTGCTCGTCGACGGCAATCGCCTCGCGGTTCGACTCCAGCGCCTCGCGGTACATGCCGAGCCGGTAATAGATGTGCGAAGGCATGTGGACGACGTGTCCGGCCCCCGGGATCTGCCGGGCCAGTACCTTGGCCGCCGGCAGCGCCCGTTCCGGCTGGCTCGAGGCTTCGACCGCGTGGATGTAGTAGTGGGCGGCGCCCGGGTGGCTCGGGTTGCGCTCCAGCACGCGCTCGAGGGCGGCTACCAGGTCGGCGGTACGGTTCTTGGGCTGGGTGCCGCCGGCCTGCCAGTAATCCCAGGGTGACAGGTCCATCAGCGCTTCGGCATACAGCACCTGGATGGTGTCGTTGTTCGGGAAGGCGCGCGCGGCCTCGCCCATGGCATCGGCATAGGCCTTGTCGAGCGGCGCGCGGTCGGCGGGCGGCTGGGCCTGGTAGCGGCGCGAGACGGCGCGGATCAGGGCCTGTTCCGGCGGCGTGGTCTTGCCTGCCAGCGACACCGCGCGCGCGGCCGCGGCGGCGGCGGGCCCGGCGGCCTCCGGGAACATGGGTGCGTTGATGTTCGGGCCCAGCACCAGCGCCTCGCCCCAGTAGCACATGGCGCAGCCGGGATCGTGCTGCTGCGCCGCGCCGAAGGCGCGTGCGGCCTCGGCATGGTTGAAGGCGAAGCTCAGGCGCATGCCCTGGTCGAAATAGGCCTGGGCGCGCTGGCTGCCGGTGGTGACCGGAACGTGCAGGCTGCCGAGCTTGGCATACAGGGGCGGGGCGGCCTCGCTTGTCGCCTTGCCCTGGGTCGGTACTGTCTGGCCCGGCTTGAACGGCGTCGTCTCTGCCTGGGCGAGCACGAGGCGCTCGAGCAGCGGCGGACGGCCGGCACGCGCCGGGGTGCAGACGGCGCCGGGCGCGAACAGGGGATCGAAGGCCTGCTTGTCAGTGCCGCGCTCGTCCGGCGCCGGGCGCGAACAGGGGATCGAAGGCCTGCTTGTCAGTGCCGCGCTCGTCCGGAGCGGGGCCGGCCATGGCCAGGGACAGGGCTGCCAGGGCTGCAAGCGCGGCTGCCCCGCTTGCGCCCATGATGGTGAGGATGCGTGCGGGTCTCATCGTTTTCCCCCCCGGTATGGCGACACTGGCGTTTTGTTTTGACGCGGCGCCTTGGCATCAAGTTCTGGAGGTCCGACGGCCCCTGTGCCTTGTTTGCGCGAGATCAAAGTTCATACGGGCGTCATACAGGATTGTTAAGCTAAATTTCTTAATGGAAATTCTTTAGACGCTTGTTGCACTTAGGACGGAAGTATTTGCCTTTTGGAGCCGACGGGAACACAATTAGATTCCTATAATAAACACAACACGGGACCGGCCCGGCAGGCACCGCAAGGGACACACGCAGCGCATCCAGCAAGGAAGTCGAGGCACCATGACGCAAGCCATGTCGTTGTACAGGAATCACGTCCTGCTCTTATCGCAGAGTTTCTTCATCAAGGACAACCGGGCCGAGCTGCTCCTGCACGCCCATAAATACGACTTCGACATCCTGTTCTTCGACGATGTGTCGCGCTTCGTCGAGGCGGTGGCCGGGGACGGCGGCGACAAGCTGTACGTGATCGACCTCGATGCCCTGCACAACATGCAGGCCGACATGCCGGAGGGGCGCCGCACCCTGATGCTGGGCGAACTGCTGCAGCGCCTGCCCGCCGACCACCGTTATGTCTACCTGCAGAGCGCGCGCCAGGGCAGCCGTTTCCTGCTGCAGCAGCGCCTGGTCGACAGCAACTGCCTGGCCTATGCCGAAAAGCCGATCCCCAACGACGTGTTCGTCGACAAGCTGTTCAACCTGTTCGTGCAGAAGAAGCGCGGCGACCCCGTGCGCATGGTCGTGCTGGGCGAGGTGCCGGGGCTGGACGAGGCACGGCTAGCGCAGCGCAGCGTCGAGGTGATCCGCCATCCGGACGCGTATACCCTGCACCTGCGGGTCAAGGAGCTGCAGCCCGACCTGGTGCTGGTGACCGATGGCGAATACCAGCGCACCGAAGCCATCGTGCGGGTGCTGCAAAGGAATATCGAAGCCGACCCGGTGCGCGAGATCGCCCTGCTGCAGTGCCGCCCGGATCCGGCGCTGGCCCGGCGCGCGCTGGCCGACGGCTTCGACGCCGTGCTGGCGAACGGCGAGCCCGGCTTGCTGGAAGCCCAGCTGGTGAACCGCAGCAACAAGATCCGCATCAACAAGGACCTGATCGGGAAGGACCGCGCCACCGGCCTGCTCAACAAGGTCGGCCTGCAGAAGAAGGCGCAGGCGCTGGTGCGGCGCGCCGTCCAGGAGGGCTGCGAACTGGCCTTCGGCGTCATCGACATCGACAAGTTCAAGACCATCAACGATACCTGGGGACACCACTTCGGCGACATCGTGATCAAGCGCCTGTCCCTGCTGCTCGCGCCGCAGCTGGGCGAATGGGACCTGCTCAGCCGCTTCGGCGGCGAGGAATTCGTCGTGGTGCTCTGGGATTGCAACCGGGAGGAGGGCAGGCGCCGCCTGGACGCCATGCGCCAGGCCTTCGGTGCCATCCCCTTCGAAGTCGGCCCCGGCGACCTGCGCCATTTTTCCTTCAGCGGCGGGGTGGCGGCCTATCCGGAGTGCCGCAGCGAGAACGAACTGTTCCTGCGCGCGGATGCCATGCTCTACGTGGCGAAGCAGGGCGGGCGCAACCGGATCTGCGCGGAGGAAGCCGGCCTGCAGTGCGCCTGAAGCGCGGCCAATGAAAAACGCCAGCCGCAGCTGGCGTCGACACGCGCCGCAGGCCGGGCTTACTCGGCGGCCTTGGCCTGGTGGGCCTGCAACTGTTCGCGCAGCTGCTGCGGACCCGAGTGCGTGTAGTCCTTGTTGAACTCGGCCTTGACCAGCTTCTGGACCTGCGGATCGAGCTTGGTCCGGAGCACGCCCAGGAAGTCCGGCGAGGCGGAGATGAGCAGCTGCTGGTAGCGGCCCTCGTTCTGCGCTTTCAGCAGGTAGGTCGCGACGTCCTTTGCGAACAGGTCGGCCGCGTGCTGGTCGGGCGTCTGCGCCGGCTGGTACAGCTTGTTCGGCGCCCCGGCCTTGGCATTGTGGGCCATACCCGCGCCTTCGTTTCCGCCGATGTTGTGGCGGCTGCCGGAAGCCGCGGTCGGATCGAGCCGGTCGGTCTCGGTGTCCACTGTGCGCAGCTGCGCTGCGGAGTTGACCATGTCTTCGATTTCCTGCAACGGTTGCGCCGGATCGGACTCGGCGAAGAACCTCGCGCGGCCATTGTTGGCCGAAAGAATCCAGGTTGTTGGCATGCTACCCCCTGTCAGTAGTGAATCGTTAGTATCGTTCTCAGGCGGCCAGAAGTGGCGCCCGGAAACAAGGTATGGCGCGGCAATCGGCATGCGACTCCCGTGCATGTCGATCAGGCTATGAACCCAGTATATCGCCGCTTCCGGAACCCCGGCGCACCGACGCGGCCCTGCCGTGCGCACGCATGAGCATCGGGAAAAACAGGGCTGGATTTCCGACGGCACTGGCTTAAGCTGAAGGAACCCGGCGCCGAATCTTCCCGTCTCCCTCCCTGTCCAAGCATGCACCCGCTGCCGGGTATTTTTCAGGAGACTGCCATGACCCAACCCAGTACTTCCACCCCCTCGCCACGCCAGCCGCCCGACGCCACCGTTCCCGACTATGCCGCCATCAAGCAGCGCCAGCAGGCCACGTGGGCGAGCGGCGACTTCGCCATCATCGGCGTCACGCTACAGATCGTCGGCGAGTCGCTCGCCGAAGCCGCCGACGTCCGTGCGGGCGAGCGCGTGATCGACATCGCGGCCGGCAACGGCAATGCCACGCTCGCCGCCGCCCGCCGCTTCGCACGCGTGACCTCGACCGACTACGTGCCGGCCCTGCTCGACAAGGGCCGCGCACGCGCCGCGGCCGAAGGCCTGACGGTCGAGTTCCGCGAAGCCGATGCCGAGGCCTTGCCCTTCTACGACGGCAGCTTCGACGTCGCGCTCTCGACTTTCGGGGTGATGTTCACCCCCGACCATGCGCGCTGCGCCGGCGAAATGATGCGGGTGGTACGCGGCGGCGGGCGCATCGGCATCGCCAGCTGGACGCCGGAGGGCTTCATCGGACAGCTGTTCAAGACGGTCGGGCGCCATGTGCCGCCACCGGCTGGCTTGGTGTCGCCCGCCATGTGGGGCAAGGAAGACTATCTGCGCCAGCTGTTCGGCGCTGATGCCGCCAGCATCCGCGCCCAGCCGAAAATGTTCAACTTCCGCTACGCGTCGGGAGCGCACCTGATCCAGGTGTTCCGCGATTACTACGGACCGGTGCACAAGGCTTTCGCCGCGCTCGACCCGGCTGGCCAGCAGGCCTTGGAGCAGGACATGCTGGCCTTGCTCGACCGTCACAACACGGCAGGCGACAACTCGCTGGTGGTGCCGGCCGAGTACCTGGAAGCCGTCATCATCAAGCGCACGCCCGAGGTCCTTCACTAAGCTTGCGTTCCGCCGCCGCCGTGCGCACGCATGGCGGTTGGTGGCGGGCCGGCGCGGCAGTACAATCGAAGGCATCCAACCGAGAAAGGGTGCCATGCGTTCTGCCGCCGCCGTCTTGTCCTCCCTCCTGCTCGCCGCCCTGCCGGCCAGCGCCCAGACCGAAGTGCGGATCGGCACCGCTTCGCCGCTGTCGGGTCCCGGCGCCCATCAGGGCAAGGACATCGAGAACGGCGCCCGCATGGCGATCGACGAGCTGAACGCCAAGGGCATCGCGATCGGCGGCAAAAAGATCAAGTGGGTGCTGCAGGCGGAGGACGACGCCAGCGACCCGAAGACCGGCACGGCCGTGGCCCAGAAGCTGGTCGACGCGCGCGTGGCGGCGGTCGTCGGGCACCTGAACTCGGGGCCGACGGTGCCGGCCTCGAAGATCTATGCCAGCGCCGGCATCCCGCAGATCTCGCCGGCCGCCACCACGCCGGTGTACACGAACCAGGGCTACAAGACCGCCTTCCGGGTGGTGGCCAACGACAATTTGATCGGGCGCACGCTGGCGCGCCATGCGCTCGGCACGCTCAAGGCCAAACGGATCGCCGTGATCGACGACCGCACCGCCTTCGGCCAGGGCCTGGCGGACCAGTTCGCGCGCGAAGTGCGCAGCAGCGGCGGCGGCGCCATCGTCAGCCGCCAGTTCACCCACGACAAGGCGACCGACTTCAGCGCCATCCTGACCCAGATCCGCGCCCAGCGCCCGGATGTCATCTTCTACGGCGGCATGGACGCGGTGGCCGGTCCCATGCTCAAGCAGATGAAGACGCTCGGGGTGCAGGCGACATTCGTGTCCGGCGACGGCGTCTGCTCGGAGAAGCTGCCGCTGCTGGCCGGCGACGCGCTGGGCGACGACAAGGTGTTCTGCGCGGTCGCGGGCGGCGTCACCGGCGCCCAGGAGGCGCGCTTCAACGCGTTCACCGAGCGCTTCCGCCAGCGCTACGGCACGCCGGTCGAAACCTATGCGCCCTATGCCTACGACGCGGTGATGGTGTTTGCCGGCGCGATGCAGAAGGCCCAGTCGACCGAACCCGCACGCTTCCTGCCGGCGCTGGCGGCCATCCGGCACGAAGGCGTCACCGGCAGCATCGCCTTCGGTTCCAGGGGCGACCTGCGCGACGCCGCGATGACCCTGTACACCTACCGCCAGGGCAAGAAGGTCAAGCTGCAGGTGGTGCGCGGAAAATAATCCCGGCAGGGCAGGAAGCCCGTATTGACAGGGCTTCTGAAACAACATGCATACAAAAATGGCCTTGGCATTGATCCTCCAGTTCGATTAGGATCGTTCGGTTCCTAACACCAACAATCTGGAGAGAGAGATGAAGCGTAGTCTGTGCAGCACTTTGATCGCGGGGCTGTTCGCAGTGGCGTCCCAAGCCGGCGCCCATGAAGCAAAGCCCGCGGCCCCAGCGCCGTCCGCGGCGATGGCGGGCGCCACTTCCGGCATCGAAGTCACGGCCATCGACACCGGCGTGCGCGCACAGGATGACTTCTTCCGCTATACCCAGGGCAAATGGCTGAAGGACGTCGACATTCCGTCGGACCGTTCCAGCTGGAGCGCCTTCAGCATCGCGCAGGAGCGCGTCGAGCAGCAGGTCAGCGCCATCATCGGCGAAGCAGCAAGCCAGAAGAACGCCAAGGCCGGCTCGGAAGCCCAGAAGATGGGCGACTTCTACACCAGCTACGTGGACGAGAAGCGCCGCAATGAGCTCGGCCTGGCGCCGCTCAAGGCGGAACGCGCCCGCATCGATGCGCTGAAGGACAAGCGCGAGCTGGCCGCCCTGATGGCGCGCTTCGACCGCATCGACGTCGGCGGCCCGCTCGGCATGGGCGTCGGCCAGGACAACAAGGATTCGACCCGCTACATCATGGGCATCTCGCAGTCGGGCCTGGGCATGCCGAACCGCGACTACTACCTGCAGGACGAAGCGCGCCTGAAGGACATCCGCACCAAGTACCAGGCGCACATCGGCAAGATGCTGGCACTGGCCGGCCACCAGGACGCCGACGCCAAGGCTGCCCGGATCGTGGCGCTGGAAACCGAAATCGCGCGCTCGCAGTGGAGCGCGGTGGAGAACCGCGACCCGGTCAAGCGCTACAACAAGCACACCCTGGCCCAGCTGCGCACCCTGGCCCCCGGCATCGACTGGGACGCCTACCTGAAGGGCGTGGGCGCGGCCGGCAAGGTCGATGCCGTGATCGTCAGCCAGCCCAGCTATGTGGCCGCGCTCGACAAGCTGATCGCCGCGACGCCGCTGGACACCTGGAAGTCCTACTTCGAATTCCGCCTGCTGAGCGCCTATGCGCCTTATCTGTCGCAGCCTTTCGTCGACGAGGGCTTCGCCTTCCGCGGCGGCGTGCTGGGCGGCGCCACCGTCAACCGCCCGGTCGAGAAGCGCGCGATCGCCGAGATCAACCGCAACCTGAGCGAAGTGGTGGGCAAGGCCTACGTGGCCCAGCATTTCCCGCCGGAGCGCAAGCAGCAGGTGCTGGACATGGCGAAGAACTTCATCACCGCCTTCGGCGAAGGCATCGACCAGCTGGAATGGATGTCGCCGGAAACCAAGAAGCAGGCCCACACCAAGCTCTCGAAGATCAACGTCAAGATCGGCTACCCGGACAAGTGGCGCGACTACTCGGGCCTGAAAATCGTGCGCGGCGACCTGGTGGGCAACGTGATGCGCTCGCGCGAGTTCGGTCATGCCTACATGATGAACCGCCTCGGCAAGCCGGTCGACCGCAGCGTCTGGAGCATGTCGCCGCAGACCGTCAACGCCTATTACAGCCCGACCCTGAACGAAGTCGTGTTCCCGGCCGCGCGCCTGCAGTACCCGCTGTACGACGCCAACGCCGAACCGGCGGTGAACTACGGCTCGGTCGGCATCTCGATCGGCCACGAGATCAGCCACGCTTTCGACGACAAGGGTTCGCAGTACGACGGCGACGGCAACCTGCGCAACTGGTGGACCGAGGAAGACGCGAAGCAGTTCGCTGCGCGCGGCAAGGTGCTGGTGTCGCAGTACGCCGGCTACAGCCCGCTGCCGGGCTACCACCTGAACGGCGAACTGACCCTGGGCGAGAACATCGCCGACAACGCCGGCGCCATCATGGCCAGCCGCGCCTACAAGATCTACCTGAAGGGCAAGCCCGGTCCGGTGATCGACGGCTTCACCGCCGAGCAGCGCATCTTCATGGGCCTGTCGCAGGCACGCAAGGGCAAGGCGCGCGACGCGGCCCTGATCTCGCAGGTGAAGTCGGACCCGCACTCGCCGTCGGAATTCCGCGTCAACGGCAGCCTGCGCAACCACCCGGGCTTCTACGAAGCCTTCGACGTCAAGCCGGGCGACAAGATGTACCTGGAGCCGAAGGACCGCGTGATCTTCTGGTAAGCCGGCGCATGCCGCGGCCGCTTGTGCTGCCGCGGCTACCGGCGATAATGCATGTTTTTCCCGCATCGTCATCCGGTTCCCATGCACTTTACCTTACAGGACATTGTCCGCCAGTTCGATTCCGCCACTTTCGCCCGTGGCGAGCGCTATGCCCGCGACGGCATGGTCGTGGACCTCGACTTCGTCGACAACATGATCACGGGCGAAGTCGAGGGCAGCTACCAGAACGTCTACGAGCAGACGATCTACCTGGAATCCGGCCGTTCCGGCCTCGTTTTTGACAGCGACTGCAGCTGCCCCGTGGGTGGCGACTGCAAGCATGTGGTCGCCGTGCTGCTGTGCGCACTGCAAGAACTCGACGCCGCCGCCAAGGATGGCCTGCCGCCGGTGGCCGAGCATTGGCTGCAGCAGCTCGCGCTCCTGGATTCGCTGCAGCGGCGCAACGCACTGCCGACGCCGGCGCCGAAAGAGCGGCTTATCTACGTCTTGACGCCTGCCGCCGGCGGCGGCACCTGTCTCAACCTGGCCAGGGCGCGCCTGCGCAAGGATGGCAGCATCGGCGGCGCCAATGTGCAGAACGAAACCTACCATCTGCTCACCACCAGGCCGGCCTATGTGCAGGCCTCGGACGAAGAACCGGTTCGGCTGTTCGCTGCCTTGAACCATGGCAACCGCTACCTGCAGGGCGCCACCCCGACGGGCCGGATCGGCGCCCGCCTGCTCGATGGCCTGTGCGTCGAAGGCCGCCTGTGGTGGGCCGGATCGCCTGCCGATCTCAAGCGCGGAAAGCTGCTGCCGCTGCGCCCTGGTCCCGCGCGCCGGGGGGAGCTCGGCTGGCATGCGGACGAGGCGGGCGACGAATCCGTCAGGCTGCACTGGCGTTTCGAGGACGGCACGGCGATCGCCCAGGCAATCGCGACCGAGCCGATGCGCTACCTGGACGGCGACCTGCTGGGCGAACTCGTGCTGCCGGAGCAGCTTGCGGCGCTGCAGCCAGAGACGCTGCAGAACCTGGTGCAGAAGGCGCCGCGCCTGGCGCCGGAACAGCGCGCGCTCATGGCCGAGCGCTTCGTGGCGCTGGAACTGGACCGTCTCCTGCCGCCGCCGCAGGCCTTGCAGGTGCGGCGGCGCAACGACGTCAAGCCCACCCCCTTCCTGGTGCTGGACAGCTTGGCCACAAGTGGCCGCAACCGGATGGACTGGCATGATCATGCCATGCTGTTCTTCAACTACGATGGCGTCGTGGCCGCGGACAGCGAGCCGGAACTGCGCAGGGTCGAGGATGGCGTGGTCGACCTCATCGAGCGCAATGCGGAGGTGGAAGCGAGGGCGCGGGCCATGCTGGCCAGCCTGGGCTTCACCGCGCCCGGCGCGGAGTCGGTTTTGTCGGAGTTCCCCGATGCCCTGGTGTTGCCGGCGGAGGCGGCATGGGTGGCCTTCGCGCGCCATGGACTGGCGCGCCTGCGCGACGTCGGCTGGCTGATCGAGTTCGGCGGCAACTACCGCTACGAGCTGCTGGAAGCGCAGGAGTGGTACGCGAAACTGAACCAGGAAGGCGAGGGCGCGGGCGCCTGGTTCGCGCTCGAGCTCGGCGTGCTTGTCGATGGTCAACGCCATCCCCTGCTGCCTTTGCTGCTGGAGATGATTCGCGAGGCCCCCCGGGATTTCGATGCCGCCGCCCTGGCCGGGCACGACGATGACAGTGCCCTCGTGGTGGAGTTGCCGGATTTTACCCGCGTCGCCTTGCCTTGGGGACGGGTCAAGCCCATCCTCGCCGCTCTGGGCGAGCTGTATTTCAGTGACCGCATCGGCGACGCCCTGCGCCTGCCTGTCATGGACGCCGCGCGCCTGGCCGAGCTGGAGGGCGCCGCGCAGCTGCGCTGGATGGGCGGCGAGCGCCTGCGCGAGCTGGGGCGCAAGCTGGAGAATTTCGCGGGGATCCGGCAAGTCGACCCACCGGTCGGCCTGCAGGCGAGCTTACGTTCTTACCAGCAGGCGGGCCTGTCCTGGATGCAGTTCCTGCGCGAGTACGACTTCGGCGGTATCCTGGCTGACGACATGGGGCTCGGCAAGACCATCCAGGCCCTGGCCCATATTTTGGTTGAAAAGGAAGCGGGGCGGCTCGATACACCGGCCCTGGTAGTGGCGCCCACCAGCCTGATGGGCAACTGGCAGGCTGAAGCTGCCAGGTTCGCTCCGGAACTGCGGGTGCTGCTCCTGCACGGCAAGGACCGCGCGGCGCAGTTCGACCAGATCGGCAATGCCGACCTGGTGCTGACCACCTATCCGCTGCTGGCGCGCGACGAAGAGGCGCTGCGCCGGCACCGCTATCACCTGCTGATCCTGGACGAGGCGCAGTACATCAAGAATAGCCGCTCCAAGGCGGCCCAGACCGCTCGCCTGATCGACGCCCGGCATCGCCTGTGCCTGACCGGCACGCCGGTGCAGAATCACCTGGGTGAATTGTGGTCGCAGTTCCATTTCCTGATGCCGGGGCTGCTGGGCGAGGAAAAAGCCTTCAACGCGGCCTTTCGCAAGCCGATCGAGCAGGGGGGCGACAGCCTGCGCCGGGACCTGCTGGCGCGACGGGTGAAACCCTTCATGCTGAGGCGTACCAAGGACAAGGTGGCGACCGAATTGCCACCGAAAACGGAAATCGTGTTGCCGGTCGAATTCGGCGCGGCCCAGCGCGACCTGTATGAAACCGTCCGGGTGGCGATGGACCGCAAGGTGCGCGACGAGATCGACCGCAAGGGCTTCGCGCGCAGCCAGATCGTGATCCTCGACGCGCTGCTCAAGCTGCGCCAGGTATGCTGCGATCCGCGCCTGCTCAAGGCGGGAGGCAAAGGAGCCGACTCGGCGAAGCTGGGCGTCCTCATGGAATTGCTGGAAACCTTGCTGAGCGAGGGACGCAAGATCCTGGTCTTCTCGCAGTTCACCAGCATGCTCGCACTGATCGCTGAGGAATTGCGCGCACGTGCCGTCGACTTCGTCACGCTCACCGGAGATACGGAGGACCGCGCCGCGCCGATTGCCACCTTCCAGCAGGGACAAGCCGGAGTATTCCTGATCAGCCTGAAGGCGGGCGGCGTCGGGCTCAACCTGACGGCTGCCGATTCGGTCATCCACTACGATCCGTGGTGGAACCCGGCCAGCGAAAATCAGGCCACCGACCGTGCCTGGCGCATCGGCCAGGAGCAGCCGGTGTTCGTCTACAAGCTGATCGCCCGCGGTACCGTCGAAGAAAAAATCCAGGACATGCAGCGTCGCAAGGGGGAGCTGGCGAAGGGCTTGCTGGAGGCCGATGGCGGCCTGGCGCCCGCCATCGGCGTGGATGAGCTGCAGGCGATCTTCGCGCCGCTTCCGCCCTGATATCCAAAAGCGGCAAGTCGCCGTTCAATCCTGAATGGCCGCTGCAGGCACACCGGCCCGCGACCGCTTCGCGCCGTACATGTCCTGGTCTGCACGCGACATCAGCTCCTGCACGCTGTGGCCGTCATCGGGGTAACTGGCGACCCCGATGCTGGCCGAGACCGCCAGTACCAGCCCGTCGCCCAGGTTGAAGGGGACGGACAGTGCCTGGCCGATCTTGTCTGCCACCGGTGCTGTGTCCACCGGCAAGACGATATCCTCGAGCAGGACCACGAATTCGTCGCCGCCCAGGCGAGCCACGGTATCGCTGTCGCGCATGCAGGCCCCGATGCGGCGTGCGACTTCTTGCAGCAGGCGGTCTCCGGCCAGGTGACCGTGCAGGTCGTTGACCTGCTTGAAACGGTTCAGGTCAATGAACAGCAGCGCCAGCCTGGTATGGTGGCGCTGGGCGCGTGCGAGCGCCGTGGCGAGGCGGTCGAGGAACAGGCGCCGGTTGGGAAGGTGCGTGAGCTCGTCGTGCATCGCCATGAAGTGCAGGCGGGCCTGCATCTGCTTGCGCTGGACGGCGGCGGCAAGCTGGTCGGCCACGAACATCAGCAGGCTGCGGTCCTGGCCGCGGTATGTGGCGCCATCGTTCCCGCTGTGCAGGGCGAATACGCCCAGCGTGTCCTGTGCAGCCCGCAGCGGCACCGCCAGCATGCATACGCCCGGCGCCGGCGCCGCGCCGTCCGCCTCGTCGGAGGGCCCCAGCAGCAGCGGCGCCTGCCTGGCCAGCACCTCGTCGCACAGGAGGCGCATCGGTTCGTCGAGCCCTGGGGCGCAGGCCCGGTAGGCAAAGCGCGCCGCGCCGGCCGCTTCATCGGACAGGACCACCGCGCACCCGGCTGCGGGCAGCAGCTCGCCGACGATTTCGTGACTGCGGCGGAACAGGCCCTGCAGGTCGTCGCTCGCGTGCACGGCTTCGGACAGCGCATACAGGGCTGCCTGCATGGCTTGCGCCTGCTTCAGTTCGGTGATGTCGCGGGCGACCGCTATCCGTACCTGGTCGGCTTCCGACCAGCGTGCCGACCACATGATGTGGACGATGCCACCGTCCTTGCGCAGGTAGCGGTTCTCGAAATGAATGTGGGAGCGGCCCTCCATGACGGCCTGTGCGGCGGCCAGGGTGCGCTCGCGGTCGGCAGGGAACACCAGCTCGACCACTTTCTTGCCCACCATTTCATGTTGGGTGTAGCCAAAGATGCGTTCGCAAGCCGCGCTGACGAACAGGAACCTGCCTTCCGCATCGACCACGCAGACCGCGTCGAGCAGGAGACCGGTAAAACTGCTTACCTGAGCGTCTATCGGATATCCCATATGGGGAATATTCTATAGGGCCGGCAGGCCAGCGGACCCATGCGGCATAAATTTTTATTTCCCCGGGATGCGCGGGGCAGGCGGCACGATCAGCCGTTCGTCACCGCCGGGGCCGCGATCAGCTCGACGCGGTTGCCGAACGGGTCTTCGATGCCGGCGCGGCGCCGGCCATTGACCTGGACTTCTTCGCGCACTTCCACCCCGCGCTCGCGCAGCAGGGCGCAGTAGTCCTCGAAGTCCTCGACGGCGAAGGCAGGGTGTGCCTTCTTGGCCGGCACGAAGCCAGCCTGGCCGCCGATGTGCAGCTGGCCGCCGCCGGCCAGGAACCACGCGCCGCCCGAGGCGTTCAGCGGCGCCGGCTTGGGGATCTCGGTCAGGCCCAGCACGCCGCCGTAGAAGGCGCGCGCCGCGTCGTCCGCACCTGGCGGGATGGCGACCTGGACGTGATCGATACCGGCGATATGGGGCATGGCGTTCTCCTCGGCGTTGGATGAGTCGGCATTATCGCACCCACCTGTCGCCGGGGGCATGTGCCGTCACCCTTTGGCATGGCGGGCTGGATGGCATTGAACAGGAATTGCCCTTGAATTTCACTTGGCGATGCGGAACCGGAGAGCCTTGGAGCATGTCCTAATTCCTTATCTTCGATGCAGAAAATCGTTCCCGGTATGCCTGCAATGGGTGGAGAGCATGGGTGCGCATGACGACACCATTCCAGTGGAGCTGGAAAAATCCTGTGCCGAGGAGCCAATACACCTGCTGGGCACTGTGCAGTCCTATGGTTTCCTGATGACCGTGGATGTGGCCAGCGGCTGCATCGTGCAGACCTCCGCAGGCATCGTGCGTCATTGGCCAGGCCTGCACGATGCTACTACGCTGCTTTCCAGGCCACTGTCCGACTGGGCCGCGGTCGTGGAGGGGCCGGATGGTTTCGATCTCGAAGCGCTGCCTGCCTCGCATCCCGTCGTCCTGCCCTGGCGGCCCCGCTTCGAACAGACCAGCCCTGCGCAAGCACAGCGCGTCGCTCCGCAATGGGAATGCCTTGGCCACCGAAGCGGCACGGTGGCGGTGATCGAATGGCTGCCCCTGAACAGCGGCGCGGACGCGTTGCGCCACGCCGACCTGGCGCTGTACCGGGCCAAATCCGAAGGGCGCAGCCGCAGCGTGGTGTTCGAGCTGGCGATGGCCGCCAACCAGCGCGACCATTACCTGCTCGAACGCGACCTGGACGAGGCGGTGGAGCGCAACCAGCTGTCGCTGGTGTTCCAGCCCAAGGTGGACCTGATCAGCCGCAAGGTAGTCGGCCTGGAGGCCCTGGTGCGCTGGAACCACCCGACGCGGGGGCAGAGCAGTCCCAACGCATTCATTCCGATCGCCGAACACAGCGACCAGATCATCCGGATCGACCGCTGGGTCATGCGCAAGGCCATTGCCGAGCAGGCCCACTGGCGGTCCCATGGCCTGGCGAAGCTGCCGATCGCGATCAACCTGTCGATCGCGGACATCCTGTCGCCGAACCTGGTGGACTACCTGGCCGGACTGCTGGAGGAATACGGGGTGCCGCCGGCGGCCCTGGAAATCGAGGTGACCGAATCCTGCTTCATGCGCCAGCTCGACCAGACCCGCAGCGTGCTGCGGGCCCTGAACAAGGCCGGCATCGCCACCTCGCTGGATGATCTCGGCACCGGCTTTTCCTCGCTGAGCTACCTGCGCCAGTTGCCCTGGCAATGCCTGAAGATCGACCAGTCCTTTACCCAGAACATGCTGCAGGACCCGAACGCGGAAAAGCTGACCCAGGCGATTGTTGCCATGGGCAACGCGCTGAAGATGACGGTCGTGGCCGAAGGCGTGGAAAGCAGGGAGCAGATGAACTGGCTGCTCGCCCATGACTGCCATATCGGCCAGGGCTACTTCTTCAGCCCGCCCGTGCCGCCCGAAGACGTGCCCCAGGTGATCGAACGCATCGAGGTGAGATTGAGCGCTTGAGGACTGGTTGCGGCCCGGACTGCTGTGCTACTCTCACAGTTTGTCCAACAAGCAACAGGCCGACATGACCTCTCTGCTTCCCGCTCTCGCCACCGCCGTCCTGCTGGCCGGCTGCGCCACCGCTCCGCCACCCCTTGACGCCCGCGACGGCTTCATGGCCACGCTGAAAGGCATGTGCGGCCAGCGCTTCGAAGGCGCGCTCTCGTATGCGATCGACCCCAACAGCGAGTTTGCCAACAAGACCATTTCGACCGAAGTCGTCTGTACAGCGGATGCGGTACGGATGCCGGTGCAGGTCGGCGAAAACCGCTCGCGCACCTGGATCTTCACCCGTCCGCCGGCAGGGCTGGAGCTGCGCCACGACCACCGCCACCCGGACGGCACGCCGGATACGGTGACCATGTACGGCGGCATGGCGAAGGAAGGCGGCAGCGCGCGCTCCCAGGCCTTCCTGGCCGATGCCTATACCGCCAAACTCGTTCCCGGCGCCGAGACCAATGTCTGGACCGTCAGCCTCAGCCAGGATGGCAGCGTGCTGACGTATCGCCTGGACCGCCATGACAAGCCGCGCGCGGAGTTCGTCCTCAAGCGCGTCTCCGGCTGAATTTTTTCTTCAACCACGACCTTCGTCGCCTGAACACAAGGGTATGCAATGGCCGAACAAACGCTGACGCAAACGCAAGCACCCGCCGGGAAAACCGGCGCACTGAACCGCATCCTGAACCTGATCGAAAAGGTCGGCAACAAGCTGCCCGATCCGGCGATCCTGTTTGCCCTTCTGCTGGCCGTGGTCTGGCTCACGTCCTGGGCGATGTCGGGCATGGTGTTCACCGAGATCGATCCGCGCTCCGGCCAGGCCATCCAGGTCAAGAACCTGCTGGCGCCCACCGCCTTGACCGATTTCACGGCGCGCATGGTCAATACCTTCGTCACCTTCCCGCCGCTGGGCGTGGTGCTGGTGGCGATGCTGGGCCTGGGCGTGGCGGAATACACCGGCTTCATCAATGCCGGCCTGCGCAAGATCCTGTCCGTCACCCCACGTCGCCTGCTCACGCCGGTGCTGGTCGCCGTGGGCGTGCTGAGCCACATCGCCGTCGATGCCGGCTACGTGCTGGTGATCCCGCTGGGGGCCGTCATCTTCTACGCCGCCGGTCGCCATCCGCTGGCCGGCATTTCGGCCGCCTTCTTCGGCGTGTCGGGCGGCTTCTCGGCCACCTTCTTCCTGCCCTCCAGCCTCGATCCGCTGCTGGCCGGCCTGACCCAGGTGGCCGCGCGGCTCTCGTCCGATCCGGCTGCCGCCGCGATCGTCATCAACCCCCTGAACAATTTCTACTTCACGACGGCATCGCTGTTCCTGGTGATCGGCGTCGGCTGGTTCCTGACCGATAAAGTCATCGAGCCGCGCCTGAAGAAGACGGCGGCCATCGATGCCGATCCGGCCGATCTGCCCAAGATGGATGACCTGCAGCCCCGGGAGCGCAAGGGCTTGCGCTGGGCCGGTCTGGCGATGGTCGTCAGCCTGGCGCTGCTGGCATGGTCGATCGTGCCGGAAGGCTCGGCATGGCGCGCCCCGGACACGCGCGAGATCACGCATGCGGGGGCGCCCCTGATGCAGTCGATCGTCCCGCTGATCTTCATCTTCTTCCTGATTCCGGGCGTGGTGTACGGCTACGTCGCCGGCACCGCGAAGAACCACCGCGACATCGTCAAGGGAATGAGCCATGCCATGAGCGGCATGGGCTACTACGTGGTCATGGCCTTCTTCTGCGCGCAGTTCATCTTCGCCTTCGGGCAATCGAACCTGGGCGCGCTGCTGGCGATCAAGGGCGCCTTGTGGCTGAAGGAGATGGCCTTCCCGATGGGCGTCACCCTGGCCGGCATCGTGCTCCTGACGGCATCGGTCAACCTGTTCATCGGCTCGGCCTCCGCCAAGTGGGCGCTGATCGGCTCGGTGATGGTGCCGATGCTGATGGAGCTCGGCGTCTCGCCGGATTTCACCCAGGCCGCCTACCGCGTGGGCGACTCCTCGACCAACATCATCACGCCGCTGCTGCCTTACTTCCCGCTGATTATCGTGTTCTGCCGAAAATATGTGCAGTCGACCGGCATCGGCACGCTCATCGCCCTGATGCTGCCGTACTCGGTGGCGATGCTGGTATGCTGGACCGCGTTCCTGCTCGGCTTCTGGGCGCTGGACATTCCGCTGGGCGTCGGCTCGACCTACACCTACCCGGCGGCAAGCTGAAGGCATTACCGTTAATCGCTACAACATGGAGACTCGTTTGAAATACGCTACCCTAGTTCTGATGGGCCTTGCGGTTACCGCCGCGCAGGCCGCCGACGGCCCGCGCTTCGACCCCAAGCGCCTGGCCCAGGACGTCAAGACCTTGTCCTCGGACGAATTCGAAGGCCGCGGCCCCAACACCGCGGGTGAAACCAGGACGGTCGATTACCTCGTGCAGCAGTTCAAGGCGGCCGGCCTGCAGCCGGGCGGCGACCTGAAGAACGGCAAGCGCGCCTGGACCCAGGACGTGCCCCTGGGCCGTTTCGAGATCAAGGGGCCGGTCAAGCTGACCCTCACCCAGGGCGGCGCCAGCCGCGAGCTGAAGCAGGGACCGGACATGGCCGTGCGCGCCTCGATGAGCGGCCTGAAACAGGTGTCCTTCAAGGACGCGCCGCTGGTCTTCGTCGGCTACGGCGTCACCGCGCCGGAACGCAAGTGGGACGACTTCAAGGGCGTGGACCTGAAGGGCAAGCTGGCGGTGGTCCTGATCAACGATCCGGATTTCGAAACCGGACAGGGCGAGTTCGGTGGCAAGGCGATGACCTATTACGGCCGCTGGACCTACAAGTACGAAGAGATGGCGCGCCGCGGCGCGCTCGGCACCATCATCGTGCACGAGACCGCACCGGCCTCCTACGGCTGGCCGACGGTGCAGAACTCGAATACCAACGTCATGTACGACGTGGTGCGCAAGGAGCCGCGCAAGTCGCACGCGCCGATGGAAGCCTGGGTCCAGCGCGACCTGGCGGCCTCGATGTTCAAGGCGGCCGGCCTCGATTTCGAGGCGGTCAAGAAGCAGGCCCAGAGCCGCGAGTTCAAGCCGGTCGTCTTGACGGGCGTCAAGCTGTCGGCCGACTACAGCACCGATTCCCAGGTCGTCACCTCGAAGAACGTGGTCGCGATCCGCGAGGGCAGCAAGCAGCCGAAGCAGTATGTGATCTACAGCGGCCACTGGGACCACCTGGGCGTGGGCCAGCCGGACGCCAAGGGCGACAAGATCTATAACGGCGCGGTGGACAATGCTACCGGCATCGCCGCCATGCTGGAACTGGCGCGCGTCTACGCCAAGCAGCCGGCGCCGCAGCGCAGCGTCGTGTTCCTGGCGGTGACGGCGGAAGAGAAGGGTCTGCTCGGCTCGGAATACTACGCCTCGAATCCCCTGTATCCGCTGGCTTCGACCGTGGCGGTGATCAACATGGACGCCCTGAACCCGCAGGGGCCGGCGCGCGATTTCACGATCTCGGGCAGCGCCAAGCTGGAACTGCTGGACCAGCTGACCGCCAAGGCAAAGAAGTGGAACATGAGCTATTCGCCGGATCCGAAACCGGAAGCGGGCTACTTCTTCCGTTCCGACCACTTCCCGTTCGCCAAGCGCGGGGTGCCGGCGATTTCCTTTGGCTCGGGCAAGAACTGGGTCGAGGGCGGCACCCAGGCCGGCATGGCGGACGAAGTGGCTTACACCGAGAAGCACTACCACCAGCCGTCGGACGAATTCAACCCGGCCTGGACCTTCACCGGCATGGCGCGCGACCTGGAACTGCTGTATGCGCTGGGATCGGACCTGGCCAATTCCACCGGCTGGCCGAACTGGGCGCCGGAATCGGAGTTCCGGGCGGCGCGCGACAAGTCGGCGGCCGAGCGCAAGTAAGCGGCCCTGGACAGGATGAACGCCACCGTACGCGGTGGCGTTTTATTTTCTGGCGCGCCGGCGCCGCAGACGTGCCAGGTCGTCGAGTGCCGGAACGATGGCCAGCACGCACAGGACGACCGCAAGCGGCACCGTCGACCGGTAGCCGATGTGCGCGAATCCCAGCGCGCCGATCACGCCGCCGAAGAAGAAGGACAGCACCAGCATGGTATGGATCCCGAGCCGGTCCCGGTTTGGCACGACCCTGCCGGCGCCGGGCGCCGCCCGGCGATACGCCATTTTCCCCAGTTCGATGCCGATGTCGGTGATGATGCCGGTCATGTGGGTCGTCCGGATCTCGGCCCTGGACAGCTTGGTGATCAAGGCATTCTGCAGGCCCATGATAAAACACAGCAGCATGACGGTCAGCGGAACGAACAGCCCGGCGATCGTGGCAAGGTGGCCGCCAAGCAGGCCAAAACCGAGCAGGAGCACGGCCTCGAGCAGCAAGGGCAGGGCGTATTCGCTGTGCATGCGGCGCTGGCGCGCGTGGCTGACCATCAGGGCGGTGCAGGTGGCGCCCAGCAGGAAGGACAGGATCGCGCCGAATCCGGCCAGTACCAGCGCATAGTCCCCCAGCGCCAGGTGATCCGCCATGCCCGACACGATACCGGTCATGTGCGAGGTGTACTGCTGCACGGCGAGAAAACCGCCCGCGTTGATGGCGCCCGCAATGAATGCCAGCGTGACACCGAGATGCCTATTGGCATCGACGCTGCGCCTGTGTCCGGTGAGGCGTCTGGCAAAATGGATCGGCACGGCTTGCCTACCCCTTGGCTGTTCGACAGGATGGATGAACCTATCTTAAGTCATCTTGCCTGGTTGCACAAAAGTAGGCCTCAGCTCTTGCGCACGAACTCCGATTTCAGGCTCATCGCGCCGAAACCCTCGATCTTGCAATCGATGTCGTGGTCGCCCTCGACCAGGCGGATATTCTTGACCTTGGTTCCCTGCTTGACCACGCCTCCCCCGCCTTTCAGCTTGAGGTCCTTGATGACGGTGACGCTATCGCCGTCCTGCAGGATATTGCCGGAAGCGTCGCGCCAGACCCGGGCGGCTTCGGGCGCTTCGCCCTCTACCAGCCATTCATGGGCGCATTCCGGGCAGACGTACTGGCCGCTGCCATCTTCATAGGTGAGGGTGGACTGGCATTCGGGGCAGGGAGGCAGGGTATGCATGGAAGACCTTTGAAAGCAAAAACGCCACCCGAGGGTGGCGTTCTTTAATTCTTGGTGGCCCGGGGCGGAATCGAACCACCGACACAAGGATTTTCAATCCTCTGCTCTACCAACTGAGCTACCAGGCCAAGAGAGGCATGATTATAGCCAGCGATTCTCATCCGCGCAAGCCCCCATGCGCACGCTGTGGCCGGGAAGCGCCTGTGGCGCGCTTCAGATGCCCGAGCGCGCTGTTGACATCTCGCTATAATGTGTTTCATGACTACCACCTCCGCCCAGTACCGCAGCGACGTCTGCATCGTCGGCAACGGCGCCATCGCCAAGACTGCCGCCCTCGGTTTTGCCCAGTCGGGATACAGCGTCACCCTGCTGGTGCCGCCAGCGCGTCCGGCGCCAGAGACGCCGAGCACCTCGGCGGCGGAAAAACCCTGGGATGTGCGCGTCTATGCCCTCAACCACACGGCCCACGACCTGCTGGCATCGCTCAAGGTCTGGGGCGCCCTCGACCTGGCGCGGGTGCAGCCGGTCGATGCGATGGATATCAAGGGCGACGGCCAGCAGGGCGGCAACCTGGGCTTCGACGCCTTCGGTGCCCATGTCGGCACGCTTGCCTGGATCGTCGAGGACAGCAACCTGAACGGCGCGCTGGACGCGGCGCTCAAGTTTGCCGCCAACGTCCAGATGGTGTCCGGCTGCGCCTGCGACCTGACCTGCAGCGAGCTGGGGGCCGCCGTGCTGCTGGAAGACGGCACGAAAATCGCCTGCGAACTGGTGATCGGCGCCGACGGGCGCGAATCCTGGGTGCGCGGCCAGTGCGACATCGGCGTCGATTACCGCATGTACCACCAGCGCGCCATCGTCACCAATTTTGCCTGCGACAAGCCGCACCACGGCGTGGCCTACCAGTGGTTCACCTGCGCCGACGGCATCATCGCGCTGCTGCCGCTGCCGGGCAACCGCGTCTCGCTGGTCTGGTCGGCCCCGGAAACCCTGGCCGACACCCTGATGGACGAGTCGCTCGGCGAAATGGCGATCCGCCTGGCCGAATACGCCGACGACAAGCTCGGCACCCTGCGCCCCTTGCTGCCGGAAGCCGTCAAGGCGGTGCCGCTGGCGCTGGTGCGCCCGCACTCGCTGGTGGCGCCGCGCGTGGCCCTGGTGGGCGACGCCGCCCACGCGGTACATCCGCTGGCCGGTCATGGCATGAACCTGGGCTTCGGCGACATCGTCGACCTGCTGCAGGTGCTGCGCGAACGCGAAGACCGGCGCGGCATCGCCGACGAACGGGTGCTGGCGCGCTATGCCCGCAAGCGCAAGGAAGACGTGCTGCTCATGCAATGGGCCACCGACGGGCTCGAACGTTTGTTCGGCGCCAACCTGGAACCGGTACGCGTCGTGCGTAATTTCGGATTAAACTTGCTCGATAAATTGCCGTCGGTTAAGCGTCGCCTGATGGCGCATGCGATGGGCAAGTAATTTCTTAAGGATCTGACATGTTGAAAACCAAGGTCGCCGTTCTGCTGGCGACGGGTCTGCTCGCATCCTGCGTGGAAGCGCAGAACACCACCGAAGCGACGATCAAGAAGGCGCTCGAACCGCGCCTGGGCGGCGCCAAGATCGAATCGATCCGCGAGACGCCCTACAGCGGCCTGTACGAAGTGCGCGTGGCCGGCGACATCCTGTATACGGATAAGAAGGGCGACTACCTGTTCATCGGCCACGTCTACGACACCAAGACTTCGACCAACCTGACCCGCGCCCGCATCGAGGAAGTCAACAAGATCAAGTTCAGCGACCTGCCGCTGGAACTGGCGCTCAAGCAGGTCAAGGGCAACGGCAAGCGCGTCATCGCCGTGTTCGAGGACCCGAACTGCGGCTACTGCAAGCGCCTGCGCCAGACCACGCTCAAGGAAATCGACAACGTCACGATCTACACCTTCATGTACAACATCCTGTCCGAGGATTCGTTCGTGAAGTCGAAGAACATCTGGTGCGCCGCGGACCGCGTCAAGGCCTGGGACGACTGGATGATCAACAACAAGCTGCCCCCGGCGGCGCCAGCCGGCTGCGAATCGCCGAACGACCAGGTCGTGGCCCTCGGCCAGAAGCTGCGTATCCAGGGCACGCCGGCCATCTTCTTCACCGATGGTTCCCGCATTCCGGGCGCGATCGACCTGAAGGGGCTGGAGGCCAAGCTGCAGTCGCTGAAATAAACCGTAGGGTGGGCGGGTTTCCCGCCCACGCGTTCAACAAGTGCATGCTCTGCAGCGGTGCTCCCGACAGTTGAACGCGTGGGGTGATCTGGTCCAGTGGACCAGATCACGAGCTGCCCACCCTACGAAAAACGATAACAACCACGTAGTCCAAACAGGGAGCAGTACATGGTCACCTTGAACATCAACGGGCGCGACCTCCAGGTCGACGCCGACCCCAGCACGCCCATCCTCTGGGCGCTGCGCGACAACCTCGACATGACGGGCACCAAGTTCGGCTGCGGCGCGGCGCTGTGCGGCGCCTGCACCGTGCACCTGGACGGCAACCCGATCCGCTCCTGCGTCACGCCGATATCAAGCGCGCAGGGCATGAAGATCACCACCATCGAAGCGATGGAAAACGACAAGGTCGGCAAGGCCGTGCAGGACGCCTGGGTCAAGCACGACGTGCCGCAGTGCGGCTACTGCCAGAGCGGCCAGGTGATGAGCGCCGTGGTCCTGCTGCGCACCAACAAGCGCCCGAGCGACGCCGACATCGACAACGCGATGAGCGGCAACATCTGCCGCTGCGGCACCTACCAACGGATCCGCGCGGCCATCAAGGATGCCGCCACGACCCTGGCCTGAGGAGAGCGCGATGAAATTCGACTGGATCGACCGCGCCGCCGCCGCGCGCTCCGCCGGCGCCGGCTTGTCGCGCCGTGGCTTCCTGAAGACCGCAGGCGCCGCCACCGGTGGGCTGGTGCTGGGCTTTACGCTGCCGGGCGCGCATCGTTTCGCACAGGCCGCCGAAGCCAAGGTCTACGCACCGAACGCCTTCCTGCGCGTGGCGCCCGACAACACCATCACCGTCATGGTCAACCGCCTCGAATTCGGCCAGGGCGTACACACCTCGCTGCCGATGCTGATCGCCGAGGAACTCGACGCCGACTGGTCGCAGATGCGCGGCGAGCTGGCCCCGGCCGGCGAGGTCTACAAGGATCCGGCTTTCGGCATGCAGATCACCGGCGGCTCGGGCAGCATCGCGCACGGTTTCACGCAATACCGCGAGATCGGCGCGCGCGCCCGCGCCATGCTGGTTGCCGCCGCGGCCGAGCAGTGGAAGGTCGCGCCTGGGCAGTGCCGCACCTCGAAAGGCATGGTGCTCGGCCCGAACGGCCAGAAGGCGAGCTACGGTTCGCTGGCCGAGGCCGCGATGAAGCAGCCGGTGCCCGCCACCGTGGTGCTGAAGGAGCCGAAAGCCTACCGCTACATCGGCAAGCCGATGCGCCGCATCGATGCGCGCGCCAAGTCGAGCGGCCGCCAGCAGTTCGGCATCGACTTCACGCCGGAGGATGCGCTGACCGTGCTGGTGGCGCGCCCGCCGGTGTTCGGCGCGAAAGTAGCAAAGTTCGATGCCGCAGCCGCGCGCGCCGTGAAGGGCGTGGTCGAGGTGCTGGAAGTGGACCTGGACCGCGGCGCCCGTGGCGTCGCCGTGTTCGCAACAGGCTACTGGCCGGCGAAGCAGGGCCGCGAGGCGCTGCAGGCCGAGTGGGACACGAGCGGCCTCGAGAAGGTCAGCAGCGCGCAGCAGCTGGAAGAATTCCGCAAGCTGGCCAAGGCCCCGGGCGGCGCGCTCGCGCGCAAGGCCGACGTGTCGCAGCTGGCCGGCGCCGCCCACAAGATCTCGGCGGTCTATGAATTCCCCTACCTGGCGCATGCGCCGATGGAGCCGCTCAACTGCGTGGTCGACCTGAAGATTGACTCCTGCACGATCTGGGCGGGTACCCAGTCGCAGACGGTCGACCAGCAGGTGGCGGCAGGAATCCTCGGCCTCAAGCCGGAGCAGGTGACGATCAACACCATGATGGCCGGCGGCGGCTTCGGCCGCCGTGCGGTGCTGGCATCGGACTGGGTCGGCGACACGGTCCGCATCGCCAAGGCCTGGCGCGCCGCCGGCAAGAGCGGTCCGGTCAAGCTGGTGTGGAGCCGCGAGGACGACATCCGCGGCGGCTACTACCGCCCGTCCTACGTGCACCGCGCCGACCTGGGCATCGACGGCAAGGGCCAGATCGTGGCCTGGGACCACAAGATCGTCGGCCAGTCGATCATGGCCGGCACCATGTTCGAGCAGGGCATGGTCAAGGACGGCGTGGACGGCAGCACGGTCGAGGGCATGGGGGCGCCCTACGACGTGCCGCTGAACCTGGCGGTCGAGGGCGTGAAGCAGAACGTGCCGGTGCTGTGGTGGCGCTCGGTCGGTTCGACCCATACCGCCTACGTGATGGAGACCCTGATCGACGAGGCCGCGCACGTGGCCAGGATGGACCCGGTCGCCTACCGCAAGAAGCTGATGGGCGAGAAGCACCTGCGTCACCGCGCGGCGCTCGACCTGGCGGTGGCCAGGTCCGGATACGGCACGAAAAAGCTGCCGAAGGGGCGCGCCTGGGGCGTGGCCGTGCACGAGTCCTTCGGCTCGGTGGTCGCCTACGTGGTCGAGGCCTCGGTGGTCGACGGCGTGCCGAAGCTGCACCGCGCGGTCGCCGGCGTGCACTGCAACCAGCCGGTCAACCCGCTGTCGATCGAGGCGCAGGTGCAGGGCGCGGCCCTGATGGGCCTGGGAATGACCTTGCCGGGCGCCGCGATCACGCTCAAGGACGGCGTGGTCGAGCAGCAAAACTTCGGCGACTACGTCGTGGCCCGCCACCACGAGATGCCGCAGGTCGAGGTGCACATCGTGCCGTCGAACGATCCGCCCACCGGTGTCGGCGAGCCGGGCCTGCCGCCGCTGGCGCCGGCCTTTGCCAACGCCGTGTTCCGGCTGACCGGCAAGCGCCTGCGCAAGCTGCCTTTCGACCTGGCCTCGGCTTGATGCGATGTCGCAAACGCGCACGTCGCCGACGCGCATGTCCTTGACCGGCATCCTGCTTGCTGCCGGCCGGGGCCGCCGTTTCGACCCCGGGGGTAGCCGCAACAAGCTGCTCCAGCCGCTGCCCGGCGGCGAGCTGGTGGCCGCTGCCAGCGCACGCCGCCTGCTCGCCTGCGTGCCGCGCGTGGTCGCGGTGGTGCCGCCGGAGGACGGCGGCGTGGGCGACATCCTGCGCGCACTCGGCTGCGAGGTCACCGTGTGCCCGGACGCCGATACCGGCATGGGCGCCTCGCTGGCCCACGCGATCCGCCACTCGCTGCCGGCCGAAGGCTGGCTGGTGGCGCTGGGGGACATGCCTTTTGTGGCGGCATCCACCCTGGACGCGCTGGTTGAGGCGGTACAGGCCGGCGCCGGCATTGCGGCGCCGGTGGTCGGCGGAAGGCGCGGCAACCCGGTCGCCTTCGGTCCCGTTCACCGCGACGCGCTGCTGGCGATGGAGGGCGACCAGGGCGCGCGCCGGCTGCTGCAGGCGTATCCGGTACAAGACATCCCCGTGGCCGACCCCGGCATCCTGCAGGACATCGATACGCCCGCCGACCTGCCGGCGTGATGTATGCATGTCATTGTTTTCCAGTCGTGATCGAATCCGATTACACTAGGGAGCATATTTGGCCGCATCACCTATCGATATGAAAAAACCTTCCCAGAAAAAGAAGCCCGAGCAGCCCGCCATCCTCTACACCATCGTTCCCAAGGACCTGGCCGGCCACCTGTTCAACGTCACGGTTACGGTTGCAAGCCCCGACCCTGAGGGACAGGTATTCACGCTGCCGGCCTGGATCCCCGGTAGCTACATGATCCGCGAGTTCGCCCGCAACATCGTGCGCATCCGCGCCGAGTGCGGCGGCCAGGACGTCGCCTTGAGCAAACTGGACAAGCATTCCTGGCGCGCGGCGCGCACCAGCGGTCCCTTGACCCTGCACTACGAGGTGTACGCCTGGGACCTGTCGGTTCGTGCCGCCCACCTCGACCAGACCCACGGCTTCTTCAACGGCACCAGCGTGTTCCTGCGCGTGGTCGGCCAGGAGCTTCTTCCCCACCAGGTCGACATCCAGCGCCCCGGCGACCCGGTCGCGAAGGGCTGGCGCGTCGCCACCGCGATGAAGGAACTCGGCGCCAAGCGCTACGGTTTCGGCACCTACACAGCAAGCGACTACGACGAGCTGATCGATCATCCGGTCGAGATGGGCGACTTCGAGCTGGCCAGCTTCAAGGCCCACGGCATCCCGCACGACATCGTCATTACCGGCCGCGTGCCCAACCTCGACATGGCGCGCCTGCAGGCCGACCTGAAGGCCATCTGCGAAACCCAGATCGCCTTCTTCGAGCCGCACACGACACGCGCGCCAATGGACCGCTACGTCTTCATGACGATGGCCGTCGGCGACGGCTACGGCGGCCTGGAGCACCGCGCTTCCACCGCCCTGATCTGCGCCCGCGCCGACCTGCCGAGCCTGGCCACCCCGAAGAGCGCCGAGCCGGGCGAAGGCTACCTGCGTTTCCTGGGCCTGTGCAGCCATGAGTACTTCCACACCTGGAACGTCAAGCGCATCAAGCCGGCGGTGTTCGCGCCCTACGACCTGCAGGTGGAGAACTACACCCCGCTGCTGTGGCTGTTCGAAGGTTTCACCAGCTACTACGACGACCTGATGCTGGTGCGCGCCGGGATCATCGGCGAAGCGACCTATTTCAAGCTGCTGTCCAAGACCGTCGGCGGCGTCCTGCGCGGCAGCGGACGCCTCAAGCAGAGCGTGGCCGATTCGAGCTTCGACGCCTGGAGCAAGTACTACCGCCAGGACGAGAACTCGCCGAATGCGATCATCAGCTACTACACCAAGGGTTCCCTGATCGGCCTGGCCTTCGACCTGACGATCCGCGCCAGGACCAACGGCGCGAAGTCGCTGGACGACGTGATGCTGGCCCTGTGGGAACGCTTCGGGCGTGACTTCTACAGCGGCGCGGGCCGCGGCGTGACGGAGGCCGAGGTCGAGGCGATCTTCGACGAGGTGGCCGGCACGCGCCTGCGCACCCAGTTCGAACGCTGGGTGCGCGGCACCGACGACCTGCCGCTGGCCAAGCTGTACGCGCCTTTCGGCGTCAAGCTGGTGGACGAGCGCAAGGGCGGCAAGCCCTCGCTGGACGCCGGCATCGGCCGCGACCCGCTGGGCGCCAAGCTGACCCAGGTGCACGAAGGTGGCGCCGCGCACCGCGCCGGCCTGTCGGCGCACGACGTCATCATCGCCATCGACGGCCTGCGCGCCAGCGGCAACCCGCCCAACGTGGACACGCTGCTCGGCCGCTACCGCGTCGGCGACAAGGTGACCGTGCACGCCTTCCGCCGCGACGAGCTGATGGCCTTCGACGTGACGCTGCAGGGCGACAAGCTGCCGACCATCACCCTGTCGCAGGCTGTCGCCGGCAAGAAGTCGACGGTCCTCAAGCGCCCAAGTAGCGTCTGACGCTTTTCGTAGGGTGGGCGGGTTTCCCGCCCACGCGTTCAACCCGAACATGCACTGAGGCTCAATTGAAATCAACCCTGACCGCCGCCGTCCTGTCCTTCTGCACCGCCTCCGCCTCCGCCCAACTCCCCGCCCCACTCAAAACCGACATCAGCACCCGTGTCAACGCCATGTACCCCTGGCTCGACACGGTCTACAAGGACCTGCACGCCAACCCGGAAATCGCCTTCCAGGAAGTGCGCACCGCCGGCAAGCTCGCCGGCGAGATGCGCAAGCTCGGCTTCGAGGTCACCGAGAAGGTCGGCAAGACCGGCATCGTGGCGGTCCTGAAGAACGGCGCCGGCCCGACGGTGCTGGTGCGTACCGAGATGGACGGCCTGCCGATGGAAGAGAAGACCGGCTTGCCCTACGCCAGCCGGGCCAAGGCCGTGAGCAATGGCGCCGAGAGCTTCGTCACCCACAGCTGCGGTCACGACGTCCACATGGCCGGCTGGCTTGGCACGGCCCGTACCCTGGCCGAGATGAAGTCCAAGTGGAAAGGCACGCTGGTCTTCATCGCCCAGCCCGCCGAAGAAATCGTCTCCGGCGCCAAGGCCATGCTGGACGATGGCCTGTTCAAGCGTTTCCCCAAGCCCGACTATGCGTTCGCCCTGCATTCCTGGCCGCTGGCGCACGGCACCGTCGGCTTCAATGACGGTCCGGTGTCGTCCAACTCGGACGCGATCGAGATCGTGTTCAAGGGCCGCGGCGGCCATGGCTCGGCGCCGGACAAGTCGGTCGACCCGATCACCATCGCCGCCCGTTTCGTGGTGGACGTGCAGACCGTGATCAGCCGCGAGAAGGATCCGATGGAATTCGGCGTGGTGACCATCGGCGCGATCCAGGGCGGCACGGTGGGCAACATCATCCCGGACAATGTGCAGGTGCGCGGCACCATCCGCTCGTACAGCCCGGCCGTGCGCGCCAAGCTGTTAGAGGGCGTGCGCCGGGTCGCCAACGCGTCCGCCGCCATGGCCGGCGCACCGGCGCCGGACGTCCAGCTGATCAGCGGCGGCGCCGCCATCGTCAACAGCGAGGCACTGGTGGCCAAGACCGAAGCCGTGTTCAAGGACGCTTTCGGGGCCGCCAAGGCCCAGCGCATGCCGGCCATGACCGCCAGCGAAGACTTTTCGCTGTTCGTCAACGAGGGCGTGCCCTCGATGTTCTTCTTTACCGGCGTGTACGACCCGAAGGCGGTGGCTGAGGCCGAACGTGAAGGCGGCAAGCCGATCGCCTTCAACCACTCGCCGTTCTACGCGCCGGTGCCGGAACCGTCGATCAAGACGGCGGCGCAGGCGATGAGCCTGGCCGTCCTGAACGTCCTGAGCCGCTGAGAGCGCTCTCGGGGCTACTGCGGACCGGCCAGCGTACGCAGCTGGAAGCGGTAGTCCCGGTCGAACAGGAAGGTTTCCGAAAAGGTCATTGCGCGACTATTCGCCGCAAGCAGCCCGTGAGGCCGGGGCAGCGGTCCGCTGCGCAGCATCGACGCCATGGCGATCCGCGCGGCGTTCGCGTCGCGCGCGCGCTGCACTTGCACGTCGGTCAACTGGCCGTCCCCGTCCACCGTGATGTTCACCACCACGATCGCCGGCAGCATCGGCGGCAGGCGTCCGCTGAAGATACGGTCGGCATTGCGCTGGACGATGTGGCGCGCCACGTGCGCCTTGTAGGCGTCGAGCGTGAGGGATGGCGGTGGCGTTGGCGCGGCGGTCGGTTCGCGGTCGATGGCGATGCTGCTGCGCTCTTCGACGGGAACGGGAGGAGGAGAACTGGCGCAGCCGCACAGGACTGCCAGAAGCGTCGCGAGAAGCGCTTGACTGCGAAAAGAAATGTTCATGGCGGATGAATGCAGCGTCGCAGGTTGGCGCCTCGAGGGCGCTT